>OGIU01000091.1_pt1 | contig 61993 bp, 58 predicted proteins | sample 1571791 | NCBI WGS metagenome assembly OGIU01 (sample SAMEA2582104, study PRJEB24529) | metagenome | biome: Human gut stool | place: China | collected 2011
CCCAGTTGATAACCCTATCTTAGCAAAGAACCCGCCATAACGTAAAAGGTCTTTTTATTGATCCGGGCGCGGCGGGCCAGTTCGGCCACCGTGATCTTTTCGTAATCGGTGGTCAAAATCAGCTCCTCAAAGGCCTGGTAAATCGCGGTGATCGTTTTTTGGACCCGCAGGTCCTCGGTTCCGTTTAAGTTCATGTTCCCCTCCGTTTGATTGACGATGTACACCCCGACTGAAACGATCCATGCAAGGGTGAGCACTTTTAACAATGACTTGACACCCGGGGTGTATAATTAACAAGTATAATTGTGAAAGAAGGATGATGGACAGATGTTAGAAAAGACGTTCTATAAAACGTTACTGAGCCGCTCTTTTAAGAACGTCCCGGTGAAAGTGGTTTTTTGGGATCACTCCACGGCAACCTACGGGGATGGGGATCCGGAAATTACAATTACCTTTAACGAGAAGATCCCGGTGGCTGACGTAACGCGCAACGCCTCACTAGCCCTGGGGGAAGCCTTTATGGATAAAAAGATCGAGCTCTCGGGTCCGGCCAACGTGATCGAGATCCTGATCAACGCGGCCTACCAAAGCGCCGAAAGCTTCATGCGCGACTCCAAGCTGCGCCGCTTTATGCCTAAGCAAAACCACAGCGAAAAGAGTTCCATGTCCGACGTGCAAAGCCACTACGACGTCGGCAACGACTTCTACGCCCTGTGGCTAGACAAGACGATGACTTACTCCTGTGCCTACTTTGAAGAGGGCAACCAAGACGACTTGGAACAAGCTCAAATCGCCAAGGTTCACCACATTTTGCAAAAACTGCACCCGCAACCGGGTAAGACCCTCTTGGACATTGGCTGTGGCTGGGGGACCTTGATGCTGACGGCGGCCCGCGAGTACGGTCTCAAGGTCACCGGGGTCACCCTGTCCGAAGAGCAATTTAAGCTGGTGCAAAAGAAGATCGATGACGAGGGCTTAAGCGACGTGGCGGAAGTCCACTTGACCGACTACCGTGAATTAGGCGATCGCCAGTGGGATTACATCACCTCGGTGGGGATGTTTGAACACGTCGGTGCCGAAAACCTCGGTCTCTACTTCAAGGACGTGGCCAACTACCTGGTTGACGACGGGGTCGCCCTGATCCACGGGATTACCCGCCAACAAGGGGGCGCCTTTAACGCCTGGGTCAACAAATACATCTTCCCGGGTGGCTACATTCCGGGCTTGACCGAAATCATCGGCCACATCGAAGACGCCGGCTTGCAAATCGCCGACGTGGAAATGCTGCGCCGCCACTACCAACGGACCCTGGAACTTTGGGATCAAAACTTCCAGGCCCAAACCGCTAAGGTCACCGAAATGATGGGCGAACGCTTCGTGCGGATGTGGGAACTTTACCTGCAGGCCTGCGCGGCGTCCTTTGAGTCCGGCAACATCGACGTCATCCAGTACCTGATCACCAAGGGGGCGTCGGGTAAGAACTTACCGATGACACGGGAATACATGATCAAATAAAAGAAGTGCGACCGTGAAGTGAACCCCCGAGATTGTTGTCCAATCTCGGGGGTTCACTTCACCGGGAGAAAAATTTCTCTCGGTCTTTTTTTGACTATTACACAGATAATGCGCTCCTAAACACGGGTCTAGCTTAGTCCAACGGTCTACTTGACAGGTTGGGTCACACTTTCCTTTTTAACACAGGACAAATATTTAGATTTGTGCAAAACAGAAGCGCGGACCAACTATCTAGCCACTAGATTTGCGCAAATTTGCAGATTTGTCCTGTCCCCTAGCCCATCACCCGGCCCACTTCTTTTAAAACTAACGGGAATTGTTCGTAACCGTCGCTGGTTAAGAAGTGGCCGCCGCGGTCTTGGACGATCAACTTAGCGCCTAGCCCCTTGGCCACCGCTACCCCCAGCTGGTAGGGGGCCACGTAGTCATCCTTAGCCACGATCACCGTCGCCCGGTGAAGTTGTGGTTGCAAGGCCTTTAAATCCAGTTCGCCGGCCATGTAAGCATCGAGGCTCGGGTAAGTCGGCAGCGGGCCAACGAAGGCGCCCACCAAGACCAGGTTGGCACCCTTGATTTCCGGGTGGCGGGCTAAATAGCGCAGCGCCGTTACGCACCCGAGGCTGTGGGCCACTAGGGTCAGTCCGTCTGCTGGTTTGATTTGATCCTCCAGGGCGCTGTCCCAGGCCGCCTGCGTCGGCGCAAACGGGTCGGGAAGCCAAAGCCGCTCGAGTTTAACGGCCGGGGCCAGGGCCTCCTCTAGCCAGGGAAACCAGTCGTCATCGCGCGTTGAGGTGCCGTGAATTAAGTAAGCAGTGGTCATCAATAAAGCCCCCTAAAAGAAATGCCTGAAGCGCCACAAGACGTCCGCTAGCACCGACTTGGACAAGCGATCAACGACTTGACCGTTGGAGCGGTCGGCCAAAGAAATTGCCCGCGGGTGCTGTAATAAAATCGTGCCGTGGATCTTCGTTAACTTGACTGTCATAAAAAGTGGCGACTCCCGGAAGCGTGGTTCCGTTTCGTACTTCCGGGCGCTACTAATCGGCAAAATAATCACCGTGTTAAAAACCTGGTTGTAATTATCGTTACTGACCACTAGGTATGGGCGGGTCTTTTTAGGCTCCGGTCCTTTGGTGGGATCGAGGTTCACCCACACAATATCTCCTTGATGAACCTCCATTAGTCAATCACCTCACCACCAACGTCTGGGCCCCAAGCTGGTTCGGGCGTGTCAATGCTACCGTAGCGACGTTGCTGTTCCATTACAACGCCCCAAAAGTCGTTATTGTTAGCCTTCTTAACCTCAATGCTACCATCGTCCTTTGCAATCCACCGTAGCTGATCATGCTCCTTTAGACCTAAGGCTTGCCGAACTTGCTTAGGCACCGTTACCTGGTTTTTAGCGGTGATTTTTGAAATTACAGATGCCATCGCCGTCAACTCCTTACTTTTTCCTTACTTCTTTTTATCATACTCTTCCATAACATTAACCACAAGAAAAGGGACCGAGAGAAAAAAGCTTCTCTCAGTCCCTTATTTTGATTTCGTTCTTTTATAAAAACAGGCCCAGCGCCCAGACACCCACCAGGCCGACCAGAACGGAGGCCGCCATCGAGCGGGTGAAGTAGGCGGTGATCGCCACGAGAATGGCCGCCACGATTTGACTGGCGTGGCCGTAAATGGCTAGGTTGCCCAGCAACTTAACGTGGTCTTGCACCAAGCTGTAATCCGAGGTGATGAAGATCCCCTTGATGACCAGGGCGGTGAAGAGGCTGATCGGCACGTACTTCATCCATTCGTTAAACCACTCCGGAATCTTACGGTTGGTGAAGAACCGCATCGGGAAGTACCGCGGCACAAAGGCGGCGATCGCCGAAATCACGATCACGATCAGGTGGTAAGTTAGGTTGTGGTGGCTCGGAATCAACGACTGTGCTTCCGCCAGGTTAATTGAATTCATCCATCCCATCATTATTCACCATTATCCTTTTAAATCTAGCTGGGCGTCGGTCTTGGTAACCTTGGCCTTCGCCTCTTCTTGTTTTTTGATGTGCTGGCGGTCTTCCACCGTGTTATGGGTTGCGGACGGCCTAAACAGCTTACCCAAAATCCAGGTGTGATCCGGATCCTTGGAGTAATGGCGCACCCGGTTTTCAATGATAAAGCCGACAAAGGAAGCCAAAACGGTGGCCAAGATAATCCCCAAGGTCGACTTAACCAGGGTCAAGAAGTAGATTGACAGCCCGGCGGACAGGATCCCGATGAAAAGGGTCAGGCGCTGGTGCACTTGCATCACGATCATGTAGATAAAGAGGGCCGTCAAGGCGAAGTCCACGATCACTAAGTCGATTTGCACGGCGGACCCGATCAGACCCCCGAGCAGGTTCCCGGTGGCCCAAGAAGCCAGGGAGTAGTACTCAACTAAGAGGGCGTCTTTGGCCGACCAGTTCTTGTCGGTCACAAACTTCAGGTAGTTGATGGCGTAGTTTTCGTCGTTCATTGAGGCCGAAAAAATCAGGACCAACTTCTGGCTTTCGCTGCGCATGTAGCGAGAAAGGCTCGACCCCAAGAGGGCGTAACGCAGTTCCAAGAAGAAGAGGGTCATAAAAATCGAGGTGATCGGCGCATCACTGACCAATAGGGACGCCAGGGTAAACTGGGCCCCCCCGGAGAAGACCATGATCGAAACCAAGAAGGTTAAGACGAAGTTCATCCCCGCAGCGTTCAAAAGGATCCCACACGCAATCCCGATCGGCAGGTAGGACAGACAAAGGGGCATGGAAACCCCCAGGACCTCCAACCAGCGGGCGCGTTCCGGGTTGATTTGATGTGCTTTTGCCAAAGCAATTCCTCCACAAATAATGAGTTGTCTATTTCGCTTTCTTTCGGACGGGTTTTTGACCCGGCTAAAGAATAGTTTAACATATCTAACCGGACGTGAGCAGCCATCTCTTTTCTTCGGTGGTAATTTCCCGGGAAATATTGGAAGTGCGACTAACCTCCTTGACGAGCCGTATGGCTAAGCTAGGGCAAATGGTTGGTGCGCACTTTTTTTCTTTAGATATGGCTCTTTACCCAGCGGCCCATGCGCACGAAGACGTTGGCCTTGTCAACGTTGGTGGTTGGTACCACGTCGACGGTCAGCTTATTGCCGTCCAACCCGGTCAAACCGGCGTAAGTCAGCTCACCAACCACCTGGCCCTTTTTAACCGGGGCGGTCAGCTTACCGTTCTTGTCGGCGGCCTTGCTATTGATGGCTAGGCTCGGCGACAGCAGGGTGCCGTCCTTCTTCCAGAGGGTGATCTTGCCCTGAGTGGTCAAGGTCGTGGTGGTGACCTTCCCGTTCGGCACGGTGGCGGCCACGCTTGGTTGAACCGTGTAGGCCGTGTATTCGTTGGCGATTAAGCGGTAGAGGTTGGCGGTTTGGGTGAACCGTTCATCACCCCCACCAGTGGCGTGGAGGACCACGGTGATGATCCGGTGCCCCTGGTAGGTCCCGGTGGAAACAAAGCAGGCGCCCGCCTTATCCGAAGTCCCGGTCTTTAAGCCGTCGATCTTAACCTGGGTCGTGGCGTCACTTTGCCCGGCTAGCATCTTATTGATGGTGGTAACGGTGGTACCATCAATCGTGGTCGAAGTCAACTTGGTGATGTTTAACAGGCTCGGGTAGTTCTTGATCAAGTACTGGGCGATCTTGGCCACGTCGGTTGCCGTCATTTCGTTTTCGGCGTTTTTGGCGACCCCCTTGAGGCCGTAGCTCCCCATTTGGCTGTTGGTCAACCCGACTTGGTTGTACAGCTTGGCGTCGGTGACCCCGGCCTTTTTGACAAAGGCTTGCATCTTCTTGACGAAGCTCGCCGTGGAATCGCCGGTCGCCCGCGACAGGGTGATGGCGGCAGCATCGGCCGACTTGATCATCGCCGCTTCGGTCAACTCCTTGACCGTGTAACTCTTACCCGCCGTTAGGGTGATATTGGAGTATTCGGTGTTTTCCGATAACTTGGCCTCTTCTTTAGTGACCTTGACCTTGGTGTTCCAAGATAGCTTTCCCGCCTTGATTTCTTGTTCAATCACCCCTACCGTAATGATCTTAGAGATCGAAGCGATCGCCAGCTTGGTGTTGGCATTTTTGGCGTAGAGGACCTGGCCGGTCGTGGCGTCAATGGCGATTGCCGCCTTGGCGTTGACCGTATAGTCGGTCGTCGAATTCGTGGATGAGCTGGAACTAGTCGAACTGGTCGTGGTATCAGCGTGGACCGCCGCTGGAACCGCCGTCAGGCTGCCGGCCGTCATGGTTAAACTGGCCAAGAAGACCCCGGTGCGGTACAACCATCGTTTAACTTGCTTATTCATTACCTAACTTCTTTCTGTACTTGTTTAACTGGCAACGTTACCACAAAGGCCGTTTCCTGATCGTCGGAGCGGGCGGTTACCGAGCCGTGGTGGAGTTCCACGATTGATTGAACGATCGCCAGTCCCAACCCGGTTCCCCCGGTGGCCTTGTTACGCGACGACTCGACCCGGTAGAAGCGCTCAAAGAGGTGCTTAACTGATTCGGCGGGGATCTTCTCCCCGTCATCGGCGACCGTGATGACCACCTTTTCGCCCAGCTGCTTGGCCGTCAGGTGGATGTAGCTGGCGCCGTGACCGTATTTCAGGGCGTTGGCAACTAAGTTGGAAAAGAGGCGGCCCAGCTTTTCGGGGTCGGCCGTGATCGATAGGGGCGTTGGCTCACAAGAGACGTTGATCGCTATCCCCTTCTTATCAGCTTCCAGCTCAAAGGAGGCCCCAACTTGCTCGAGCAACTGACCCAGGTCGACGGTCATCAAATTAACCGGGGCACCGTGCTGTTGAACCTTGGTGTATTCAAACAGGTCCTCAACCAGGTTCTTCATCTGCTTAGCCTTGTCGTAGGCGATGTGGGAGTACTTGACGATGTCTTCTTCGGACTGGTACTGGTGGTCTTCAATCAAGCCCAGGTAGCCGATGATCGAGGTCAGCGGGGTCCGCAGGTCGTGGGAAACGTTGGTGATCAACTCGTCCTTGGACTTTTCCGACGCCCGTTCCTCTTGCATGGCCTGGGTAATCGTGTCAACCAGTGCGTTAACTGAGGTAATCACGTGCTGTTGGTTACCGTTAACACGGAAGGGAATCCGGTGATCCAGGTGACCCTGGGCGATGTAATGAAGTTCACCAATGATGTGATCCAGCTGGTAGAGGTGGTAGCGCCGCAAGAGCCGCCACCACAAGACCCCAACGTCAATGAACCCCAACAGGACCATCACGATCCGCTGGTAGGACCAAATCTGGGCGTGAAAAGGCCCAATCACCAACGACTGTTTGATGATGAAGATCCCGCTTTGGACCCCGGGGTTACTTTGAATCATCGTTTGAATGATCGTGATCAGGGCGATATTGATCAACCCCAGCAAAATGATCGTTAGTAAGCCTTCAAAAAACAGGGAACTCTTCTCCCGCCCGGTTAACTTTAACATCCTTTTCCCCCATTAAAAAGAGTGGAAAATAACCTCCTCGACAGGCCGTATGACTAAGCTAGGGCAAGGGTTGATGCGGCACGCATCGTTCCTTGTCCGTACTTAGACACTAGGCCTGTGGTTATTTCCCACATTTTCTGTGTAACACCTAAAAACCACAAACGCAGACTGAGGAGGTTGGTGAGCACTCCTCTTTACTAATGGTTTTCGACCTTGTATCCGACACCCCACACGGTTTCGATCACCTTTTCGCCCCCCGTGGCGGCTTCGATCTTATCGCGCAGGTGGGAAACGTGAACCATGACCGTCTTGGCGGAGACGACCGATTCTTGTTGCCAAACCCGTTCGAAGATGTCGTCGGCACTAAAGACCCGGTTGGGGTGGCTAGCCAAGAGGTAGAGGATCCCAAATTCCAGCGCGGTCAACTGAATTTGGTCCCCCTTTAAGGTCTTAACCTCGTGGGAATCCTTGTTAATCACCAGCGGCCCCACGTTTAAGACGTCGGGCTTGTCGTTAGTGACCTGGTTTTCGCTACGCCGCAATAAGGACTTGACCCGCGCCATCACTTCCAGCGGGTTGAAGGGCTTGGTAACGTAGTCGTCGGCCCCGGTCACCAGCCCCTGAATCTTATCCATGTCGGCCGTCTTGGCGGACAGGACCAGGATCGGAATCGAGGAATCCTTGCGTACCTGGCGAATCACATCCATCCCGTTCATTTCCGGCATCATCAAATCCAGGATTACCAAACTAATGTCCGGCATCGTGTTGAGCTTGGTGATGGCGTCCTTACCATTGTAAGCCGTCAATGGTTCGTACCCTTCGTTGCGGGCGTAAATTTCTAATAGCTGAACAATTTCTTTATCGTCATCAACGATTAATATCTTCACTTTATCCATAATGGCTTCCCCCATTTCACTTGCAATTGTTAAATCCATTATACCGATCTAGCGGGTGTCCGCCCAACGATTCACGGTAGTTTAGAAAATGTTTTACGATTTTGATAACGGTGTGAAAGGGAACAAGACAACTAGTCTGTGCTACAATCAGCCTAACGATTGCCTGCCAATTAAAGGAGGGATTTTGATGCCAACCAAAACCGACTACGTCACCCAGCTCAACTTGACGCCCCATCCCGAGGGTGGGTGGTACCGCCAGGTGTACCACAGCGCCAAGACCACTTACGACCAAACGTCCTTGGCTAGCCGCTACGAATACACCTCGATCTACTTCTTGTTAGACGGTAGCTCGCCTTCCCACCTCCACCGCCTCTTGCACGATGAGATTTGGTACTTCCACGACGGGGCGCCGATCTTGGTCCACTGCTTTTACCCCAACGGCTTTTACGAGGTGATTAAGCTTGGCCGCGATATCGCTGCTGGCGAAGTACTCCAGTTCCGGGTCCCGGCCGGCACGATCTTTGGTTCCGAAGTTGCCGATCCGGCCTCCTTTGGCCTGGTCTCTTGCGCCGTGGCCCCCGGCTTTGATTACCACGACTTCGAACTGCTCACCCAAGCCGACCTCTTAGCTCAGTACCCGGACCAAAAAGCGGTCATCAAGCGCCTCGCTTACGAGAAACTACCGGATTTTTAATATAAACTAGTCTACAAGCACTTTATTTAACATACTATCATGGGCCTAATCCAGCTCCACCCCTACCCCAGCGGTACCAAAGGCCCGTCCGAATACCGTCGGACGGGCCTTTTTGATTACACAGCTATGCGTCTTCCCGTACATCATTTTGTACCGCCTTCTCCAACTCAGCTTGGTACCTTTTCATCGAATCATCAAAGACATCGTTTTGGTCATGCTCCTCATAATTTTATAGTACTCGACCCACTCTTTAATATAGGGTGCTTCATTTTTTACGATTACCGCAATCGCAACCCCGTTCAATTTAGAATTTCTTTTACTATTTCGCTCTAAATTAAACAAACTGAACACCCCAAACGGTCTAATTAGCTTATTCAATTTTTTCCTTAAGCTAGGAGAACTAACAAGATCATGCATTTTCAATGCAGTTCTAGAGGCCTCCGATGCTGCTCTTAGTTTTTGAGATATTATCTCCATTGGCTTAGTTCTCCTGACCGTCCTCAATATCGCTCATGAATTCCTTCAATGCTTCTTGCCACGTTGGAATCTCGTAACCCGTTGCCTTAGCCTTTTCCAAACTCATGATGGAGTGGCGAGGACGGTAGGCCTTTTGCGGGTATTCTTTAGACGTAACAGGAGCAACTTCAACGTCCTTATCTGCCAGAATTTCCTTGGCAAATTCGTACCAGGAGCAACTATCGTCATTGGAGAGTTGGTAGGTTTCATACGGACTCTTATTGTCAACCAAGTAAGTCACAAACTCAGCTAGAGTCCGGGTCCAAGTTGGACGTCCAAATTGATCGTTGACCACCGTTAGACGATCGTGATCCTTAGCCAAGCGGAGCATCGTGTAAACAAAGTTACGCCCGTACTTTCCAAAGACCCATGACGTCCGAACGATGTAGTAATTGTCCAGAGTTTGCTTAACGATCTCTTCTCCGGCTAACTTAGCCTTCCCGTATTCATTCTTTGGGTTAGTTGGGTCGTCTTCCTTATATTCACCAGGGTTTGTCCCGTCAAAGACATAGTCGGTGCTTACGTAAACGAGGAGTGCCCCCACTTTCTTCGCTGCTTGAGCAATATTTTGGGTCCCCGTTTCATTTACCTGCCAGTTAGCTGCCTTGTATTGGTCTTCGGCGTTATCAACGGCCGTGTATGCTGCACAGTGGTAAATGACCTTTGGCTGTAACTCTTCAACCTTTTTCATCACCGTTTCTTCATCGGTAATGTCCAACCCATGGGAATCAAAGGCATCGTAGGCAACGTTACGTTCATCAAGTAAGTTCCGCAATTCCGAGCCGAGTTGACCGGTTGCCCCGGTAATTAAGATTTCCGTCATTTGTCTCCTCCTAATTCGAAAAATCGCCGAATCTTATTAATTCGGCGACCTTGTAGCATAAATTATTGACCGTTCTTAGCGTACTTGGCTTCGACCGCCGCCTTTTCGTCTTCCCACCAGTCACGGTGTTCCGTGTACCAGTCGATCGTATTCTTAAGGCCGGTCTTAAAGTCAGTAAATTCTGGTTCCCATCCAAGTTCCGTCCGTAACTTCGTTGCATCGATAGCGTAACGGAGGTCATGACCTGGGCGATCCTTAACTTGATCGTAGGCGTCCTTTGGTTGCCCCATCAATTCAAGAATCATTTCCAGAACTTCTTTATTGTTCTTTTCACCATCAGCCCCGATCAGGTAGGTTTCACCAATCTTCCCTTCCGTCAGGATCTTCCAAACGGCGAGGGAGTGATCATTCGTGTGGATCCAGTCGCGGACGTTCTTTCCGGAACCATAAAGCTTCGGGCGAATTCCGCTTAAAATGTTGGTAATTTGACGCGGAATGAACTTTTCAATGTGTTGGTATGGGCCGTAGTTGTTCGAGCAGTTAGAAATCGTTGCCCGTAAGCCAAAGGAGCGTACCCAAGCCCGAACTAACAGGTCTGAGCTAGCCTTAGAAGATGAGTAAGGGCTACTTGGCCGGTATGGCGATTCCGGTGTAAACTTTTCGCCCTTGCCTTCACCATGACCTGGTAGGTCTTCTCGTAACGGTAAGTCCCCATAAACTTCATCGGTGGAGATGTGGTGGAAACGCACATCGTACTTCCGACAAGCGTTAATTAAGACCGAAGTTCCGACGATATTGGTTTGAATAAATGGTTCTGGATTTTCTAGCGAGTTATCATTGTGGCTTTCCGCTGCGTAGTGAACCACGGCATCGGCGTCCTTAACTAGCCTGTCGACTAGTTCCTTATCACAAATATCACCAACAACTAATTCAACGCGGTCTTCTGGAAGCCCAGCTAAGTTCGCCCGGTTACCGGCATATGTTAGCTTGTCTAACACCGTTACGTGAACTTCTGGGTGATTATTTACAACGTAGTGGACAAAGTTTGAACCAATGAAGCCGGCCCCACCGGTCACAATAATATTCTTAAACATAAGCGCTCCTTTAGATTTCACCGTAAACAAATGGGTTATCCTTCTCAAATTCCGTCAGCGTTGGTTGGTTAGCATCCTTTTCTGACGTGATTGCCTTATCAAGGTCGATTGGCCAGTCGATGTCTAATTCTGGCGTCTTAAAGGAAATCCCCCCATCGGCTTCCGCATCATAGTAGTTATCGCACTTGTATACAAAGTTAACATTATCAGTTAACGTAACAAAACCGTGTGCAAAACCACGTGGTACTAATAACTGACGGTGGTTACTTGCCGAAAGGATGTAGCCTTCCCATTGCTTGTACGTTGGTGAACCCTTCCGAAGGTCAACAATGACGTCTAAAACCGCTCCAGTCACAACCCGAATTAACTTCGTTTGGGCAGCCCTTCCCCGTTGGAAGTGTAGGCCGCGTAATACCCCAGCCTGGGCTGAAAGGGATTGATTGTCTTGAACAAAATCAAAGTTAATTCCTGCTTCCTTGAAGTCACGATCAGAGTAGGTTTCCGTAAAGAAGCCCCGGCGATCACCGAATACGGCTGGCGTGATTAACTTAACATCTTGTAACTTCGTTGTCTTAACTAATAACTTACCCATTGTTTACTTCTCCTCCGCTAAACGTAATAAGTACTTACCGTAATCATTCTTTTTCAACGGTTGTGCTAACTTAACCAATTGTTCTTTATCAATGTAGCCCATCCGGTAGGCAATTTCTTCCAAGCATGCCACCTTCAGGTTTTGCCGCTTTTCAACCGTTGCAATAAAGTTGGATGCTTCCATCATCGAATCGTGCGTCCCGGTATCAAGCCAGGCGTAACCACGACCCATTAACTTCACATCCAGTTTACCACGGCGAAGATACTCCGTGTTGACGTCGGTAATCTCCAATTCTCCTCGCTTGGATGGCTGAATGTTCTTAGAAATTTGAACCACATCGTTATCGTAGAAGTACAACCCAGTTACCGCATAGTTACTCTTCGGTTGAGCTGGTTTTTCTTCAATCGAAAGGGCGTGCATATCTTCATTAAACTCAACCACCCCAAAGCGCTCTGGATCATTGACGTGGTAACCAAAGACCGTTGCCCCATCTTCTTTTTGTGCCGCCGACTGAACTAATTCAGACAAACCAGCACCGTAGTAAATATTATCTCCTAAGATTAGACAAACACTATCGTCACCAATAAACTCTTCTCCCAAGATAAAGGCTTCTGCCAGTCCATTTGGCTTCTCTTGAACCTTGTAAGAGAAGCTCATCCCCAATTCTGAGCCATCTCCTAAAAGGTTCTGGAACAGCGGCATGAATTCCGGCGTTGAAATTACCAGTACTTCCCGAATGCCGGCCAACATTAACGTAGACAACGGGTAGTAAATCATCGGCTTATCGTAAATTGGAATCAGCTGCTTGGAAATTCCCCGAGTAATTGGGTATAACCGCGTACCAGAGCCACCTGCTAAAATAATACCTTTCATTTGTAAACCCTCCCTAGATTAAATCTTACCTATAATTCTAAAAACAAGCTTTCTAAAGTCTGCTACAGCTGCCATCAATATTAAGTTGAACATTAAGCTTAGCACAATATAAACCACAATTTGTATCAAGAAATTGTGAACTAGTGGCTTAATAAAATGAATTCCGATGAGACTCAAAATATAGATCCCATTTATGGCAAAAAACACTTCCCAGTAACGTTTCATACCACAATGTAAACCTGATTTAAAAACAATTAATGGTTCCCACCAAGTGTTAATCAGAAGATTACTCATTATTGTCCCAAGAACGACCCCTAATATCTCTAAATGGAAGAACCTAACAAACAGGATTGAAAATGCTAAGTTTACTCCTGCCTCAAAGAGGGATTTGTATCTTTGCTGCCAAAAAAGAGAATGGGCAATTTGAAAGGAAATAGCAATCTGACGTAACTGATTTTGGAAGAACATTATAATAATTGCTACAGTCGTTATCTCCGAAAGTTCGTACTTACTACCCACCCAAAGGGAAATAAAACGGTCAAAGAAAAAGTAGAGGCCAAATGAGATATTCATAATTAAGATTGCATTCCCCCAATATAGTTGGAAAAATGTCTTTTCCTCTTTTTTGAAGTCTCTTTCCGTCCCTAAGTTACCAATTGAAGCCGTAATGGCTTGGATTAACGTATTAACAAGAGTTGTCAAACCGTTAATAACCGTCGTATAGTTCGCATAATTACCGACAACCCCTAAGTTAACAAACATTGACAACACCAAGTTATCAGTACTTGTTAGTACAATCCCACCAAACTTAGCTGATATCATACCAATTACGTTTTCACGAAGGCTTCGGATAACGGAGTGGGGTAATTTCTGCGTACTATGTTCTTTTAAGTATGGGTAAATCTTTCGACTTCTAAATCCTAAGGAAATATTAGATGCAACCGTTGTAAAAAGCTGAATTACTAGGTAGATAATATAGTTAAAACCTAGCATCAGCATGATGATCTGTATAATTTGCTGACCGAACAGAAAAACAAATTGATTGATTGAGTTAATATATCCACGCTGATCTGCAATCAGAACCGTCCTATTGACCACTAACATGTAAGTAGCAGCGGAATTCAAGAAGTACAGACAAAACGCAAATCTTGCCCCAGTAGGAATTTGCCCATGGATAAAGTTAGGAAGATAAATCGTCATCCCCGAGCCAACAATAATAATGATTATAATAATCCACCGGTAAAATGATTTTAACAAGTGAATCAATGACTTGATTAGCTCAGTATTCTTGGTAGCTAGTGGTTCATACAAAGATGAGGAAATTGCAACGCCAATCCCAAGCTCCGTGAACGACATAAGGTTAAGGAGGTTCTTAAATAACCCATCTAAACCCAAATATTCATTACCAAGTTTCCGAATAAAAATACTTCTAACTACGAAGGACATTACTAGAGTTAAAAACTGAAAGATAACCCCGTAAATGGCATTTTTTTTACTAGCTTTTACTCGCGTACTTCCTTGCTCCACTTATCTAACCTCTTACTCTATAGAAAATACCTTCTAAAATTCCCTTAACAGCTTTATACAACTTACGAAACCTTGGGCTATCCATTACACAGATCTCTCGAAGATTTAAAACTTCAGCGATTAACATTCCTAATGGCGACCCAAACTGAGGGTAACGTTTCCTGACAATAAGACGATTACAATTGATATAATACATCCGTATTATAGACGGGGACAATAATACTAATTAGATCATCCATTGTTATCCTCTCAACCATCATCCTTGCCTACATAGTTTTACCTAGCTCGTCTTCCATCACTGATACCCTTTAAAATCCTCTTAATCCGAGTAATTTTTTGCGGTTCATAGAGAATAAATAGGGATCGGGTTAACAAAGCATGGTGAATATAGTGCCTTAGTTGCGGAAAGCGTTTACCATTCTTTCGCAGAAAGTAAATCCCGTTCCGATAAAAATAATATTCACGAAATGGTGAGTGGTTACTTACATTCAGTACTTTCCAAAGGAAGCGATGTCGAACCCCCTTTCCAACTGAGTGGTTAATTATCACTCTTTTTGTTGTATAAACTGAGTAACCTGCACTGATTAGATCTAGATCGAACTTAAAGTCGACCCAGTCAATGAACATCCAAGCGTCATTACCTCCAACCTCTTGAAAAATTGAGGTTTTGGTCAGTAAACCTGACGAAATCGGTAAGGTATTGTGCAATGAGTCGCCTTCAATGTCACTCATAAAGATCCGTTTAATTTTAATGGGCTCAAGCTTACTAATAGACAGTTCACGTTTTAAATTACGATCATAAATATTAGGACTCAATGCCCCTAATGATGAATCTCGTTCCGATAAGCTTCGCCACTCTCCTAGCATCTCAATGAAGTATTCATTATTTAGCTTTGTATCTTGGTCCAAGAGAAAAACAAATGGAATTTTTTGTTCAGCTAAGAAATTAACTCCCACGTTCTGAGCCTTTGCAATTCCTTGATTTCCCCCTAAATCAATAACCTTACAGATCTTGGAGAGTTTTAGTAACGAATCCCCGTTGTTTACAACGACAACATGGTCCGTTATCTTACAATAGTCTTCAATTTTTTTATAAAATGTGCCCACTTCAGGATTGTAGGCAACAATGATGATTCCAAAGGGGACCATGGTACCTCCATAGTTTCGAATAGTGTCTTTTTTAGAACTGCATTAGGTATGGGATACTTTGAATATAAGCTGGTCCCCATACTACATTGCTTATATGTGCATTACTTATAAGCGAAATAAGTATTAACCATGAAAAGAAAACTCTTCGTACATTGAATAGGTATCTCTTTTCATAAAAAACTGACATGATAACGATCATAAAGACGAATGAATTTCTCACAATACGTGAATAATCTATCGCTAAGGTAAGTAGCGGAAGGGTAACGATAGAAACTACCAATCCCCAAAATAGTGGTATTAACCGCTTCTTTAGTTCTTGATCACTACAATACTTTACGATACAAAATGCAATATATATTGTTAGTAATACAACAACTGAAGCTTCAATTGTATGCATTCTACTAGCTCCGCTACTATACTTGTCCGCTAATCGCTGTGTAATATCATTTCGAGAACTGAAGTGATTAAGTAAGACCGTTAGTCCACCAGAAAGAATTCCTTTACCAACTATAAATAGTATTCCAACTATAAAGATAACTACTATTGATACTGACTGAAAATTTTTTTCTAACTTTTCAAATGAAACTAAATTCAAAAGCGGGACCAACAGGAATATGTACCCCATTGAATGGATTTGGGCGCTAAACAGGATAGCTATGATACAAAAAATGTAATTCTTAAAAGTTTTTCCATTTGCTATAAAAGAAACACCAAATATCACCAAGGAAATCATAATGAAATTCCTAATCTGGGTAGCGTCAATAAAAAATATCGTCACGCCATAAATAAATATAAAGAACGCTAAATTCTTTGTAAACTTAGAGACACCATAATATAAAATCCCAAAACTTACGGCAGATATAAATAATCGAAATTCCGGATAACTCCACCCTATGTTATAAAAATAACGAGCTATAAGACTATAACCTTTTTCAAAGTAGAAAATCCCCGTCATCCCACTGTAGTTATAGTAGTAATCATATGCTGAATAATCGAAAGTAGTATCAGGATTTGCCGTTCCCATTAAGTAGGCTAAAACTAAGAATCCTAATAAACCAACGAACTTACTTTGCTTTTTAGCTCCCTGGTATATCCCTTCAAATGTTTCCATTGCTACGTATAGCATTAATCCACCTCGTAATGCTAAGAATTTGATTGTTGATCCTTTAAAACGTTAACTAGTATTCTTAGCATGCTATCGATATTTTTCGTTGGCGTCCAATCTGTGGCCGCCATCAATTTTGAATTATCCAACTCCATGTATAAGACCGGAGCATACATACTGTCATCTTGACCTAATTCAAACTTAATCTCACAATTATCTACAATTTCAGAGATCATTTTTGCCATTTGATAAATCGAGATGGTAGCTTCTTGATCAGCAACATTGAACACTTCGCAAAATCCTACTGGAAGGTCTAACTTAATCATCTCTTGTATAACGTTAACCACATCGCTAGTATCAACGTAGCTCCGAACCGTCTCACCCTTTGTCTTCAAAGTAATTTCATGCTTCTCAAGAGCGGACGATGCAAACTGAGCAAAAACTCGTTGATCACCGAGTTTAACACTACTTCCAAAAGTCTGTGTAAGGCGCAAAATAATCGCCTTGAATTTATGCTCTTTAGAATATGAACGAACCAATAGCTCTGCCAGTCGTTTTGCTTCTGGATAACTACTTCGCAAAGAACTAACATTGACACGGCCAGAGAATTCTTCAGTTATTAGACCATCAGACTTAAAAGTTTGACCGTATACTTCCATTGAGGATAAGTAGATAAATCGTTCAACTTGATGATCCTTAGCAAAGTCAAGCATATTCTTTGTTGCTAGGTAAACAGAGTTAATTACTTTAATTGGGTTGTTAACCATATCAGTCGACTTTGTATCAGCTGCAGCATGTATAACGATATCGACATTTTGATCAAACTTAAGCGGTGAAGTGAGATCGGCAGAAACAAACTCCACCCCATCACTAATCACTTCTTCAAAAAGTTCCGCTGCATTTTTTGCATTCCTTGAAACAGCGTATATTTTAATTTTTGCAGATCGTTCTCGATTCATCTTAGCAAGGGTAAAGACTAGCATTCGTCCAATCAATCCCGTTGCTCCAGTAATAAAAACTCTCTTCCCTCTAATTTGTTCAAGGTCACTAAGGTAGTACGCTGCCCTTACTACATCTTCTTTAAAGTATTGGTTATCTAGATAGTTTTTGCTCATATCTACTTCCCTCACTTAAATTCCAAAGATGTTTTCTTGTCGCTGCGCTTCCTTAATCCCCTTAAAAACATAATAGTCAACCGGTGTCGTAATCTTAATATTGTTTGTTGACCCTTCAACAGTTGTTAACGTTTTACCTTGATCATACATCAAAGAAGCAGAATCAACATACTCCGTCTTCCCATCCGTAAATGCCTTTTCGTATGCTACTATTACCTCATTGAAGTAATAGCTTTGTGGAGCCTTCCCCATACTATAATCACTACGTTTAGCAACTTTAGAGATATGTTGATTATCATCCTCAGAAATAATTGTCTCTATAGCTGGAGTTACAGTAATTGCTGAACCATATTTCTTAACTGATTCAATATTTTTAAGGATTGTCTTATCATCAACTAATGGTCGAACTCCATCGTGAATTAAAACAATTGCATTATCCTGGGGCGAAATCTCTTTTCGAATTGCTTCAAGTCCCTTAAACTGGGATTCTTGTGGATTTTTACCGCCGCTAACAACGGTACGAACTTTTGAAATTTCATCCTTACGGATCAATTTTTTAAGATAATCTTCCCAACCTGAAACACATACAACAACTATATCGGTTATTTCTGGACAATTTTCAAATTTTTCAAGAGTATAAATGATGATCGCTTTTCCATCGAGCTCCAAAAATTGTTTTGGAATTGTTCCATTATGCATCCGGTTTCCGACTCCACCAGCGAAGATGAGAGCAATATTTTGTTCTTTCTTTTCCATTTTTCACCACTACAATGTATTGACTAAAATGCGATACTTAATAGCTAACGTCTTTTTAAAAGTACTAGCCCGAATTCCTGGACTCAAGAATAGCTTTACTCGGTAACGAAAACAATCTGTACTTCTTGCTACTTCTGTTAAAAATAGGGCATCACTACTATTAAGCTTTCTTTGGTAACCACTTAATAGTTGCTGAGCACGAATTGAATATGGGCGACTTGGTAACTTATGATAACGTTTAAAACGAGCAACTATTGAGGGGTTATTAATCTTTTGGTTTTTACCAAATCCCGTTGCATTCCCTTCATGACGGCGATATAAAATAAAGGACTCACTATCATAAACTACTTGACCTAAAAGGTTTGTAAGTGCCATTACATAGGCATCGTGAGAAAGAGAATCATTTGGCTGATACACCCTAATCAGCGATAAAAGTCGCCCATTCATCACCATTGTTGATCCGGTACCTACTCCGTCGAAGAATGATTGAGGCATATGATCTGATGGGACGAAATCTGTTGGATACTTATTACCGATAAATTTGAGTTTTGAATCCACTAAAGTCATATTGGAATGATATAAAGCAGGGCCATCAACTTTACTTAATAGCTGAACCGCCCGAATTAACTTTTCTGGTTTCCAAATATCATCCTGATCTGCAAATGCATAGTACTCATCCACTGAAATAGGTACTGTCCACAATAAATGAAAAAAACTTTTCCGCCATCCAACATTACTAGCAAAATCAACGGAAATCCTATCATCATCTAGTGATGACAAGATCTTCTTAGTTCCATCACTCGATCCATCATCACGAACAAACACCCTTACCTCAACTCCCGTTTGGTTTAGGATGCTTTCTGCCTGATCACGTAGAAACCGTTCACCATTGTAGGTGGAGAGCATTACATTAACCCTTTTCATGTATATTTCCCTCCATAAATGGTTCTCTCATCTTTTCGTTATAAGGGGTTTCCGTATCAATCAAGTACGTTGTGTGCTTAGGAATTTGCTCTTCTTTAGGTGGGAGCTTGGTGTAGTCACCAACAACAGCCTTTAAATATGCATCGTAACCAACGGGGGCCGGCAATGTCATTCCATCAAATTGAATAGGAATAGCTTTATCAAACCATTTGGCATCATCATATCGGAATAAAGCCTTGTATCCAACGCCAAGTTCAACGACTTCACCACTTTTAGGGTTACCGAGCTTCACCATTTTCTTTTCCGCCCATGACCAAATCTTATACTTAGCACGGCGCGTCGGAACCATCTTTAAAGGTAAGTATGCTAAATATTGTAAAAGTTTTCCTTGGTGGTCAGGAACACGGTCAGCATTGTAAAGGCTAAAGATTATGGCATATATTATTTGAAGGTACCGTTTAAACTTACCTACTGGGCGATAATCTAACGGATCAATATCTAATGACATTGAGTGCTGGATATTCTCATTAACGCTATGCTGATTGATGAACGTTGTTGTTTTATCCTTAAAAGTTATTCCCGTTAGATGTTGACTAACTTTTTCGTTTGAGCGCTCTAGCAAAAAATTTGTACCTTTCAGCCATTCATTACGATTAGCATAGAATTTTTCAAAATCCTTACGTTTCATAATGATATCAATATCATCATCCCATGGGATAAATCCCCCATCTCGCACTGCACCAATTAAAGTTCCTCCAATAATGTAAAAGCTTAAATTATGCTCCTTTAAAATTGCTTGCAGATGCTTCAACAATTCCAACTCTCGCAACTGTAAGGTGCGAATTTGTGTCGGCGTTGCCTCTTTTATATTGCCAATGCGCATTGTTTACTTAACCCTCATCCTATAACTACTTAGTAATCCAGTCCTACTCACCATCATTAACGCCTTTACTTTGAATAACATCCAGGAATGTTTTCATTAAGATTAAACAATCTTCCTTAAAACTAACATTTTCGGCGTACTCTCCATCGTAATTAGCTTTTTGGGTATCCGTTACTTCATCGCGGCCCCGAACCTGAGCTAACCCCGTTATTCCGGGTGCCAAACTTTCAGCTCCATTGGCGTGACGAAGCCGCAAGACCTTTCCATCCTTTGGAATCAGCGGTCGTGGCCCAATAAAGGACATTTCACCCTTCACCACGTTCACCATCTGCGGCAATTCATCCAAACTAGTTTTTCGCATTAACCGACCGCTCCGCGTGATGTAGCTCAGTGCGGTGTCAAATTCCGATGTTGCCATTTGGTGGGGTGCATCATCACTCATGGAACGGAACTTATAAATCGTAAACCGTTTCCCATTACGGCCGACCCGTTCCTGCTTAAACAGCACTGGTCCCTTTGAGTCTAGCTTAATCCAAATTGCCAACACCAACATGAGCGGCGAAAGACAGATTAATAAGAGCACGCCGAAAAAGGCATCAAAAATTCGTTTGATTGTCGTTCGGTATATCTGATTCATCCGTACTCCCTCATCACTGGTTGGTAATTGCATCTTGGTTCCTCCTCCCTGTTTTTCATAACCTAGAACAACCAAAACCTACGTTTCTTCTTCAGTGGTTGCCACTTCATCCGAACCGGCTCACCGTTAATTAACCGCTTGGCATTGCGGCGGTAGTGTTCAGCCAAGTGCGGGTCAAACTCACGGGCCATTTTTGCTAGTCCTTCATTTAACTCATAGTCGCGCCGGGCTAGGGCGTGGGCGTCCGATGCGAAGATCGTCCCCTGCCCCGCTTCAATTAGCCGGGTCGTTAAATCTTCAATCTTCTTGCCAAAGGTGCCCATGTAAGAAGCCGCCGTTAGCTGGGTTAAACAGCCCTGCTCTAAAAACGGCACTAGCAAGTTCGGATCGTCCAAGATGGCGGCGTTGCGTTCCGGGTGGACGATAATCGGCACCACCCCGCGTTGTAAGAGTTCAAAGACCAACTGTCGGGCAAAGGTCGGCACCCCACCACTTGGCATTTCTAACAAGAGATAGCGGCCTTCTTCGTCCACGTACAACAAGTCGTCGGCTTCTAGTGCCGGCAAAACCCGATCGCTCACCCGCACTTCTTGGCCCGGAAAAACGGTCAGGGGAATCTGAGCTTCTTCAAGGGCTTCTTGAAAGGCTACCGTTGCCCTAATCACGTCTTGCTTGTGGTTGACGTAGTGACCATTTAAATGGTGCGGCGTCAACAAGCAGTGGCTAACCCCATCGGCCACCGCTTCTTGTGCTAACTTCAAAGACGTTTCCATGCTCGGTGACCCATCATCAAGCCCCGGCAACAGGTGGCAGTGCAAATCAATTAGCCCCATCGAAGAAGTCCCCCTTTCCGTTTAACTTATCCTTCGCCTCCCTCGTAGTCATAGCCGTAGCCATAACCGTAACCAGCGTCGTCATCGTAAACGTCGTTCATCACGTACCCTAAGACGTTGGCCTGGGAAATCTTCAACATTTCCACCGCCCGGCGAATGGCTGCCTTTTGGGTCACCCCCTGGCGAACCACCAAAATTACCCCGTCCAGGTTGCTGGATAGCACTTGGGTATCGGTTACTTGCAGCATCGGCGGTACGTCTAAAACCACCAGGTCGTAGACTTCCCGCACCCCGTCAATCAGCGATTGCATCCGCTGGGAACTTAACAGCTCTGACGGGTTGGGCGGCACTGGACCGGCCGTTAAGACCTCCAGGTTTTCAACCCCGCTCTTTTGCACCACGTTGCTAAGGTCAACCTCATTACTGTCTCCAGTCAAAACGGTGGTTAACCCCTTTTGGTTGCTTAGGCCAAAGGTCGCGTGTAAAGTCGACCGGCGTAAGTCGGCGTCGATCAAGAGGACCCGCTTGCCTTCCTGGGCCCAGGCAATTGCCACGTTGGCCGTTACCGTGGACTTCCCTTCCGAGATTCCCGAGGAGGTGAAGGCAACCGTCTTTAGCGGCCGGTCAACGCTCATGAAGTGAATGTTGGTCCGGATCGTCCGGAACTGTTCGGCCGGGCCACTCTTTGGGTCGGCCAGCGTGATTAACATGGCCCCGTTATTCATCGTGTCGTTGGATTTGGTATACCGGTGTTTAAATAACCCCATTTAAAAGTCCTCCCTTCTAGACCCGGCGGTGACCAGCAGCCTGGTCATCGAACCGCTTAAATTCAAAGTCGTCTGGCATGTAAATTTCACCAACTTGACCCAAGTTAGTTAGGCCCAGTTCGTTGGTCATAAAGTCGTTGTCACGAACCGTCGTGTCGGTTAAGTCACGAAGCAGTACGTAAACGTAACTGATCAAGAACCCAAGCACCAACCCGGCCAAAGCAAAGAGCTTCTTGTTCGGGAAGGACTGGCTGGTTGGCGCCGTTGCCTCTGAGACGATCGTCACGTTGTTAACGTTCATCATCGAACGAATCTGCTTCTTAAAGATCTTGGCCACCGTGTTAGCGATCACCTTCGCCTCCGTTGGGTTGCCCGCCTCCGCACTTAGGGAGAAGACCTGGGAATTAGTTTGGGTGGTTACCGTCAGTGAATCCTTTAGCTTAGCCACGCTTAATGCGTAGGCCCGTTGGCTCCCACTCGGGTTAGCCAACTGTTTGGAAGCACTCTTCAGGATCACTTGATTGGTGATGATGTCCTTATAAGTATTGATCATCTGAATGTCGGCCTGCTGGTTGTTATAGGCCTGACCGTTATTGTCATTGCTATTGCGTTGGTTAACCAGGATTTGGGTGGTGGCGGTGTACTTAGCCGGGATCACAAAGGTAGCTATCCCCCAAGCGATGACGCCGAGTCCCACCGTCCAGATTAAAATCATGCGCACGTGTTGAACAAACAGCTTCCAGAGGTGCTGCAAGTCAATTGCGTTGGTATTCTTTTCGCTTTCCATTAATTACTCTCCGTCTTAACTGTTACTTGTTTGAGGCCCAGGGTGGTCCGTAGTTCGTTGCTTACCCGTTGGCGTTCGGTCGTCGAGACTACTTCAAAATCTTCCCCACTAACGGTCTGGGAAGTTCCCTGAGCGTGGTCGGAAGTGACGCTTTGGCCGGCGCTCCGGTAGTGGAGGGCGACACCCATCATATTATTCAGGGTGAAGTCGGTTTGCGTTTCGTCCGCAATGTCGTTTAAGAACGACTGGTTTAAGATTGACTTATAGGAAGCCGACTTCTTTAAGAGGGCCATAATTACGAGCCGTTGACGTTCCTGACGGCCGTAATCACCGTTAGGATCCTCGTGACGCATCCGCGAGAAGGCCAGTGCCTGGGCTCCCTTCATCGTGTAGGTCTTCCCCTTTTCAAAGGAATAACCTTCGTAGCTAAAGGTCAGTGGTGACTTAATGGTTACCCCGCCCACTTGGTTGATCGCCTTTTCTAGCCCCCCCATATTCACGAGCACGTAACCATCAATCGGTACGTTGTAGTATTCCTTGAGGGTCTTGATCGTTTCCTTGACCCCGCCGTAAGTGTAGGCGGCGTTGAGCTTGGCCGGTGACTCATCGCTGTAATCAGGCAGGGTCACTTCCATATCACGGGGAATGCTGACGACCGTCGTCTTCTTAGTTTGCGGGTTGACCGACATCATCATGATCGTGTCGGTCCGTCCCTTATAACTCCGCCCCAAGGCCCCCGTATCGGTCCCGAGTAAGAGGATGTTAATTGGTTTCTTAGCAGCTAATAACTTACTTAAGTTCCGGCTCTTAACCACCCCGCTCGGGGAATACATACTGTTGGTGGCAACGCGAACGTTTCGCCAAGCCATTCCAGCAAAGAAGAGCGCTACGACAACAACTAGCCCCACGAGGATCCATAACCACCGCAGCCAGCGACGCCGGTGATGATGATGGTGGTGCTGAGAAGAACGGTGTTGTAATTCTTCAGAGTCCATGCTGACCTTCCTTTTTCGCCCTTCTATGGGCAATATTAATCAATCTTTAACCTATTTTGCTACGTTTTTATTTTGTATTCAACTAGAATTTAGTCATATTTCGATTACAAGTGTTATTTTAAATAAAAATAATTACTTGGTTACATCAACTGAAAGCCGTTTCATTATGAGTTTCACCTTAGTAAAATGACAACGTTTTACTATGTGTATAGATAATATATTAATAAGTAAATGGTAATGTGATTACTTTTTATCATTTGATAAAATTGGAGTTTTTATGATTTTTCGTCAACTAAAAATGCGCCACCCCAACACCTGGGGGCGACGCATTTCCTTTTTCAACCGCCTTACTTGTAGTTTGGCGCTTCCTTGGTAATTTGAACATCATGTGGGTGGGATTCCCGCAGCCCGGCGTTCGTAATTTGAACGAATTGGGCTTGGTTGATTAAGGTTTGAATATCGCCGGCCCCAACGTAGCCCATCCCTGAGCGCAGTCCGCCGACCATTTGGAAGATGGCATCGCTGACGTCCCCCTTGTATTCAACCCGTGCTTCAATCCCTTCCGGAACCAGCTTGTTAGCTTCGTTAACTCCTCCCTGGAAATAACGATCCGAAGAACCATGGGATTGGGCCATCGCCCCCACGGAGCCCATCCCCCGGTAAGACTTGTACTTCTTACCATTATCTTCGTAAACTTCACCCGGCGCTTCGGTTGTCCCAGATAACATCGAACCGAGCATGACTGCATTCCCACCAGCGGCCAGGGCCTTCACGATGTCACCGGAGTACTTAATCCCACCGTCGGCGATGATGGCCTTACCAAACTCGTGGGCCACGCTAGCCGCATCGTAAATCGCGGTGATTTGTGGTACCCCAACCCCGGCCACCACCCGGGTGGTGCAGATCGAACCAGGGCCGATCCCGACCTTAACTACGTCAACCCCGGCTTCAAATATGGCCCGGGTCCCCTCGCCAGTGGCGACGTTCCCGGCGATCAAGGTTTCGTTCGGGAAGTGGTCGCGGATTTCGGCGATCTTACGCAGCACCCCGGCGGAGTGACCATGGGCCGTGTCGATTACGATCGCATCGGCGCCGGCCTTAAACAGGGCTTCGGCGCGTTCAAAGGTGTCAGACGTTACCCCAACGGCAGCGGCCACTAGCAGGCGGTTTTGGTCGTCGACGGCGGCGTGGCTCATCATCGAGTTCAGGGCGACGCTCTTCACGTTGGCCACTTCACCAGCCTGGGCCTGAATCGACATGTTCTTGTGGATGACCCCCATCCCCCCTTGCAGGGCCATGGCGATCGCCATCGATGATTCGGTCACCGTGTCCATCCCAGCGGAGATAAACGGCACCTTCAGCTTCAGGTTCTTGGCGATCTGCGTGGACAGGTCAACCTCGTTTGGTAACACGTGGCTTTCAGCCGGAATCAACAGCACATCATCAAAAGTTAGCCCCTTCTTGGCGAACTTGGTATCCCAGTTTGACATCTTTGAACAGCACTCCTTTGGAAAAATTTATATTGTTAGTACTTTACTCGATATATCGGCTTTGGTCAATCATTTCCGGCATTTCTAACCTGATTCTCATCTTTTTTGCCCAAATTATGGAACTCCCTGCCGAAGCTCCCCGAATAACGTTCGGTTTTAGAACGTAAAAAGAGGCTGGGAAAACAGAACTTTTCCCAGCCTCTAGCGTATTTTTAAATGTTAGACAGAAAACGTGGCGCCCCAGCGGGTAGGTTATTTGCCACTTTCTTCCTTAACGGCGCCGCCGGTTGGCCGACGAGCCCCAGAAGCCCCCGACAATGTGGTAGCGTTGGCGGAAGTAGACGTCGCCGAAGAAGGCCGCTACCCCAAGGATCAGGTAAGCCCAGGCGTTTAAGACTGGGTTGATGGCGTTTGGCAAGAAGGCCACTAGCATGTAGACCAGGATCCAGGCCATCAACGCCCCTAACACCAGGACAATCCGGAGCCATAACGGCCGGCGGTGTTGTTTCCCGTTTTCATCGACCGTTGGCAACAAAATCTTATTGACGAACCCGAAGGCCGCCCCACCGGCCACGGCGACCAAGATGATTGCGACCAGCCCGGCGCTCCCGTGTTGGGCCAGCTTCAGGGTTGACGGTTGCATCAACCCTATCAGCCCAAACATGAAGGTGAAGATGGCGAAAAACATCAGCCCGTTATCTACCGACATCAAGACGGTCGAGGTCTGTTGTTGTTCGGCTGGCGTCTTCTTCGGGTGCAGGAGTTCATCGGCGTACTTGGTAGGTGTTCCAAACAGTCCCTTCGCGGTTTGCCCCGTCTTTTGACCTTCCAAGAGGGCGGCCATGGTTTCTTCTAGCAGGGCCGGCTTGGCTTCGGCCGTCGCTCCCTGGGCGTCCAGTTGCTTATTTAACTGGTACATGAAGTCTTCGTTCTTACGGGTCAACCCGGCGTTTTCAAACATCATCCCGGTCTTTTGCTGGTCTTCTTTTAGGTGTTGGCGCTGGCGTTGTCCGGCAGCGGTGTTTCTTTGTTCCTGTTCACTCACGGTGGTGTCCTCTCAATCGATTCTCTATCCTGACTAGACGTTGAAGCGGAATTCAACAATGTCGCCGTCTTGCATCACGTAGTCTTTACCTTCCAGGCGCAGCTTGCCGGCTTCCTTAACGGCGGCGTGGCTCCCGTACTGGTCGAGGTCTTCAAACGACATGACCTCAGCGCGGATAAAGCCCCGTTCAAAGTCGGAGTGGATAATCCCGGCGGCCTGCGGGGCCTTAGTGCCCTTCCGGAAGGTCCAGGCGCGCGTTTCCTTGCCCCCGGCGGTGAAGAAGGTTTCCAGGCCCAAGAGCTGGTAAGCGGCCCGAATCAGGCGGTTTAAGCCTGGTTCTTCTACCCCTTCCATTTCCAGGAAGTCGGCCTTTTCTTCTTCGTCCATTTCGGCGATCTGTTCTTCGGCGGCGGCGGCGATCCCAATCACTTCACCATCGCCCGCCACGTGTTCTTTGATCACGTCCATGTACTTGGAAGCCTCTGGGTTGGCCATGTCGTCTTCGGCCACGTTAGCCACGTACAGGACCGGCTTAATGGTTAATAAGAAAAGCCCCTTGACGATCGGCATTTCTTCGGCGCTGAATTCCACCGACCGGGCCGGCTTGCCCGCCTCTAAGACCGGCTTAAGCTTTTCTAGGACCGCCAGTTCGGCTAAGGCGTCCTTGTCGCGCCCCTTGGCCGCCCGTTGCACCTTGGCCAAGCAGTTGTTCACGGAGTCGAGGTCGGCCATGATCAGTTCCAGGTTGATCGTGTCGATGTCGTCGACCGGATCGACCTTCCCAGTGACGTGGGTGATGTCATCGTCATCAAAGGCCCGCACCACGTGAACAATGGCGTCGGTTTGGCGAATGTTTTCCAAGAACTTGTTCCCAAGCCCTTCCCCCTTGGACGCCCCCTTGACGATCCCGGCGATGTCGGTAAATTCAAAGGTGGTTGGCACGATCTTTTTGGCCGGGATCAGTTCATCGATCCGGGCCAGGCGGCTATCCGGCACTTCGACCATCCCGACGTTGGGGTCAATCGTTGCGAACGGGTAGTTAGCCATTTCGGCGCCCGCCTTGGTAATTGCGTTAAAGAGGGTTGACTTCCCAACGTTGGGCAACCCCACGATCCCTGCAGTTAATGACATGGTTTAAAAACTCCTTTAATCCTCTTCTTGTTCGGCCCGTTCTAAGACCTTCTTGAGCCGCTTGTTAAAGTCGTAGCGGCTCATCATGACAATGTGGCTACAGCCGGTGCACTCGATTTTAATGTCGGCACCGACCCGGATAATCTGCCACCGGTTTACCCCGCACGGGTGGGGCTTTTTCATTTCGACAATGTCGTTTAATACGTATTCTTCCATCTTTACTACCCCCTAATCAAAGTGCACCCCTAGCAGTTCCAAAATTCGGTTTAAATCCTGATTGGAACCATAGGGGATCACGATCTTGCCGCCGCGGCGCTTGGCCTGAAAGCTGACCTTAGTGCCCAACTTACCCGCTAGTTGACTCTCAGCCTCTCGTAAGTAAGGGTTGGCACTTTTAACCACTGGCTTTTGGCGCCCCTTCTTGTTAATCCCGGCCACGATCTCTTCTAGCTGACGGACAGTCAGCCCCTCGTTTGCGACCCGCTTGGCTAGTTCAACTAGCCGTCGTTCGTCCTTGACCCCCAGGAGGGTCCGGGCCTGGCCCATCGATAGCTCGCCACTGGCCAGCATCTGCTTAACCTCTTCGGGCAAGCCTAACAAGCGCAGGTAGTTCGCGATGTAGGGGCGGCTCTTGCCTAAGCGGGCCGCCACCTGGGCCTGGGTCAGGTCCAAGCGTTCAATCAAGGTCTGGTAGGCCTGGGCCTCTTCTAAGGGGCTCAGGTCCTCGCGTTGCAAGTTCTCTAGGACCGCCACTTCCATCATCGTCTGGTCGTCTAAGACCCGGACAATCGCCGGAATCGTCTTGCGTTCGGTCATCTTGGTCGCCCGCAAGCGCCGTTCCCCGGCAATTAATTCGTAGCGGTTCAAATTGGGGTCCGGGCGCCGGACAATGATTGGCTGAAAGACCCCCGCCGCTTCGATTGACCGGGCCAACTCCGCTAAGCCCTCCTGGTCAAAGGTGCGCCGGGGCTGGTAGGGGTTGGGGCGGATTGAATCCACCGCCAACTCCCTAACCACTTCCCCCGGGCCGGGCGGGGCGGTCAGTTGCCTTGCATCACTCATTGCATCGCCCCCACTAGTCCGTCGGGGCAACGATCGTGATCGTCAACTCCACCCCGTTAGCGGTCTTGGTTTCCTTGACCTTGGTCTCAAAGCCGTTATCGTTAACTAACTTCAAGGATTCCTTGATCGTGTTGACGGCAATCCGTGGGTCGGATACCTTGACCCGGCTGGCCACCTTCTTGGTTTTCTTTGGCGCCTTCTTCTTTTTAGCCGGTTGATCCTGCGCGTCGTCTTTTTTGACCGTTAACTCTTCGTCGAGGCCAAAGAGTTCGCGTTGCTTTTGGGCCTCCACTTCGCTTGGCACCGGCTTACCCTGCATCCGGGCGATCTCGTCTTCGGTCTGGCGGACCGTCCAGTCGTTATTAACAATCTTCATTAAGATGTCGCGTTGTTGGTCCTCGCTAAGGCTGAGCATGGCCCGCCCGTGGCGCTCGGAAATCTTGTGGTCCATGATTGCGTTTTGCACCGGCGTAATCAGTTGTAAGAGCCGCAACTTGTTAGCGACAAAGGACTGGCTCTTCCCCATCCCCTTGGCCAGGGCCGACTGGGTCAGCTTGTTGAGTTCCATCAACTGTTGATAAGCCTGGGCCTCTTCGACCGGGCTTAACTGCGAACGTTGCAGGTTTTCGATCAGGGCCAAGGAGGCCGTTTCCTGGTCGTTCATCTTTTCGACGATCGCCGGGGCCTTGGTCCAATCCAACAGGCTCATCGCCCGGAAGCGCCGTTCCCCGGCAATGATTTCGTACTTACCAGTTTCGTATTCGCGTAAGATGATCGGTTGCAAGAGCCCGTGTTCATCTATCGTTTGGGCTAATTCTTGGATCGCCGTTTGGTCAAAAACCTGGCGGGGTTGGTAGCGATTGGGCACGATCTGCGCCAGCGGAACCTCCACGACTTGGTTTTTAACCGGCTCCTTGCTCTTCCCAATGTTAAACAATGAAAATGCCATTTTACTACTCCTCAATTGCTAGACGTTAATCAGTGGCTTCTTAGCGGGTACCCCGGGGCGCCGCGGATACTTCCCCGGCGTCTTAGCGACCTTATCGATCACCACCAGGTTGCGCTCCTCTGCTTCCGGCTTGGTTGGCAGGGTCAACTTGGTCGTCCCCGCCACCTGGCCACCCAGCTTGTTAATCGCTCCGGTCGCCAATTTTAACTCATCATTAACGGCGCTGGCCTTATAAGCCAAAAAGGCCCCACCGACCTTAGCCGCCGGCAAGCACAACTCGCCGAGTACCACCAAGCGGGCCACCGCCCGGGCGGTTACTAAGTCGAACTGTTCGCGGTACGGGCTTCCCTTAGCCGCAAAGGTTTCGGCCCGGTCGTGAACCAGGTGCACCCCGGTCAAGCCGAGGCCATCACACAGGTCGGCCAAGAAGTTGATCCGCTTGTTTAGGGAATCAACGATCGTGACTTCCAACTGGGGAAAGGCGATCTTCAGCGGCAAGGACGGGAAACCCGCCCCGGCCCCAATGTCGCACAAAGTCAGGGCTTGGCTTTGGAGCTTAGGGTAGGCGAAGGCCCCGGTCAAAGAATCGTAAAAGTGTTTCAGGTAAACTTCTGTTTCGGCCGTAATCGCCGTTAGGTTTAAGTGTTCGTTGGTTTGAACCAGCAGCTGATAGTAACGCGCAAACTGCGCCATCTGGGCGTCCGTCAGCGCAATGCCGTGGTCAAGGAGGGCTTGACGAAATTCTTCTGGGTTCATATCTTTTTCCTTTCCGTGAAACATCTTGTTCCACGTTACCCTACCACTTTACCTTAATAAGCCCGTTGTTTCAAGCGATCTCCGGCTTTCTGGCGGGAATCATTTCCCGGGAAATGATGCCAAAAAAGCTGGGAGAAAAGCGTGCTTTTCTCCCAGCTTTTTATTCATTCTCTGAATTTCCCACTCTATTACTTATTCATTGCCGCCACTTCTTCTAAGAACCACTTGTTGAAGGCCGCGGCGTCGATGTCAACGCAGACCTTAGCGTTGATCTTGCCGTCGTGGTAGGCGCCACGAACGTCACCAACCGTAGCCCCAATGGCCGGGCCATCCGTTACCACGTCGATCCACATTTCCTTGGTCGTGAAGGCCTCCGGGTGGAGGAGGTAGAAGATCGTGTTAACGTCGTGCATCGGGTGCCCGTCCTGGTCGTCCCCGTCGTTGTAGTGGGTCACCAGGTCGTGAAGCATCTTGCCGGCTTCGCCCATCTCCAGGAGCTTCTCTTGGCTGGCTGGGGTTAGGAGGGCCTTTAAGGTCACGTCCAGGCCGACCATCACAATCGGTACGCCGGCGTTGTACATGATCTTAGCGGCGTCCGGGTCGGTAAAGACGTTGAACTCAGCGGCCGAGGTCATGTTCCCACCGGAGATGGAACCACCCATCGCCACGATTTGCTTGATGTGGGACTTCACCTCTGGATACTGGGAGAAGAGCAGGGCGATGTTAGTGTAAGAGCCGGTTGGCACCAGGGTCACCTCATCTTCTGCCATGATGGCGTCGCGCAAGGCTTCGACGGCCGTCTTTGCTAGCGGTTGACCAAAGTCATCGCCGAAGTCGTAACCCGGCATCCCGGATTCCCCGTGAATGCGGGCCGCGTCTTCAAACGGCTTGATTAACGGCGCCACCGCCCCGCCGGCCACCGGGATTTGGTCGTTTTTGCCAAAGAAGTTAACGATCTTTAAGGCGTTGGCGGTCGTCTTATCAACGGTTACGTTCCCAGCCACCGTAGTGATCAGCTTCAGGTCCAGGCTCGGGTCGTTGATCGCCATCGTCAGTGCGGCTGCGTCATCAATTCCTGGGTCAGTATCCATAATAATTTTAGTCGTCATTTTCATTCCTCCAATTTAAGAAAACGCTTTTATTTTAGCGGGAAGAAAAGAGGTTGGGAAAAAACTCGTTTTCTCCTAACCTCTTGTCTAATTTCTTGGCTGTTACACAGATAACGTGGCAACCAACCGCAGGCCTAGTGTCTAAGTACGGACAAAGAACGCTGCTGATGGCACCAACCTTTGCCCTAGCTTAGCCAAACGGCCTGCCGAACGGGGTGGTTCCCACTCCTAGTTCTACCAAACAAACAAACCAACAATTGCGGCGGACAGCAGGGATACTAAGATCCCGGATAACAACAGGTAGCCAATGTTAGTGGCAATGTAGTCGTTATCTTCCTTACCAACCAGACCCTTGAAGGCCCCGATGACCATCCCGAGCGTCCCGAAGTTGGCAAAGGACGTTACGAAGGTGGTCAAAACGGCCTTTAAGTGTTCTGGGTATTGGTTGATGACACCGGTCACCTTACCCATAACAACGAATTCGTTGGTAACCAGCTTCATCCCCATGTCTTGGGAAAGCATCCAGGCTTGGTGCACTGGCAGCCCCATTAACCAGGAGAATGGGAACATGATGACCCCAAGGATGGCTTCCAAGGAGAGTGGCTTCCAGATCAAGGCCAAGAGCTTGTCAATCAAGGCGGCCAAGGCAACAAAGGCTACAACGTTTGCGACGATGATCAGGATTAACCGACCGGCGCCCAAAATAGAATCCCCTAAGAAGGAGAAGAATGGTTCACGCTTTTCACCTTCTTGCTTGACGGTTTCAATCGTGTCTTCTTCTTCTGGTACAACGATTGGGTTCATTAACGCAGTCGCAATCAGGGAGTTGACAATGTTAATCGGCACCGCCGTTAGGATAAATTGCCCCGGCATCATTTCGATGTAGGCCCCTAAGATCGACGCCGTCACACATGACATTGACATCATGGCGATCGTCAGGTTCCGTTCGCGACTCATCTTCCGTAATTGCATCCCGGAGATGGCCAGAACTTCCGTGTTCCCTAAGAACATCATTTCAACGGCGAAGAAGGATTCAAACTTCGGTTGGCCAGTGATAAAGGACAGGCCCCGTCCGATCCACTTGATGATCCAAGGTAAGACCCCGATGTAAGTCAGGATATCAAACATTGGAACAATCATCAGGATTGGCATCAGTGCCGAACAGATGAAGTTTAAGTTCTTTGCGTCATACCAACCACCAAGGGCGAAGATCGTCCCAGTAGAGGAAATATCAACAATCCAGGCAAAGCCGTCAGCGGCAGCCTTAACCCCGGCACGTCCGGCAGCAGAACCAGTTAAGAACCAAGCCAAGACCAAGTTGAGGACCACCATGATGGCGATGGCCTTCCAGTTGATCGCTTTCTTGTTCTTGGAGAAGAGGAATCCAATTGCCAAGAAGACAATTATCCCAAGAATATTGATTGCAAGATACATGGGAAAACACCTTTCCTTAATTTAATGAATAATAGCAACAAACATCCCTCCGCTAGCAAACCAGTGGGGGGAATCATTTCTTAAAGCAAGAATAACATTGATTAAGGAAAAGTAAAGCGCCTCCCTTGGCGATCTTTGTGAAAAATGACAGCGTTTTCCCTAACGTTCGTCAGTACATCGTTTTACATCAACATTCCGACGTTCGGAAACGGTTCCAAAATTTCACAAACTAATTTTTAAATTTTCTAACCGGAGCCTGTTAAGCGTGATTTAACAAGCCCCTTTCTGGTATCCCCTAATTTTGTGCACCCGTTTTCACTAAATCAATCGTTTTACTTGGTTAATCGCTAAACCGACCATTTGAGGTCATCGTTCGGATTGCACATTTGCACATAAGATCGCAGATTAGGCCGTGTACGGTTGGTGTTTCCTAGCCGACCAGATCGGTATCGGGTGCCCATCCAGGCACCCTTTTTTGTACCCTCAAACTAAAAAAACTAGCCACCGGAGTGAGGTGGCTAGTGAAGTAATGGAAAGACTGTCTGCCGTTGCGTTTGGACAGTTAAGCTAATTTTGTTTACCTGACGAATTACTTTCGTGTACCAAGGAGATGGCAAAGCGCCATTGCTAAACCGACAACTAGTCTTTAGGAAATTTAATGGGTTGATGTGATGTGGGGTGAGTATTGTTACTACAAATTGTTGATAACAAACGTTGACGAGTGATTCTTCTCGATTGATTAGGCAACGGTACTTGAATCCTTCCACACCTTCATTATAATGAAAGCGCTTTCCGAATTCAAGCGACAACTAATTTCTTTCGGTCTCCTTTTTGCCCCCCGCTAAGAAGTAGTAGCCAACGAAGAGGCAGGCAAAGAAGACCATTGAAATGATCAAGGAAACCCGGGTTGCTGGCACGATGAAGAGGACAATTAAAACAAAGATAAAGAAGATAATCGTCACCCAGCTAGTGATTGGGTAACCAGGCATCGAAAAGCCGGCGATCCCCTCTGGGTGTTTTTTGCGGTAGGCAATGTGGCACCACAAGATAATCAGCCAAACGAAGACGAAGTTGATCGTCGAAACCCCGGAAATGATGTTAAAGATCCCGGCGGGCATGACGTAGTTTAAGATCACGACCACAAACAGGATTAAAGACGAGAAGGTCAGGGCCTTGTTGGGCACCGCCTTATTGGACAGGTCGGCAAACTTCTCCGGAGCGTTACCACCGGTTGCTAGTGCGTACAGGGAGCGGCTGGTGGAGAAGATGGCGGAGTTGGTGGCTGACATGGCGGCGGTTAAAACCACGAAGTTTAAGATGGCGGCCGCCGACGTCACCCCAATCCCGGTGAAGACCTGAACGAAGGGGCTCGAAGTCGTGGTGATCTTGTTCCACGGGTAGACGGCCATGATGGCGATCATTGACCCGATGTAAAAGAGCCCGATCCGGATTGGCAAGGTGTTAATCGCCTTGGGGATGTCGGTGTTGGGATCGCGGGTTTCCCCAGCGGTCAGCCCCACCATTTCGATCCCCACGAAGGCAAAGACCACCATTTGAAAGGACATCAAGAAACCGTACGCCCCGGTTGGGAACAGCCCCCCGTGGTTAACCAGGTTGGCAAAGGAGGCGTAGCCGGTGTGGGTCTTAGTGTGGAAGAGAACCATAGCTAAGCCGACGACGATTAAGGCAATAATGGCGACGACTTTAATCGTCGAAAACCAGCTTTCTAACTCGCCGAATAACCCGACGTTGACCATATTAACCAGCATCAATAAGGCGACGATTACCAGCGGCCCCACCCATTGTGGCAGGTTGGGGAACCAGTATTTGAGGTAAATCCCGGTCGCCGTTAAATCGGCCATTGCCAGCGATAACCAGCAAGACCAGTACGTCCACCCGGCGATAAATTCCATCCGGTCACCCAAGTACTCCTTGACCGAATCGATAAAGGAGTGCTTGGACGGGTCGGCCAAGAGCAATTCCCCGAGCGCCCGCATCATGAAGAAACAAAAGATCCCCACGATCAGGTAGGTCAAAATAATCGCCGGCCCCGCGGCCCGAATGGCACTCCCGGAACCGAGGAATAGCCCGGTCCCGATGGCGCCCCCAATGGCGATCATCGTAATGTGGCGGCTCTTTAACGAGCGTGACAGCTTTGGTTGCGTTTCAGTTTGCTTATCCATTCTCTCTATCCTCCTGCGTGTGATTTGGGGGAAACCTGGTGATAAAAAAAGACGCCCCTGGTAATTAATACCAGGGACGTCATCACACGCGGTTCCACCCATCTTCATAGACTTGTCGTCTACCTCTCGGTCAATAAAGGAACCACCCTTTTTGTACGCGCACATGCCATTCGGTTTGACCGGCTTTGCAGCTCCCACCGGCTCTCTTTGCTAACCTCTAATTAAAATTTAATTTCTATTATAACCGTCGCTGACTAAATGTCAACCGATATACATTGTGAACTACTCGGCCATAAATGACCGAGCTTCTGGGAACAAAAAGGGAAGTGGAAAACAACCTCCTTGGCAGACCGTATGACTAAGCTAGAGCGAACGGTTGGTGCGACACGCACCGTTCTTCGCCCGTACTTAGGCACTAGGTCTGCGGTTTTTTTCCACGTTAGCAGTATAACAGTCAGTGAAATAAAAGTGACCGGAAGAAAATTTTCTCCCAGCCACTTCCTTAATTACACATTCAAAACCTTGTCCAAGAAGCTCTTGGTGTCAGGGTGTTGCGGGTGATCAAAGATCTCTTCCGGCGTCCCTTGTTCGCGGATCACACCATCATGGAAGAAGACCACGCGATCGGCTACCCGCTTGGCAAAGCCCATTTCGTGGGTCACGACGATCATCGTCATCCCCTGCTTAGCCAAGGTTTGCATAACCTCCAGCACGTCCCCCACCATTTCTGGGTCCAGCGCACTGGTTGGCTCGTCAAAGAGCATCACGTCCGGCTTCATCGCCAGGGCCCGGGCAATTGCCACCCGCTGCTTTTCTCCCCCGGACAGCGTCGTCGGATAAACGTCGGCCTTGTCCTTTAAGCCCACGACGTCCAAGTACTTGAGGGCGGCTTCGTCCGCCTCTTCTTTGGTCATCTTCTTGAGCTGGGTAGGGGCCAGCGTGATGTTTTGCTTAACGGTCATGTTCGGGAAAAGGTTAAAGTGTTGGAACACCATCCCGATGTTTTGGCGCACCAAGTCGATATTGGTATGCTTGTCGGCAATGTCGTAACCATCGACGTAAACGTGGCCGGAGTTGGTTTCTTCCAACCGGTTCAAGCACCGCAAGAAGGTACTCTTCCCCGATCCGGACGGCCCGATCACGCAGACCACTTCGTTTGGTAACACGTTGAGGCTAATGCCCTTTAAGACCTCGTTATTGCTATAGCTCTTATGGAGGTCCACTACTTGAACTTTGTATTTCTTATCCATAATTTAAGCCATCTTTCTTTGTACGTAGTTTGAAAGCCAAGTCAACAGGGTGATGATGATGATGTAGATCACCCCAATGATTAACCACATCTTGAACCCTTCCATGTTCCGGGCGATGATGACCGTCCCGGTTTGGGTCAGTTCCATGACCCCGATTGCCGAAAGGATTGATGTGTCCTTTAAGGTGATGATCAATTGGTTAACCAAGGACGGCACCATGATCTTGATCCCTTGTGGCATGATCACCTTCACTAAGGCCTTGTAGTATGGTAGCCCCAGCGAACGAGCGGCTTCCCACTGCCCGCGGTCAACGGCTTGGAAACCACCCTTAACGATCGCCCCGACGTAGGCCCCTTCGTCAAGCATCAGGGTCAAAATTACGGCGGTAAAGAGCGGAATCTTGTGGCCGATTACGGACGGCATCCCGATGTAAATGAAGAAGGCCAAGACGATCATTGGCATCCCCCGGAAGATGTAGATGATGACAGAAGAAATCGACGAGAAGATCTTCCCGTCGGAGATCCCCATCACCCCGAGGATAACCCCGAACAAGAGGGCTAAGGCTGCCCCGACGACGGTCAGGAGCAGGGTTTCACCCAACCCGCTTAAGAGGGCGTCCTTGTTGGACTTGATCAGGCCCCAAACGCTCCGGTCGCTGTCCGTTTCGGTCTTGGCAGCGTCACCCTTAGTATACTTGTTGATGATCTTTTGCATCCGACCCGTTTCCTTGAGCCAGGTGATCCCGTCGTTTAACTTGTTGAGCAGTTCTTGGTTTTGCCCCTTCTTAACCCCCATGGCCACTGGCGTCGAGTTAATTTCCTTGGTGACGATCTTAAGCTTGATCCCGTTTCGGATCCCGTATTGCAGAACCGGGCCATCATCGAAGGTGGCCGCGGCGTTGCCGTTCATCACGTCGTTCCACATCGTGTTGGAGGTGTTGAAGTACTTCACCTTAAAGCCGTACTTGTCCTTAACCGAGTTAGCGTAAATGGCGCTGGAGGTCCCGGACTTAACGTCGACGGTCTTACCCTTTAACTGGCTGAGCTTGGTGATCTTACTGTTTTCCGGCACCGCCATTACGACTCCGTCAGTGTAGTAGGACTTGGAGAAGTCGATCTTGGCCTTCCGTTCGTCGGTAACCGACATCCCACCCATGCTAGCATCGATTTGACCAGCTTCCAACGCCGTTAAGGTGGCATTAAAAGACATGATCTTTAAGTTGTACTTAAATCCTTCGTGCTTGGCGATTTCGCGCAGCATTTCAATTTCAATCCCGGGGTTTTTCCCGTTGTAGGTCCCGTTTTTATCTTGAATTTCGAAGGGTTCGAATGTGTCGACCGTCCCGATCGTGTAGGTCTTTTCGGCGTGTGCAGGTTCACTGCCGACCACCATCAATCCGAGTACGACTCCGGCGACTACGGCCAGACTAGTTAGCCCACGTTTGAGCCAATGCTTCATCCTTACCACTCCCTTACAATATCATTAGATTTTAAAGTTACTATTTACTACTTTATCACTTGTAAACCTTAACGAAAAGTAAAGTTGCCCAAAACCGTCAATTAAAAGGTTGTAATCATTTCCTTAGAATAAATATTAAGCTCAACTCCGCTAAAAACTTAATTTTGTAAAGTCTAAATCTGGTTGACACCGGTTAGTTCCCGTGGTAAATTCACCAATAGTTACATTGTGATGGGAACCCAGTAGAAGCCGTCCCGCTGGCCAAGGGAGCTAATGGTGGTTGGAAATTAGCGCACGGGCGGTCTTCGAATTACACTCCCATCAATTTTTAATCTAATCCGCGTTAAATGAGGTGCGTTTTTACGCATAAAAATGGGTGGTACCACGGCTGAGTCGTCCCTGTGCTAAGGCATAGGGGCGCTCTTTTTTCATTTAAAACGGAAACACCATTACTTTGGAGGACCATTATGAACATTATCGATGAATTGAAGTGGCGCGGGGCCTTAAACCAAGCCACCGACGAAGAAGGCTTACGGGAACTGACCGAAGAAAAGAAGATTGCCCTGTACTGTGGGACCGACCCGTCCGGTGACAGTCTACACATCGGCCACTTAATTCCCTTCATGATGCTCAAGCGGTTCCAATTAGCCGGTCACAAGCCGGTGATCCTGATTGGGGGAGGGACCGGGGCCATCGGGGATCCCTCCGGGCGCAAGACGGAACGGGACCTGGAAACGATATCCAAGCTAGAACAAAACGTCCAATCCCTGACCAAGCAAATGATCCGCTTGTTCGGGACCGAAAACTTCACGATCGTTAACAACTACGACTGGCTGTCCAAGTTCACCATGATCGACTTCTTGCGCGACTACGGGAAGCTCTTCAACTTAAACACGATGCTCAACAAGGAAGTTGTCGCCTCCCGCCTGGACGCCGGGATCTCCTTTACCGAATTTACCTACCAAATCCTACAAGCGATCGACTTCTTGCACCTCTACCGCCACAACGACGTCCAACTCCAAATCGGGGGGTCCGACCAGTGGGGGAACATTACGTCGGGGATCGACCTGATTCATAAGGTTGAAGGCAGCGACACCAAGGTCTTCGGGGTGACGATTCCGCTGATGCTCAAGGCTGACGGGACCAAGTTCGGTAAGACCGCCGGGGGAGCCGTTTGGCTTGATCCCGAAAAGACCTCGCCGTACGAATTCTACCAATTCTGGTTGAACCAAGATGACCGCGACGTTGTGAAGTACCTCAAGTACTTCACCTTCTTATCCCAAGAAGAAATCGCCGGCTTAGAAGAAAAGGTCCAGACCGAACCGTGGAAGCGTGAAGCACAACGCCGCTTAGCCCAGGAAGTGACCACCTTCGTTCACGGCCAAGCCGCTACCGATCAGGCCGAAAAGATCTCGGCCATCCTCTTCTCCGGTAACATCCAAGACCTGACGACGGCCGAAGTTGAACAGGCCTTTGCCGGCACCCCGAGCGTCGAGGTCAGTGCCGAACCGGCCAACATCGTCGACTGGCTGGTCGACACTAAGATCGAACCTTCCAAGCGCCAGGCCCGCGAAGACGTCAAGAACGGCGCCATTCGCGTTAACGGCGAGAAGGTGACTGACCTTGAGGCCACCCTTGACCCCACCGCTAAGTTTGACGGTAAGTACGTGGTCATCCGGCGCGGTAAGAAGAACTACACCCTGGCAAAAGTCCACGCCTAGGTCTTTTCAAGAACCTAAGCAGGGCTTACAATAGTCAATAATCAGACCGGGAAAACAGTAGAAGGTGCTCAAACAGAGACGGCTGACCTTGGTGAAACAGCCGGCGCCCCTTCGAATTGGAGCCGCGGTCAACATTGCAATACACCAATAAGTGATGGGGATTTCCCCGTAAGATAGGTGGCACCGCGGTCATTCGTCCTATCCTCCTCGGGGGGTGGGGCGTTTTTTATTGGCGCCACCACGGAAAGGAATTTAATATGAAAAAGAAAGTTATTTTAACCGGTGACCGCCCCACCGGCAAACTCCACATCGGGCATTACGTTGGTTCCCTGCGCGAACGGGTCAAGATGCAAGAAAGCGGCGAATACGATCCCTTCATCATGATCGCCGACCAACAAGCCCTAACCGACAACGCCCGCGACCCCGAAAAGATCCGCCGCTCCCTGACCGAAGTGGCCCTCGACTACCTGGCGGTGGGCCTGGACCCGGCCAAGTCGACCCTCTTCGTGCAATCCCAGATTCCGGCCCTGGCCGAACTGAACTTGTACTACCTCAACCTGGTGACCGTTTCCCGCTTGGAACGTAACCCGACCGTTAAGGCCGAAATCCAACAAAAGAACTTTAACCGCTCGATCCCGGCCGGTTTCTTCACCTACCCGGTCAGCCAAACCGCCGACATCACCGCCTTTAAGGCCAACCTGGTGCCGGTTGGTGACGACCAAGAACCGATGCTGGAACAGGCCCGCGAAATCGTCCGGACCTTTAACTCCATCTACGGCGAAGTGCTGGTCGAACCAGAAGGGGTCTTCCCGCCAAAGGGGCAGGGCCGGATCCCTGGTTTGGACGGTAACGCCAAGATGAGCAAGTCACTGGGCAACGCCATCTACTTATCCGATGACGAAGACACCCTAAAGAAAAAGGTCATGTCGATGTACACTGACCCGAACCACATTCACGTCGAAGACCCGGGCCAAGTCGAAGGCAACGTCGTTTTCACCTACCTAGACATCTTCGACAAGGACACCGCTAAGGTCCAAGAGCTAAAGGACCACTACCGCCACGGTGGCCTGGGGGACGTCAAGATTAAGCGTTACCTGATGGAAGTCCTTAACGCCGAGTTAGCCCCGATCCGACAACAGCGCGCCGAATTCGCCAAGGACCTCCCCGCCGTCATGGACATGTTAAAGGCCGGCAGCGACCGGGCCAACCAAGTCGCCGCCCAGACCCTGGATGAAGTCAAGGATGCGATGGGGTTAAACTACTTCAAGTAGGATTTATTGCCCGGGAAATATGGGTAAATCAAAATAAAGCTCCGGCACTGCTGTAAGGCGGTGCTGGAGCTTTTTAATACGAAAAAAACCACCCGCAAACTGCGAATGGCTTTGAAAAGTGACCCGTACGGGATTCGAACCCATGATACCACCGTGAAAGGGTGGTGTCTTAACCACTTGACCAACGGGTCATTTAAGGACGGATATGATCTTATCAACTATTCGCCCAAAAGGCAAGTAAAATGGTCGAATTAATTTAAAAAATAACCGCCTTAGCCCGGCAAAGCTAGCGGTTATTTAACCAAATTGCATGCCACCGTTTTTGACGGCGCTACTCGGGAGGCCCTTCACAGCCTCCCTTTTAAATTGTCATTATGGCACGGCGATCGGGGCGGTCAACTAGCTACCCTTTTAAAATCCAAAGCGGGGACGTTTCCTGATGGTTACGTTCCCGCTTTTTTGTAAACAACCAGCAGGCCTGCGGTTGTTTGCCACTCTCTTTTTACTTGTTGTTAAACGGCACGGCGTTTTCCTTGGTGATCTTGGTGATGCCGTGGAAGTACGGTACCAAGACTTCTGGAATCGTCACGGAGCCGTCTTCGTTTTGGTAGTTTTCTAAGATGGCCGCCAACGTCCGCCCAACGGCTAAACCAGAACCGTTCAGGGTGTGCACGTATTGGAGCTTACCGTTTTCGTCCCGGTATTGCATGTGCAGGCGCCGGGCTTGGAAGTCCAAGCAGTTGGAGCAAGAGGAAACTTCCCGGTACTTGTTTTGGGCCGGCATCCACAGTTCCAGGTCGTGGGTTTCGGAGGCCGTGAAGCTCATGTCCGAAGTCGTCAGGGTGATGACGTGGTACGGCAGGCCGAGCTTTTGGAGGATGTTTTCGGCGTTGGCCGTCATCTTGTCGAGTTCTTCCCAGGATTGATCTTGCTTGGTGTACTTAACCATTTCGACCTTGTTGAATTGGTGCATCCGGATCAACCCGCGGGTATCGCGACCAGCTGACCCAGCTTCGGAACGGAAGCTAGGCGTCAAGGCCGTCACGTAAACTGGCAGCTTTTCTGCAGGGATCACTTCGCCGGCAAAGTAGTTGGTCAACGGAACTTCGGCGGTCGGGATCAGGGTCATGTCTTCGCCGTTCACTTGATAAACGTCCTGCTTGAACTTCGGGAATTGACCGGTCCCGTACATCGCGTGAGCGTTGACGATGTACGGCGGCAAGACTTCGGTGTAGCCTTCCTTCATGTGTTCATCGAGCATGAAGTTGTACAGCGCCCGTTCTAATTGAGCCCCGAGGCCGACGTAGTAGACGAAGCGGGAGCCGGAAACCTTACCGGCCCGTTCAAAGTCCAAAATCCCGAGGTTTTCGCCGATTTCCCAGTGGTGCTTTGGTTCAAAGTCGAATTGACGGGCTTGACCTACCTTACGCAGTTCTTCGGCCCCATCTTCGGTTAGGCTAACCGGCACCCCTTCGTGAGGGACGTTCGGCAGGTGGGCTAACTTGTCAAAGAGGTCCTTGTCGTTTGCTTCCACCTGTTCGTCTAAGGCCTTGATGTCTTCGCCGACTTGGCGCATCTCGGCAATTGCTTCGTCAGCGGATTGCTTGGCCCGCTTAGCTTCCCCGATCTTCTTGGAGGCTTCGTTACGCTTGGCCTTCAGGGTTTCGGTTCGTTGCAGGAGTTCGCGCCGCTTGGCGTCCAGTTCCAGCACGGCGTCGATTTCTTCTGGTTGAACGCCCCGGGTGGCCAGCTTTTCTTTGAACCAGTCCGGTTGTTGGCGAATTTGCTTGATGTCTAACATTGAAATTCCTCCTTATGAATGCAAAAAGAGCCACCCGTTCCACAGTTGGGACGAAATGGCTCTTGTTCCGCGGTACCACCCAAGTTTGCTGAAATCAGCACGCTCTATGGTGAATAACGGCCACCAGACCGTGCGGCATTACCCGCCCACATTGATGGTGCCGGAGTTTCGGAAGCTGGCTTCCACCACCCGCCAGCTCTCTTGGTTCCTACTTGAAGCACCCCGTGTTTTGAAATTACAGCCATTTTAATATAGTCGCTCGTCCTTGGCAACTATTTCCCGGGAAATTAGTCCGTTGCCAGGTGATATTTAACCTTGCTGCGCCCATTCTCCGCGATCACCTGTAACTGATCGGGGATCTGCTCCTCCAGCTCGGTCACGTGGCTGATGATCCCAATCATTCGGTTGCCGTCCAGGCTTTGCAAGGTATCCAGGGCTTCACCCAGGGCGTCTTGATCTAGGGAGCCGAACCCTTCGTCAACGAAGAGGGCTTCGATTTCAACGCCCCCATGGTGGCGCTGAACGACTTCCCCGAGGGCCAACGCCAGCGCCAGGGCGGTCAAGAAGCTCTCACCCCCCGACAGGCTTTGCACCTTGCGCGCTTTGCCGGCGTAGTCATCGTCGGCGTAAATTTCCAACCCGTTTTTGTTCTGCCGCCCCTTAAAGTCGGCTTCCCCATCCAGGTGCATTTGGTAGCGACCGTGGGTTAACTTAGCTAGCCACTGGTTAGCGACCGCCAAGACCTCGGTAAAGTAGTGGCGTTGGACATACCGCTGCAAGCCTAACTGGGTCCCGCCCTGCCCCTTCAGTAGGGCGCACAGGCTGGAAAGTTCCCGCAGTTGGCGCTCGGTGTCGCCCTGCTTAGCCGCCTTTTTTTCGACTTGTTGTTTAATTTCCTTGATCCGCGTCAGGGCGTTGCCTTGTTCAATCACCGCCCCTTTGAGCTGGTCCAACTTCACCTGGGCTTTCTTCAACTGCCCCGCCGTCTTTTCCACGTCCGGCTTGGGCCGGCCGGCGATTTGTTCCACCAACCGTTGGCGCTGGTCGGCCAGGCTCGCCAGCCGTTGACGGTAGTCGTTGACCTCCCTTTGGCGGGCCGCCAGTTCCGGAACGCGGGCCAGGGCCCGTTCAAAGACCTCCCACGCTGCTTGGCGTTCTGCTAGGGCCGCCGTTAGTTCCCGCTTGCGTTGGTCCACTTCGGCTGCGGTCGCTTTGGCGCTGTCCGCTAGCTGCTGGCTCGTGGTGGTCAGTTGGGTTAATTGGGTTTGGGCCCGACTAAGGGCGTCCTGGTTTTGCGTTTGCTGGCTGGCAAAGTCCGCTAACGCCTGTTCCTCTTCCTTTAGCCACCGCTCGGCACTCGCCAGGTCCGGCAGTTCGGCGGGCAACTGGCCCTGCTTGTTAACTAACTCGGTTTGGGTTTGGTTGACGTTCAGGCGCCCTTCATTGACCGCTGCTTGCAGTTCCTGGTACTTTGCTTGCCCCGCCTGGATCTGCTTGGTCAGGCTTACCTGGCGTTGCTGGTTTTCCGTTTCCTTAGCTTGGGCGTTTTGCAATTCCTGGCGGTCGTGGTCCAGCGCCGCGACGGCTTCGGCCACGGCCGCCGTGGCTGCCTCCAGGTCACCCGCTGGGCTTGCCACGGCTTGGCAAAGCGTTGCCAATTCGTCTTGGAAAGTTGCCCGTCCCTTTTCTAGCTGGCTGTCTTGGTTCGCTTGCCGCGTGGTTAAAGTCGCCAGGGTCGTTTCCGCCTTGGTCACTTTCGCCTGGGCCGCATCTAGCGTTACCTCGGTTACTTCCTGGCCCGTTTGCACCGCCGTGGCGACGTGGGGGTGGGTGGTACTCCCGCAAATCGGGCAGGCCTCCCCTTCCTCCAGCTCGCTAGCCAGGGTTGCAATCATGGCGGCGAGGCGGGCCTTCTTCTTTTCTTTAAGGTCCGCTTGAGCGGCTTGGGCGGTTTTTTTAGCCTCGGCAAGCTGAGCGTTTAGGTCACGCAGGGCTTGCTCCTGGTTGGCCAGCTCCTTGGCTTGCTCCCCGAGGGCGGTCACTGCCTGTTGCCAGCGGACTACTTGTTGGACCCTGGTGGCAATCGTAACCGCCGCTTGGGTCAGGTCGGGAGCGGCTTGGAGTTCCTGATCCACCCGGTCTAACTCGGCCTGTAACTTAGTCAGGGCGCTCGTTTGGTCACTAACCGTCCGTTCTTGTTCAACTTGGGCCCGGCGCTCTTTTTCCAGCCGCTTACTTAGGGCGGCCACCTCTTCAAAGAGGGGGAGCTTCTCTCGAATGTTGGCCACTTGGCGTTGGCGTTCTTGGACGGCCGGTTCTTGTTCCTTTAACCGTTCGGCCACTTGGGTCAATTCTTGCACCCGCACCTTAACCGCGGCTTGTTTTTGTTCACACGCCGCTTGCTGCTTGGTGAGGTCCGCCAGTTTGGTCGTCCCGGCTTGCCACTCGTGGTATGCCGTTTGGTGTTGTTGGGCCCACGCCGTTTCTTCGTTTTCGTCGGCCAAGCGTTTAATTTGCGGCGCCCGTTCTTTAAGCTCCAATTGTTGCGTTTCACAGGAAACTAACGCAGCGTGGTCCTCGGCCAAGCGCCGTTCCGCGGTCAACTGGGCTTGCAACTGGTCGGCCGCTTTTTGTGCCGTGGTTACTTGTTCGGTAACCGCCCTTAGCTCCGCCTTTTTTTCGGTCAGCAGGTCCCCGACCGCCACTTGCCACTGGTCGAGCTCTAGCTGGTCGCTAACCCCGTCAACTTGGCCCATCAGGACCTTGAGCTGACTGGTGATGTCTTGGGTTTGATCACGCATACTTTTGGCGCGCTCATCCAGCTTCGTGACCCAGTTGGTGTAGAGCTGGGTTTGAAAGAGGGTGGTGAGAATCTCTTCTTTGGTCTTGGAATCCGCCATTAAAAAGCGTTGCACCTCGCCCTGGGGCAGGATGATCAGCTGGCGGAACTGACTGGCGTTGACCCCCAAAAGGTCCTGAACGAACTGATTGACCTCGGTGATCTTCGTCAACTCACGGGGGTTTTCAGCGCCAACTGGGTACACTAGCGAAACCTTTGGGTCGTATTGCTTTTCCCCCTTGCCCCGGGTCATCGTCAGGACTTGCCGTGGCCGCCGGTAGACTTGGTAGGTGACCCCCTTATGTTCAAATAGGAAGGTTACCTCGGTCACCTGCTTGGGGGTCGCAAAGTCGGAGCGAAACATTTCGGCCGACCGGCGCTCGTTGGAGGCGTTACCGTACAGGGCCACGCACATGGCGTCAAAGATGGTCGTCTTCCCGCTCCCGGTGTCGCCGGTAATCAGGTATAACGGGCTAGCGTCAAACCTGGTGAAGTCAATCGTGGTGTCTTCGTACGGCCCAAAGTAGTGCATCGTTAACTTGAGTGGTTTCATCCTTCCTCCTCCTTTTGGGCTGCTAGCAGGGCGTCTTTAGCCCACTGGCACTGGTTATCGCTTAACTCTTCGCCGGTCACCTGGTGGTAAAAGTCACTCAACAGGGCCAGCGGATCCTTGTTTTCCAAGTCCTGCGCGGGCGCCGCTAGATCACTCTGGTCAGCGGCCTTGTTCACCCGGCTAAGGGCAATGATTTTAGGGTAGTAGTGGCGTAGCTTGTTCATCAAATCTGGGATCGGCGCCGTATCGGTCAACTCAATTACAAAAAAGTCGTCCTCCTGGTAGTGGCTGGCGTACTCCACCGTTGCCAGTTCGTCAAAGGAGCCGGTTAGCTTCACTAGGTCGTGGAGCGGCTCTAAGGGGACCCACTGAAGGTTAAAGGGCTGGGTGTCAACGATCCAGACGCCCTTATCGAGGTTGACCTCGCTCGCCGAAAACTTGAGCGGTGATCCGGCGTACTTAACCCGCGGTGCTTGAAGGGCGTTTTTATTGTGCAAGTGGCCCAACGCCACGTAATCAAAGGGTGCCATCAGGTCAACCGGTACCGCATCGAGGCCCCCCACCTCGGTTTGGGTTTCCGAATCGGTGTGGCTGGATCCGGCCGCAAAGAAGTGGGCCACCAAGACGTGGGCGCGGTCCGGGTCAAATTCTTCTTCCATCTTAGTCACGATCCGGGCCATTGCCGTTTTCAAATCCCTGATCTCCGGGTCACCAAAGTAATTACGTACCTCCTGGAGGCCAAAAAAGGGCAGCAAGAAGAACTGGGTGTCGCCCAGGGTGACCGGCTCTTCGATGGCCTGGGCGACCGTGGTGTGCATAAAGAAGTTGGTCGCCTTAAACCAGTCCCCCCCGGTGGCTAAACGGACCGCCGAATCGTGGTTGCCCGAGACCGCCAAGAGTGGCCAACCTTCCTTAAGATTCATTTGAATTAAGTCTTTGTTTAACTCTTCGACCGCCTCTTCGCTTGGAACCGAGCGGTCGTAAAGGTCCCCGGCGACCACCACGGCATCAACTTTATAATCCTTTACTAATTGATTAATTTTTAAGAAGGCGTCGTGCTGTTCGGCCAGTAAATCGAACCCATTCAACTTTTTACCAACGTGCCAATCGGCAGTGTGTAGAAACCTCATTCGTTCCCCCTCCTCTGAACATGTGTTTGTTTAATTATTTTAAACTTCCTTCCGGGGCTGGTCAACGCTTGGTAGCTTGGTCTTAGTTTACAATCTTTACTCATCACGCTAAAATTGAGTCAAGTTTATATTTTAACCACAATTTAAGTATTTTTTATTCTAAAGAATTTAAGTATTTTTTATTCTAAAGATAGAGTAAAATTAAGCCTTAGTTAACCTAGAACAATACCCAGAAAGGAGCACCGCTGACCATGCTGAAGGATCATCCTGCGGTGACGTTTTGTTTGCGAACGCTTTTTTATTTTGCTGTCTTGATGGTGCTGATCTACATGTACGGCTACTTTGGGGCCGGACAAGCTCCGTTTATCTACAATGAGTTCTAAAAGGAGTAATTACATTGGTACAAAACATTATTCAAGAAATTGACCGGATCGCCCAAGCGCAACCGGACTTCCCCGCCTTCGATGAGCTGGGGACTATCCACTCCTACGGCGATCTTTACCACTACTCTAATGCGCTAGCGGCGTGGTTAGACCAACAAAACTTACCCGCTAACAGCCCAATTTTGATTTACGGTGACCACCAGTTTGAAATGATGGCTTCCTTCATCGGTTGCTTAAAGGCCGGTCACGCCTACATCCCGGTGGAAACCGATTCGGCCCTGCCGCGGGTCAAGTCCATCTTAACGACCGCCGCACCGCAAATGGTGCTGGCCGTCGATGACTTCCCGGCTGACGAACTTGACTTTGCTGGCACCGTGGTCAACCACGACCAGTTAGTCGACCTGCTCCACCAAGAAGTCGACTACCAACTGGATCACTTCGTTGACGGCGACGACCTGTTTTACATCCTCTTCACGTCCGGGACGACCGGGTCACCCAAGGGGGTTGAAATCACTCACACCAACATCTGCTCCTTTGCCAGTTGGATGGTGTCTGACGCCTTCAACCTCCCCCACAACCAAACCTTCCTCGGCCAGCCGCCGTTTTCCTTTGACCTATCGAACATGTACTGGCTACCAGCGCTGTTGACCGGGTCAACGATCAAGGCCCTGCCACGGACGGTGGTCCAAAACTTTGGCCAACTCTTTACGGTCGTGCCAAAGTTAGGCGTTTCGGTTTACGTTTCGACCCCGTCCTTTGTCGACATGCTCTTGTTGTCCCCGGACTTCAACCAAGAGAAGATGCCGGAACTCAAGTACTTCCTCTTCTGCGGGGAAGAACTGACCGTTTCGACGGCCAAGCGCTTGTTTACAAACTTCCCGGACGCCCATATCTTTAACACTTACGGGCCAACCGAAGCGGCCGTCGCCATTACCAGCGTGGAAATCACCAAGGAAATGGTTGCTACGGCCAAGCGCCTGCCGATCGGCTACGACAAGCCCAACGTCACCACTTCCATCTGGGACGATGGCAAGGAAGTGACCGAGCCAAACGTTCACGGTGAAATCATCATCGCCGGCGAGTCGGTAGCCCCCGGCTACATGAACAACCCGGAAAAAACAGCGGCTAACTTCTTCAAGCTCAACGGGGTCCAAGCTTACCGGACTGGGGACGCCGGCTACATCGATAAAGACGGGATGCGCCACATCATCGGGCGGATGGACTTCCAAATCAAGCTCCACGGTTTCCGGATCGAACTAGACGAGGTTCGCTCCAGCCTTGAGCTTAGCCAGTACGTTAAGCAAGCCGTCGCCGTACCAAAGTACGCTAAGGACGGCAAGGTTTCCCACCTGATCGCCTATATCATCGCCAAGGATAACGACTTTGCAGACGACAAGGCGCTGACCAAGGCGATCCGGGCCGACTTAAAGGATCAGATCATGGACTACATGATGCCGACCCAGTTCGTCTACGTGGATTCCTTCCCGACCTCGGCCAACGGTAAGATTGCGGTTAAGCAAATGATCGCGGAGGCTAACGAGTAATGTTAACCTGGATTCAAACCCTTCCTAATTACACCGCGTACGGAACGCCGCTTTACTTCATCTACCTGATCGTGGCGATCCTGCCCCTGTCGATCGGACTTTACTTCGGCAAGCGTTTCTCCTGGTACGAAGCCCTGATCTCCTTTATCTTCATCTTCTTGATGTTTGACGGGACCAGTTATAAGCAGGGCCTTTCCCTAATTGGTTACCTGATTTACCAGACCATCTTGGTGATCTGGTACTTCCACTACCGCCAGCAAAAAAACAATAGCCTGGTCTTTTACGTGACCGTCGCCCTGTCGTTATTGCCGATCGTGATCGTCAAGTTCACCCCGGCCTTCGTTGGTTATAACTCCCCGCTCGGTTTCCTAGGGATTTCTTACCTAACCTTCCGGGCGGCCGGTACGATCATTGAAACCCGTGACGGGGTGGTTAAGGAGCTCAAATGGTGGGAATTCATCCGCTTCATGCTCTTCATGCCAACCCTGACCTCGGGGCCCATCGACCGCTACCGGCGCTTTGCCAAGGATTACAAGAAGGTGCCGAGCCGCGAAAAGTACCTCGAAATGCTGGGCAAGGCCGTTAAGTACCTGTTCATCGGGTTCTTATACAAGTTCGTCATCGACTACTTCTTTGCCGAACAGTGGCAGCCCTTCTTTGAACGGATGGCGATGCAACACGCTCCCCACCTCTCCTGGTGGACGGTTGGGGTCGCCTACATGTACACCGGGAACCTCTTCTTTGACTTCGCCGGTTACTCGCTGTTTGCCGTCGGGATCTCCTATTTGATGGGGGTCGAAACGCCGATGAACTTTAACCAGCCGTTCAAATCGCCCAACATCAAGGAATTCTGGAACCGTTGGCACATGACCTTGTCGTTTTGGTTCCGTGATTACATTTTCATGCGCTTCGTTTTCTTGGCCACCAAGAAACGCTGGTTTAAAAACCGTAACGTCCTCTCGTCGACGGCCTACATGCTCAACATGATGATCATGGGGTTCTGGCACGGGGTCACCTGGTATTACATCCTCTACGGGTTCTTGCACGGGTTGGCCCTGGTCGTCAACGACTGGTGGCTGCGGTACAAGCGCAAGCACTTCAAGATCAAGACCAACGCCTTTACTAAGGGCGTCGCGATCTTTATCACCTTTAACTTTGTTGTTTTCACACTGTTGATCTTCTGTGGTTTCTTAGACAAACTCTGGTTCCACCCGTTCGGGATGTAGCCGCGACTTAACATTTGGAGGTATTTACCATGATTGAAAAGATTCAAGAACTCTTAGCCCAAGCAACTGGCCGTGACGCCGCTGACTTCGCCGATGCCGACGAAAACCTCTTTGACTCCGGTTTGATCGACTCCATGGCCACCGTTCAATTCCTCTTCTCCTTGCAAGACGAATACGACATCACCGTTCCGGTGTCCGAATTTGACCGTGACGAATGGAACACGGTCAATAAGATCGCCGACCGGGTCAAGGAATTACAAGCATAAGGTAGCTGACTAATGAGCAACCGTAAAAAGCTGTGGTCAATCTTTGGCCCGCTGATCGTGGCCATCCTAATGGTGATGGTGGTCTTTTTGCTCCCCTGGAAGTTTAATAACACCCCAGCAATCGAACAAAAGGCCGCCGATTCCTTATCCGCCACGGTCTTTAAAAACCGTAACCTCAAGGTGGCGGCCCTAAGTGACAAGAAGGCTAATTACGTGCCCTTCTTTGGTTCCAGTGAACTCGCCCGGATGGACCTCTTCCACCCGTCGGTAATGGCCGCTCGTTATCACGACTACAAGCCGTTTTTGTTTGGTTCCCGGGGAACGCAATCATTGCCCCAACTCTTTAACATGGCAATGATGAACAAGCAGCTCAAGAACCGCAAGGCCGTCTACATCATTTCCCCGCAGTGGTTCGTGAAGCAAGGGGTCTCCCCCCAGGCCTTTAAGTATTACAACGGTAACTACGCCGATTACATGTGGCTTGAACAGGCGAACCCTAAGTCCCCTTACGATCGCTACACGGCCAGCCGCTTAGTGATCCTCTTAAACGACCAGGGCTTCGTCTCCAGCCTGGCTTACAAGATCGCCTCCGGAGAAGCCTTGTCCGCCACCGACCGGGCTAACCTCAAGGTCCGCTTGACTTTCCTGTCTCACGAAGACCAGCTCTTCTCGGGCTTCTTCTTGAACAACAACTACGGCAATAAGATTGCCCCGCAAATCACCCAGTTGCCACGCCAGTACAACTACCAAAAGTTGATGACGATGGCCAAGCAAATGCACGCCGAACAATCGACCAACAACCAGTTTGGGATCCTAAACCCCTTTTACTCCAAGCGCCTAAAGAAGAGCGTCAAGAACTTAAAGGGGGCCCAAAAGAACTTCACCTACCTGCAATCACCGGAATATAACGACCTAGAAGTGGTCTTAAAGCAGTTCCAAAAGAACAACACCGACGTGATTTTCATGATTACCCCGGTTAACGCTAAGTGGGAAAAGTACACCGGTATGTCAATGAAGATGTACGAACAAACGGTCAAAAAGATCAAGTTCCAGCTGCAATCGCAAGGCTTTAACAACATCCTGGATTACTCCAAGGACGGGGCCAAGAAGGGCTTCATGCAGGATACGATCCACCTCGGCTGGGCCGGCTGGGTCAAGTTTGACCACCAGGTTTCGGCCTTCATCGAAAATAAGCAACCGGCGCCCAACTACAAGTTAAACGACGCCTTCTTATCAACTAAGTGGGCCAACTTGAAGCCAAGCACCACCAACCTCGACAACTTTGAACAAGCGTATTTAAAGTAAAGTGAGTGATGACCAACCTCCTCGACAGGCTATGGGCTAAGCTAGCCTAGCCACTTACTTATATCGTCGAGCATCATAAAACGGGACCCACCGCAACATGCGGTTGGGTCCCGTTTTTTACTTAAAGCCCGCAAAGGCCTCTTCGATGGTTTGGTATTCGCTGGGCGTCAGTTCCAGTTGAAGCGCCGCGGCGTTTTGGATCACCTGGTCTGGTTGCTTGGCGCCGGGAATAACGGCGGTGATGAGTGGGTTTTGCATGTACCAGGCCAAGATGACCTGACTGACCGTGGCCCCGTGGCTAGCGGCAATTGTCCGGATCACCGCCAGGGCGCCGCGGATTTTCCCAAAGCGGGGCTCCCTAAAATCGGCCATCGTGCTGCGGATGTCATCGGCCGGGAAGCTGGTCGCCTGGTCGTACTTGCCGGTCAACAGGCCCGAAGCCAGCGGGAAGTAAGGGACAAAGGAGATCCCCTGCTCCTTTAAGTAGGGCATTAGGTCGCGGGCGTTTTGCTGGTGGAGGAGGGAAAACTCGTCTTCCACCACGTCGACGTAACCATCGGCGTTGGCCTCTTTGACCTGCGCCAAGGAGAAGTTCGACAGGCCAATCGCCCGAATCTTCCCCGCTTCTTTGAGCCGCTGCAAAGCACCAACCGCCTCGGCCTTGGGGGTGTCTTGGTCGGGGTAGTGGATATAAAAGATGTCTAAGTAGTCGGTGCCCAGGCGCTGGAGGCTATTTTCGACCTGCTGGGTCATAAACTAATCCAAACGCAAGTCAGTAACGAAAAAGCGCCCCCTAACCGGAAACTCCGGTTAAGGGACGCTTTGCGTGGTACCACCCTGGTCTTTGCCGGCCCATCGCTAGGCCAACCTTACTGCGTACGGCCCAGTAGGCGATACGCGCACACGATAATGGGTGTGTAACCACTGAACCTTGGTTGGCTCAGGCTCGAAAGTGATTTTCACACGGCAACCTTCCGGCCCCCTTCCACCAACCGGGGCTCGCTTGCGGTGTCGCCGTGCTACTCTTCTTTCTCATTGCGTTCGGACGATTCAATTTATGTGAATAATCCTAACGGCGCCCTCATTATTCGTCAATCCCTTTCTCATAATTTCCCCAAAAAGTTTTCGTCCGGCGGGTGTGCTAAAATAGGAAAGCACCAAACTGTCCGTTACAAATTAAGAGGTATTAATATGCAAAAACCAACACACCGTAACTTCAAGCGGCGGCCCAAGCGCTACGCCCACCCGGTCGACGCTAAGGTCGGCGACCGCTTCCCCCTGTCAATTAAAAAACTCGGGGTCGAGGGGCAAGGAATCGGCTACTTCAAACACAAAGTCTGCTTTGTCCCCGGCGCCCTGCCGGGAGAAGTCGTCGTCGCTGAGGTGACCGTCGTCCACGATAACTACTTAGAGGCTAGGCTCCACCAACTCCGCCAACCCAGCCCGGACCGGGTCACCCCTAAGGACGCCTACGCTGGGCTGGCCGGGGGCTTTGAACTCGAAACCCTGGCCTACGACAAGCAACTGGCCTTTAAAAAGCAGGTGGTCTTAGAGGCACTGGCCAAGTTCAAGCCCCTGGGTTACCGCCACTACTGGGTTAAAGATACCCTGGCCGCCCCGCACCCCTACGGCTACCGTAACAAGGCCCAGTTCCAGGTCCGCATGCAAGATGGGCACGTGGTGGCGGGACTCTACCAAGCCAACAGCCACACCGTCGTCGACATGCAAACCTGCGCCGTTCAAATGCCGGGGACGATGAAGGTCATCAACACCCTGGTCAAACTGATTGAGGAATTGGCGATCCCGGTTTATAACGAAGCCAACCAGTCCGGGATCATCAAGACCCTGGCGGTCCGCGAATCTCTGGCGACCGGGCAAATTCAGGTGGCCATCATTACCAACACGGCCAAGTTGATCAAAAAACACGCCCTCTTGGTGGCGATTGAAGACCAACTCCCCGAAGTCACCTCGGTGGTCCAAAACGTCAACCCCGGCGACACCCCCCTGGTTTGGGGCGACGAGACCACCCTCTTGTACGGGCAAGACTACATCACCGAGAGCCTGATGGGGCTGGACTTCCGCCTGTCGGCACGGTCATTTTTACAGCTCAACCCGGAACAAACCGAGGTTCTATACGAAGAAGCGGCTAAGGCCCTGGACCTGTCCAAGGACGACACCCTGATCGACGCCTACGCCGGGATCGGGACGATCGGCCTGTCCTTAGCCAACCGGGTCAAGCAAGTGATCGGGATGGAGACGATCGCCGACGCCGTCCAAGACGCCAACAATAACGCTACCTTAAACGGGGTCACCAACGCCCGCTACGAAGTCGGCCCGGCCGAAGAGCTCCTGCCGAAATGGCGCAGCCAGGGCCAACACTTCGACGCCCTGGTGGTTGACCCGCCGCGGACCGGGCTGGACAACGCCTTGATCGATACGATCCTCCAGGAAAAGCCGGCCAAGTTTGCCTACGTCTCCTGCAATATGGCCACCTTGGCCCGTAACCTAGCCCGCCTGGTCCCGACCTACCGGGTTGCTTACATCCAGCCGGTCGACATGCTACCGCAAACGCCCCGGTGCGAAGCGGTGGTTAAGTTGGTCTTGAATGAAGATTAGAAGTGCGGACCAACTATCAGCAGGCCGTGGGCTAAGGCCTAGACACAGGTTAGCGCGCCAGCGGTGTTCTGTGGCTGGACTTAGCCACTAGGCCTGTGATTGGGGAGCACGTTATCTGTGAAATCGTCTAAGATTATGCAGGAATCAACAATTGCGCAAATCTAAACATTTGTCCTGTCTAACATTGAGGAACTAAAAAGGACTCCCGCACCGTTCAATTTGAACGGTGCGGGGGTCCTTTTAGTAATTGATAAAGATTTGGTAATCACGGTTAACTTGGCCGGCGTACTGAACGGCCCAATCAGCCAGGGTATCGTCGACTGGTTTTTGGTGGTGCAAGTAGCCCGCGATCATTGGGGCGGTCGGGCTTTGGAAGTGGGCAATCGCCAACAAGAAGGCGCAGGTGGCCGTGTAAATACCAAAGGACTCCAGGTCGAGCTTGGCGACGTCGATCGACTCCTTCATGTCGCGGAACTGGCGGAAGTAATAGGAGCGGTGGCCAAAGTGGGAGGCCCCGAGGAAGGGATCGGAGGCCGACTGGAGGGTCTTTTGGGCGGTGACGATCCGACGGCCGGCCGAGCGTTCCTGGGCCAGCCGCAGGTCACGGTCGGAGCTCAAGCTGGTTAGGCTAGCCCGCAGCGGCAGGGCCTCTTTGATCTGTAAGACCAGGTGGCTACCGTCGTTGCCGGATAACAGCATCAGGTAACAGTGGGTGCCAAAGGAGCCGACCCCCACGGCGTAGCGGATTACGTCGTCCACGGTAAAGTTGGTCAGGTAAATGCGGACGTCCTCGCGGGTGTTTTTCAAGTAGCGGTGGTAGCCCCGGATCAGTTGGTCCTTGATGGCTTGGGGAACACGCTTGGCTCGTGGCGCTTGTTCGATAAAGTAGCGGCGCCCCTCTTCATCCGCGGTCGTCAGCTTGGCGATGACCTGTTCGGAGTTTTTCTGGGGACTCTTCTTGAGAATCTTTTCCAAGATGGTGCTGATCTTGTGGGGTTGATCGTCGCTGATCCGGTCGATCGTCGCCATCATGTCATGGATCTCGTAGGAGAAGTAGAAGCGCTCCGGCAAGGTCAGGGCGTTGGCGTATTTGACCCCGTAGCGGTAGGTCCTTGTTACGTTGGTGAGGATCGGCAAGAGGTCGCGTTCCGAAAAGCCGTTGGACTGACCAGCTAGGTAGGTGGAAACCAAGAGGCGTTTGAGGTCGTCTTCCCAGTTACCAATCCGGGCTTCGTCAAAATCATTCAGGCCAAACAAGAGCTTACGTTCCGGCGAGGCGTAAAAGCCGTAGTTGTTGACGTGGGCGTCGCCGGAAATGATCACTTGGATGCCGCTGTGGCTCTGTTCGGCTAGGTCGTGTTCCATCAGCTCGGCGGTGCCACGAAAGAATGTAAAGGGCGAGACGCCCATTCGCTGGTGGCGCAGCGCCAAGAGGTCGGGGAGCATCTGCGATTCGGTCGCCGCAATCAGGTCCAAGGGGTTGCGATCGACCGGCACGTAGGCGGCCAGTTCGCGGCTCGGAACGTCCTGCTGGCGCGCCACCCCCAGGTCAAAGAGGGCCTGCTTGGAGAGGTGGGGGCTGAGCTGGTTTTGGTTGAAGAGATCGGTAACGAGCATGGGCAAACCTCTTTAGTATGGCTTGATTGGCCACAGGGTCCCGGTGGCCTTGGTGGGGTTAGTGAAGGCGACTTGGCCGTGGGCTTGGTCGGCAAAGTAGCGCAAAGTGGCAACCTTGTAACCATCGTTGACGAAGATTTCGACCAGCGAGTGGTCAACAAAGATGTCGAGCTTTAATTCTTGGTGGCCCGGAACGGTTAGGGTCCGGGTGGTGCCGTGGTCTTCTGCCACTGGCTGGCCGGCCTTGGCGCGGTCAATTACCAGTTGGCCGGCGGTGGTGTCAAAGTTCAGGAAGACGCCGTGCTCTAGGCTCTGGTCGCCAGCTAGGGTCAGGGTCCCGGCCTGGTTTGGTTCGATCGTCACCTGGAGTTCGAACTGCTGGCCGGCGTCTTCTTTGATCACGGTTGGCTGACCGGTGAAGATGGTGGCGTGGTGGGTGTGGCGCAGGTCGGCCATTGCTTCCACCGGGGTTTGGTAGAGGTGGCCGTCGCGGTAATGAAGCTCCTTAACCTGGCTCATCACGTTGGCCCAGTTGTGGTCATCGGTTGGGTAGGTGGTGTCGGGCAGGCCCACCCAAGAAACGGCGTAGGCAGTGCCATCCGGGGCGTTGAAGGCTTGTGTGGCGTAAACGTCAAAGCCCTCATCCAGGTTGGTGAGCGTTTCGTCCGGGTTAACCAGGCGCGGCGCCGTTAGGTCAAAGTCTTGACCGGTCAGGTACATGTTGGGGTAAATGTTTTGGTAGGGCGCCGTTTGGTGATCCAGCCCCTGCGGACAAAAGATCATGACAGCCCGACCGTCGACGTCGACGTAGTTGGGGCACTCCACCATGTAACCTAGGTCTGATTGCCCCAGGTCAACTTCACCGACTTCGTGCCAGCCGCTTTCCAGTTGGTCGCTTTCCCACAGGTCGGCGACGCCGGTCTTATCCGCGGTCCGTTGGGCGCCTAAGAGCGCGTAGTAATGGCCGTCTTTAACTAGGAGCTGGGGGTCGCGGAGTTCGGTAAAGTGGGGCGGGTTAACGAAGAGCTCGTGGTCCAGCTTGGTGACCTGGCCATCCTTGTCCATCCAAGCTCCCACCTGGTAAGAGATCCGGTTCCAGTCGGCGTCGCGGTGGTTACCGGTATACATTAAGAAGAGCCGGTCACCGAAGGCCTTGGCCGAACCGGAGTAGGCCCCGTGGCTGTCGAACTTGGTGTCCGGGGCGACGGCTAAGCCGAGGTTGCGCCAGTGGACCAGGTCCTCAGAAACGGTGTGCATCCAGGATTTGATCCCGTGGGTGGCGCCAAACGGGAAGGATTGGTAAAAGAGGTGCCACTGGCCGTTAAAATAGGAAAAGCCGTTCGGGTCGTTTAAAAGCCCCAAACTGGGGTGCAAGTGGTAGCGTACCTGCACCGGGTCGGTGGCGGCTTGGCTTTGCAATTCTAAGAGTTGCTGGGCGGTGTAGTGATCGTAGGATTGGTAACGTTGTTGACGGGTCCATTCCATGGTTAAAGGCTCCTTTTGTAAAATTACCCCTATTTTAGGGCCCTTGCGCAACCGCTGTCAATCGATTAGCATAAAGGAAGTGTGTACCAACCATTGGCAGGCCGTGGGCTAAGGATAGACCACAGGTTAGCGCGGAACGCGGCGTTCTTTGCCCGTACTTAGGCACCAGGCCTGTGGTTGGTGAGCACGTTATCTGTGGAATAGCAAACCACCTTCTTGATAAGTAGTATCTGGGTGGGTTCGCACTTCTCCTAATCCTGCACTATAATAAACATAATTAAACTAAAAGGAGTGGTAACTGTGTCAGAACAAATTCCTGAACAAATGCGGGCCTGGGCGGTAAAAGTCCCCGCCCCGATTGAAAGTGATCCCTGTCCCCTGCAATTGGTTAAAAAACCGGTGCCGACCCCGGCGCCCGGCGAGGTTTTGGTTAAGGTTTTGGCCTGTGGGGTCTGCCACACTGACTTACACGTGACGGAAGGCGACCTCCCCGTCCACCAACCGGAAGTCACCCCGGGCCACGAAATCGTCGGCCGGGTGGTCGCTAGTGGAGCTAGCACCCAGCGTTTCGCCATTGGTGACCGGATCGGGATTCCCTGGTTCCGCCACGCCTGTGGGGTCTGCCGTTATTGTCGCAGTGGACACGAAAATCTGTGTCCCCACTCGCTGTACACCGGCTGGGATCACGACGGGGGCTACGCCGAGTACGTAACGGTACCGGAGGGCTTTGCCTACCGGATTCCCGCCCGCTTTAAGGACGTGGAAGCGGCGCCCCTACTATGCGCCGGGATCATTGGTTACCGGGCGCTCTTGCGGGCTAACGTACCGGCGGGGGGCCGTTTGGGACTGTATGGCTTTGGTGGCTCCGCACACCTGGCGGCTCAGTTAGCGATTAAGCAGGGGATCGAGGTGCACGTCTTTACCCGGGGCAAGGACGCCCAAAAGTTTGCCCTGGAGTTGGGCTGTGCCTCAGCGCAAGGGGCCTATGACCGAGCACCGGTCCCGCTTGATTCGGCCATTATGTTTTCGCCGGCGGGGGCCATGGTGCCTAACGCCTTGGCTAACCTGGCCCCCAACGGGACGCTGGCCTTAGCCGGAATCCACTTGAGTGACGTCCCCAGCTTAAATTACCAGGACCACCTCTTTCACGAAAAAACGGTCACTAGCGTCGAATCTAACACCCGCCGCGATGGTGAGGAGTTCTTGACCCTGGCGGATCGGTTGGGGATCACGCCAACGGTCACGGCGGTACCATTTAACCAGGCTGACCAGGCTCTGAAACGGGTTAGCAGAGGAAATATTGACGGCGCTTACGTGCTTGAAATGCCGTCATAACGGTCTTGTGATCAAATAACAATTGGTAGCGATTTCAAAAAATATGTCAAACGGTTGACAATTTAAAATAGTCATGTATGATGGATAATGTAGAAAAGCGCTTACAAAGCGTTCGCATTATCAAATACTTGCAGATGGAGGAACGATTATGGATCACAAGCAAGTCGCTATCGATGTCATCAAGGCCATCGGGGCAGATAATATTGTTGCGGCGGCCCATTGTGCCACTCGGTTGAGATTAGTCCTTAAAGACGATGAGGCCATCGATCAAAAGGCCCTCGACAACAACGACGGCGTCAAGGGGACCTTCAAGACTAACGGCCAGTACCAGGTCATCATCGGACCTGGGGACGTTAACAACGTTTATGACGAGCTGATCAAGCAGACTGGGCTCAAGGAAGTTTCGACCGAAGACTTGAAGCAAATCGCGGCCAAGAACCAAAAGTTCAACCCCGTGATGGCCTTCATTAAGTTGCTGTCGGACATCTTCGTGCCAATCATTCCGGCCCTGGTTGCCGGAGGTCTGTTGATGGCCTTAGATAACGTTTTAGTTTCCCAAGGTCTGTTCGGGCCAAAGTCGGTCGTCCAAATGTTCCCGGCCATCAAGGGGCTGGAAGGAATGGTCAACGTTATGTCGGCCGCTCCGTACGTCTTCTTGCCGATTCTAGTGGGGGTTTCCGGGGCTAAGCGCTTCGGGGCCAACCAATTCTTGGGGGCCGTAGTCGGGATGATGATGACGGCGCCGGCCTTGGCAGAGGGGGGTGCATGGCACCTCTTCGGTTTTACCGTTAACATCCAATCTTACACTGGGCAAGTGATCCCGGCCTTAGCCGCCGTTTGGATCCTGTCAATCTTTGAAAAGTGGTTCCACAAGAAGTTACCATCCGCGGTTGACTTCACCTTTACGCCACTGCTGTCAGTCATCTTAACGGGGTTCATCACCTTTATCGTGGTTGGACCAGTTATGAAGGAACTATCAGACTTAATCACTAACGGTATCGTTTGGCTTTACTCGACCCTCGGCTTTGTCGGGACCGGGATCTTCGGGGCCATCTACTCGCCAATCGTTTTGACGGGGCTCCACCAATCCTTCCCAGCCATCGAAACTCAGCTGGTGACCGCCTACAAGAGCGGGACTGGTTACGGGGACTTTATCTTCGTCGTTGCTTCCATGGCTAACGTTGCCCAGGGGGCTGCCACGACCGCCGTTTACTTCTTAACCAAGAACGAAAAGATGAAGGGGCTTTCTAGTTCCGCCGCCGTTTCCGCCTTACTGGGGATTACGGAACCGGCCCTCTTCGGGGTTAACTTGAAGCTCAAGTTCCCATTCTTCTGTGCCTTGATCGGGTCTGCGCCCGCCGCTACTCTAGCCGGTCTCTTCCACGTCATCGCCGTTTCGATGGGGTCGGCCGGGTTCATTGGGTTCTTATCCATCGGAGCCAAGTCAATTCCGTTCTACCTGCTGTGTGAACTCGTTTCCTTCGTGGTGGCCTTCACCATCACCTTCCTTTACGGGAAGACGCACAATCACTTGGTAAACCCGGTTGTTGAAGTAGCCGACGCTGATGCAGTTGATGCTACGACCCAAGCAAACGAAGCCGTAGCAACTGTTGCTAGTGCTAACCAACCAAGTGGTGAAGCCGCTAAGACCGAAACGCTGGGCGCACCCGTAAGTGGGACCGCTGAAGATTTGAGTCAAGTTAACGACGAGGTCTTCTCCCAAAAGATGATGGGGGACGGGGCCGCCATCGTTCCAAGTGACGGGACGATTGTCGCACCGGCCGACGGTGAGATCACGGTGGCCTACGCCACGAAGCACGCCTACGGTTTAACCAGTACGGACGGCGCCGAGATCTTGATTCACATCGGTTTGGACACCGTTAACTTAAAGGGTGACCACTTCACTTCCAACGTAGCGCAGGGTCAAAAAGTCAAGAAGGGTGACGTTTTGGGCACCGTTGACCTTGATGCCGTTAAGGCAGCCGGCTACGACACCACGACCATGATTGTAATTACCAACACCGCTAACTACAGTGCCGTTAAACAGCTCGCTGACGGGACGGTTCAGGCCGGAGATGACCTGATCGCCGTCGTTGGTAAAAACTAAACATCTCAACATCTCTCTTCTAAACAAGGGCGTCGCAAAACCATGCGGCGCCTTTGTTGTATCTTGACTATTCCAAAGATAACGTGGCTAAGTCTAACCGGAGAACGATGCGTACTGCATCAATCCCCGGTCTATCCTTAACCCACGGCCTGCCAATGGTTGGTTCGCACTTCCCTTATTGTGTTAAAATATACCCTAATACTAATTTTGGAGGAAAAAGATGAGCCAATATCCGCAACTGAACTTGGCCGACGTCAAGGCCGTTCAAGCAACCATTAAGACTAACCAAGGGGACATCAAGCTACAACTGTTCCCCGACCAAGCACCCAAGACGGTGAAGAACTTCGTTGAGTTGGCCAAGCAGGGCTACTACAAAGGCGTAATTTTCCACCGGGTGATTCCGGACTTCATGATCCAAGGGGGCGACCCGACCGGGACTGGGGCCGGTGGTGAATCAATCTACGGCCAAGCCTTTGAAGACGAATTCTCCGAGGAACTCTTTAACTTCAAGGGGGCCCTTTCAATGGCCAACGCTGGTCCTAACACCAACGGGAGCCAATTCTTCATCGTGACCAACGAAAACGTGCCGGCTGACATGGTGGGCCAAATGAAGGCCGCCGGCTACCCGGACGAAGTAATCGCCCGCTACCAAGAGGGGGGGACGCCGTGGCTGGACTTCCACCACACCGTCTTTGGCCAGGTGATCGAGGGCATGGACGTGGCCCAAAAGATTTCCCAGGTTAAGCGCGACTTCCGCGACCGCCCAGAAGAAGACGTCGTGATTGAAGACGTTGAAATCGCTGAATAATTAACTGACGGGCGCCCCTATGTGGTCGCTCGTTTTTGATTGGAGGAGACATGGACTATCAAGAAGCACTGGCCAGCTTGGAGCGGGGGGTACTATCCCCTGTCAAGTTGACACTTATAAAAACGAAAACACAATTTTTCTTA
>OGIU01000092.1_pt1 | contig 61887 bp, 62 predicted proteins | sample 1571791 | NCBI WGS metagenome assembly OGIU01 (sample SAMEA2582104, study PRJEB24529) | metagenome | biome: Human gut stool | place: China | collected 2011
CTTTGTCAGCCAGATCCATAATGATCGGCTCAATCTTTTCGTAAGCCCTTGTCAGGATCTGAGTTGCAACTTCTTCTACAGTTTTTCCCATGTAATCTGCCAGCGGCTGCATTGCCTTGCGCGCCGCATTGGCATTTCCATAGGCAAAATATTCTGGTTTAATCAGTCCCAGCACATTCGCTGCACAGGTATTTGTGATCGTGATCCGCTTTCCGCTTTTCAGTTCGATCGCTACATAGTCCGCAGGATCTCCCTCTTTCGGGCTGAAGAATACGACTTTCGGATCCACGATTTCTTCTTCCGGAGTAAATACCGCATAGTCCATACCTGCAATATGTGCGGAACGTGGTCCCACATCTTTGACACCGCTCTTATCTGCCCGCACCATACTTCCTCCGGCAACACCGAGGACACGCACATCCAGACTGCTGATATATGTACGATGTCCGCCTACATTCGAATAATCAATGGCAGGACGTCCGTCTTTGATTACACCGATATTCGTCGTTGTTCCTCCAACTTCAAAATATACACCATTTGAGGCACGCAGATACATCAGACTTCCCATCACAGAAGCTGCAGGACCGGACAACATCGTAAGGACCGGACGTTTTTTCATTTCACTGATCTCCATAACACCGCCGTCACCTCTCATGATCATCAGAGGAACTTCTACCCCGGCGCTTTTTACACTCTGTTCTGTAGAATTTGCTGTATTGAGCATTTTCGGCAAAATGGACGCATTGATTGCAGCTGTACGTGTACGTCTGGTCAGTCCATAAAGCTTGGTGATCTCACTGGCTGCTGTCGCTTCCAGACCCATATCTTTTGCAATCTTGCAGATGCCGGTCTCATTTTCCATGTCATCCACACCGTAAGATTCACTGGCCACGATAACCTGTGCACCATCACCCACCAGAGATTTAATCGTATCTGTCACAAGCTGGTCAGACAGATTTTCATCACAGATGAAGCGGTTCTTAAGCCGGATAAAACGCCCGGATCCAAGGTTGATATCCTTCATATTCGTCTGCGCTTTTGCGATCCAGCCGCCCACACCTTTCGGACCGACACCGATCACTCCTACATTTGCCACATCTCCTTCGATCAGAGCGTTGGTCGCCTGTGTCGTAGAATGTGCAACAAAGATCACATCTTTCGGATCGATTCCATTTTCTCTCAGGCAATTCTGAAATGCCTGTACAACTCCGGTCGCAACCCCTGCCTTGTCATCATGTGTTGTTTTCACAGAAGACTTTCCGATAATTTCATGGGTCGCATTGTCGATGGCAACGGCTTTTGTATGTGTTCCGCCGACATCGATACCCATACGTACTTTTCTATCACTCATTTGAAACTCCTCCTTAACCAAACATAATGTAAGTGATGGCCTGCATGATGATACAAACAATCCATGCAACCGGCAATGTCTTTTTCAGATGTTCTCTTGTTGATACTTTTGCGTAGCTGACTCCCCATGCGATCCAGCTCTGTGTCATACAGATGGAAACATTCATTGTAATAGAAGGAATGACCATCAGCGCAAACAGATATGGAGTTGAGAATCCGATTCCTTTCAGGATTCCCAGTGTTGCTGCTCCACAACCGAAAAGTGTCAGCGGTCCACGGAACAATCCAAGTGGTGCTAAAAGTGCAAACGCAATACTGATCACCAGTGTATTGTGCGGAATTACATTTCCAAGCAACGCATTAAAATAAGGAACACAAAGTTCTGCTGCTTTATTGAACATCGGAATCATAAGCAGAAATCCAACCAACGGTGCTGTATCAACTACACCATCATAAAAATCTTTATTCAGCACACGGCAGGCACCCCGGAAAGATTTCAGTTTTCCACAAACTGCCAGTGCATAAAAACTTCCAATGATAAATCCGAGAATGATCGGAACATTCAATACAACCAGCAGTAAAACCGGAAGGATCGGTGCGATCAGCGCAACTGTCGGAACATATCCCGGACGTGCTTTTCTTGCGGCGGATGCACTCCATGCATGAACAGTTTTCTTCTTTCTCAGAGAAAACATGCACATCACGATCACCATGATCAGCTGTACAGCAAGTCCGATCCCTGCCCAGCGAAGACGTGCCGGATCATCATAGGTGATCAGCTGTTTTCCGTCTTCTCCCAGGAAGAATGCCAGAAACTGTCCGGTAAGTACCGGGTTCAAGTACATTCCGGCTCCTACACTTAACATAAAAGAACCGATAGAAAGTGTCTTCGGAATACCAAGACTCATCAAGATCGGAAGAATGATCACTCCAATCGCAACAACTGCCCCTGCACCAAATAATGTAGAGAAAATTGCCGTTGTTACTGTAGAAAGCAGGACGCAGATAATGACTGGTTTATCTCCTCCAAGCTCAACAGCCTTTCGAATCAATGCATCTGCAATTCCTGTCTGAAGCAGTACACGACCAAACCATGCACCAAACACAACATTGACAAGAACACTTCCCCATCCTTCCGGACCGGACTGGAACACTTTCGTGATCGCATCTACAAAACTAATGTCCGTAATTCCCGGATATGCAGCGATAAATTCCGGATTTGTTGCAAAAGTATTTCCAATCAGTGGAAGCACTGTCCAGATAATACCCATGATCAGCATACCCATCATCAGGTTGCCGCCGCGAACTGCGTAAACGGCAAGACCTACAAATGAGACGAGCAGCAGGATTCCTATTACATATTCCATGATATTTCCTCCCTAGTTCTCTCTCTTTTCTTACATTTTCAGGATGGATTCCCAAACTTCTTCAATTACCGGGATTCCCTGTTCTTTGTTCTCTTTGATATTTTTCAGCTCCAGTTCTCCCGGATAATAAACCTCTCCGCCTTCTTTGATCGGTTCCGAAGATTTGACATCTGCAAGAATCTCTTCTACTATCGCATCTGTCTCTTCTACTGTATTGAATTTTGTCGGATCAACAGCGATCATGATCTGAGTCAGTCCGATCTCATCTCCAAATGTTCCGATCTTCTGTACAGAATTTCCATTTGTCAGAACGGTTGCGATCAGATCAAGCACGATAGACAGTCCGCTTCCTTTCCAGTATCCCATTGGAAGGACTCTCCATGTTTTTTCGATTTCCGCAGGATCTGTTGTCAGCTCTCCTTTTGTATCATATCCACCCGGCACCGGAAGCTGTACACCTCTGAGACGGCAATCTTCAATCTTTCCATAAGAAAACTGAGAAACTGCACAGTCAATCATCGCATGTTCACCATTGGAACGAGGCACTGCCATGATCAGCGGGTTGTTTCCTATTTTACGGTTCAAGCCGCCCCATGCCGGCATGTTCGGCATTGTGTTGGACCAGCAGATACCGATACATCCATGATCTGCTGCGAGCCATCCATATGTACCGCCTCTCATCCAGTGGTTATTGTTTCCTAATGCAACGCATCCGACTCCGTACTCTTTTGCCAGTTCACAGGCACGATCCATTGCTTTCTTTGCATTCAAAGGCCCGAATCCACGATGCCCGTCCCATCTCTCGATGGCTCCCATCTGCATTTCACAGGTTGCTTTCGCATTCGGATCGATCTCCCCTTTTTCCAGATAGCTGACAACACGCGGAAAACGGTTCAAGCCATGTGAGAACACACCTGCAAGGCTGTTCTGTGCAAAAATAACTGCTGCATTTTCTGCATCCTCATGATTGAATCCCCTTTTCTCCAAAACTCTTGTAAACTCCTGTACCATAACATCATATTGAACTCTCATGATAATCTCCTTTCAGTTTGTGAAAATATTTTGAAAACTCATAAAAGCGCTTTCTCTAGCTTTCATTATAGTTATCTGTCTGTTTTTGTCAATATAAGATATCAACTACACACTACTTTCAGCATATAGTATAATTTTTTAATCTGATTTTCGTGCAAATCGCTGATATTTTTTTAATATTATGCAAGCGTTTTCTTATATTTCAAAAAAAATAAGAGAAAGACTTTCAGATATTTTTCCAAAAATCTTTCTCTTATGCTTCCGCCAGCCTAAGTTGTCTGTCCTTCCACTAACTCCGGCTGAATTGTGCAGGATGAATATACCTCTGTCTTTTCAATCAGACTAGTCAACAGCTGAACACTCATCATTGCCACTAATTCCGGCTTATTATCAATTGTTGTCAATTGCGGTTCACAAATTTTTGCATATTCCGAATTATTATAACCGGTTACTGCTACTTCCTCCGGCACCTTGATTCCATAATGTAAAAGCGCTTTCACAACTCCTGCTGCCGTAATATCCTCTCCGCAAACAATTCCCGTAAATTTTTGCTTTCTCCGGATCAGCTGTTCGACCGCTTTTATACCACCTTCAATACTTGATGCGGTCTCCAGCACCTGCTGTCTTGCATTTTTGAGACCACATTTCTCCATCTCCGCAATAAATCCCTCGCATTTAAGCTGTGCACTGACTGTATCCATATCTCTCAGATAATAAATCTCGCGGTGTCCCTTTTGAATCAGATGTTCCACAGCAAGCGATACTCCATACCTGTCATCGACCAGAACCGAATATGAATTTGGCAGTTCCAGCTTTCCATTGGCAAGCACAACCGGTATATTCTGCAGCAACCCGCTGATTTCCGCATTTTTACAAAGCGTATTAAACACAGAACCTACCAGTACGATTCCATCCGTCTTTTTCTCCCGTGCTGTCCGCAGATACTTGATCGTCTCTTCCAGCTCCCCGCCCGTGTTGCACAGAGAAACCTCGTATCCACGACGGCTGAACTCTCTCTCTATGGTATAGGCCGTTCTGGCATAATGCGGAACACGGATATCCACTGTTAAAACAGAGACGGTCTTCATCGATTTGCTCACCATTCCGCGTGCGATCGCACTTGGCGTATAATTATTTTTTTCCAGAATTTCTTCTACTTTTTTTCGGGTTTCCGGATTTACATTTCCCTTATGATTCATAACCCGCGAAACGGTTGAAATCGAAACCCCTGCTTCTTTTGCAATATCATATATATTCATAACTTCCCTCTTTCCAACATTCCATACCTTCATGAAAGGGCTTTTACAAAAGCATACGTGATAAAGCCAAGATTTGTCAAGAAAATTTCCAACAAAAATTCGGAGTTTACATCAAGATTTTTAATACTTTTTTCTACATACTATTGACTTTTCTTCCAACTGTTCATATACTGTTTACATAAACATATACAGTTGATAAACAGTCAACTGATACAAGGAGGGATACTATGGAATACCTGTTGGAAGTACAACATCTCAACAAAAATCTTAACACCTTTGCTCTGCATGATATCAGCTTTACACTAAAACCTGGATTTATCACAGGTCTGATCGGACAAAATGGCTGCGGAAAGACCTCTCTGATCAAAACTATTCTGAATTTGTATGAAAAAGATTCCGGAGCAGTCTTTGTAACTGGTCATTCCATGGAAAACGAAGAAATTGCTGCAAAAGATCAGCTTGGCGTTGTTCTGGATGAATGTCTCTTTGATGCAGACACCCGGGTTGAGACGAACGCCCTCTGCTTCGGTGCTCTCTATAGTCGATATGATCACCGCTTATTTCTGGAATTCTGCAGACGTTTTGATGTGGACCCAAAGAAAAAAATCGGCAAACTCTCCAAAGGACAAAAAGCACGTTTTCAGCTTGCCTTTGCATTTTCCCATGACGCAAAAGTGTTTCTTATGGATGAACCTGCGGCCGGACTGGATCCTCTGTTTCGCAAAGAACTGATGGGATATATGCAGGAAATCGTGGAGGACGGCACGAGAAGCATTCTTTTTTCCACCCATATCACCGAAGATCTGGATCAGATCGGAGATTACATTCTTCTGATGGATTACGGACGTCTGATACTGGATTTAACGCGGGAAGAACTTGCAGATCGCTATCTCCTTTTACATGGTACAAAAGAACAACTGGAGCAGTTAGATTCTCAAATGGTCGTTTGTCAAAATTTCGGTGAATATCGGAATTCCACACTGATCGACTCTGCCAAAGCAGAATCACTCCATCTTGGCGCTCTGACCGTCACCAGGCCTTCTCTGGAAGATCTGATGTACTGTTTTCACAAAGGAGGTGTAATCCAATGACAAAATTGATTATCCAACACCTGTGGTCTGATTTTAAAAAACACTGGCTCGGGATTCTTGTGACATTGGTATTGTGTTATATTGCTACCATTTTTGTGTTTACCTTTGGATTCTGGTTTTTCATGGTGGATTCAGAAGCTTACTTGCTTTCAGAGGCTGAACTGAGGAAAATGATACTGAACGGATCGGAGACCTATACACTTTTATACTTTATTGGCACTGCCGGCATTTTGTTGTCTGTCATCCTGATTTCCAGAAAATTTCCCGTCCGGCTGTTGAAACCAATCTATTTTTGTCCGGCAGATATGAGATTAAAAAGAAAATCTTTGCGCTCTTATTTTTGGAGCAAGGTTTCTTTTTGTCTGATTTTATTTGTATTACTCTGTCTGAGCTTTACCGGAAATCTGCTGATATTTTTCCAGACTCCCGAGCTTACATTGCTACTTTTTTTGTCCTGCTTTATCCTGATTGATTTTTCCATGAAAGCAGATCCCGGCAACCGGATTCCAAATCGTAAGCTTGATGAAGCACTGGAAGGAAAAGGAATGAGCATCGTCAATGTCTACTGGTTCTGTCTGCTTGCTTTGGAATATGTTGCTTTATTTTGCCAGAGCTATCTGCAGACCTCATGGAATAGCTGGATCATTGCACTTTGGATCATTGCTATGATCGGAAATGTTTTTGCAGCAGTTTACTGCATCCGTACTTTTTTAAACAATATGATTTCTTATGAAAACTTATATTTCCCAAAACAGGAGGTAACTGTATGTTGACGCTGATCTTACAAAGTCTGTGGTCTGATTTTAAAAAACACTGGCTGAACTTCTCCATTTTATTTGCATTGTGGACCATTTGCTATTTCACATTTGGATTTTCTACTCCTTCTGCCTCCATAGGCTTAGGACTTGCTTTTGTACTTCTTCTTTCAGTAAAATTGCCGATACGCTCTTTGAAAGCACTCTCTTTTTGTCCTGCTGACACAAAGATAAAGCGTCGGTTGCTTTTGATGTACCTGTTGGTTAAAATTTTGATCTGTCTGCTGATATTCTCATTGTTTCAAATTCTGGGCGGAGGTTTCCATTATTGGATAATAACTGTCACACCTCGTGAAACAATAACCTACTTGCTGCTCCTTCTCCTCCTGATCATCGCAGCTTGCTTAAATCATGCCATGCCTTCTCCAATTCAGTTAACCGAAGAGGGGCATCAGCAGAAAATTTTCAATAGGATTCTCAATTTTGACTTTCTGAATTTTATCTGGATCCTGCTGCTTGTGGCCGAATTTGCACTTTTTAAATATGCTTCCCCCAAAAATATTCTCTGGTTTCTGATCATGAGCATAAATATACTTGTAACCGCTTACTGCATTCACAGTTTTCTAAACAGCATCCTTTCTTATGAAACTTGCTTCGAACTGCAGGACTTGACAGAAAGGAGGCCTGGTACACATTGAACATTCTTTTAAAACCGGATTCCTCACTGCCGATTTACGAACAGCTTGTACAGGCATTTAAGGAATCCATGTTAAACGGGGAGCTTTCTCCAGGTGATATGCTTCCTTCCATCCGAAGTCTGGCAAAAGATCTGGAAATCAGCGTGATCACCACAAAGCGCGCTTACGAAGAACTGGAATCCGAAAACCTCATCTACTCTCATCCGGGAAAAGGATTTTTTGTAAAGCAGGTAGATTTTCGTACTCTGCAGGAAGAACAGCTTGTTCAACTGGAACATGCGCTCTCTTCCTGTATCGAAGATGCAAAAAAACTGTCTCTTTCTTTAGATGAGGTACAGGACTTGATACAACTTTTATGGAAAGGCAGGGATTAGGATATGTCTGAACTAATTTGTAATGAACTCGCAAAATCTTACAGTCACTTTCAGTTATATCCGACTTCTTTTCAACTGGAAAGCGGATATCTGACAGTACTTGCCGGGAAAAACGGCTCCGGAAAATCAACTCTTTTACGCTGCCTTGCCGGGATTGATCCGGCCTGCACCGGTGATGTGACGCTGGATGGAATTTCTTTAAAAAAAGAGCCTGACAGCTACAAAGATCAAATTGGTTATGTATCAGAGGAACTCACTTATTTTATGGAAAAATCCGCTCTGGAAAACGGAGAGCTTCTGGGCCCTTATTTTTCCAACTGGTCCATGGAACGCTATTATACGCTGATGGACCGGATGAATTTTTCTCCCTCCAAACAGCTCTGGCAGCTCTCCAAAGGCGAATACATGAAAATGCAGACCTGTTTTGCACTGGCACATCATCCACGTTTTCTGATCTTGGATGAACCGTTGGAAGGCTTTGATCCTGTCTTTCGCAAAAACTTTCTATCGATTATGCAGGATATTTTAAATGAAGATGTAGGAATTTTTATTTCCTCCCACATTACAGAAACATTGAAAAAACTTGCCGATTACCTGCTGTTTGCCGATAATGGAATTATTACGTTCCACTGTCCGGAACAAATGGATGCCTTTCTTGCCGACAAATTAAAACGCTCTCATACACATATACGAGACCTGCTGTCCCGTAATTCTTAGGAGGTGACTTATATGAACCACAATGTTTACCACATAGAGAAGCAAACCTTTCATTTTGGAGGATACTGGCTGTTAACAGGAACCTTGTTTTTCCTTTATCTTCCGACCTCCCAGTTTGAGATGCAGAACGCCTATCATGCTCTTTCAAAAGGATTGATCCCGGATCCTGCCACCTTTCTCCCTGTCTGGTTTATTTTCGGTATTTTCGGACTCTGCTGCTATCTCTGTTATGAGCTTTTTCTCATCGCAGAAAACGGAGTGATTTCATCCCGTGTTACCAGATATCTGACACTTCCGCTCAGGCGACAGGATTATTATAAGATCAAAGCACGGATCTTTTTTGAAAAATTCGGAGTGCTGCTTCTGACACTGGTCGCAATGTTTCATATTTCCTTTCTTGGATACAGGCTGCCTCTTTCCCTGTGGAAGCGCTCACTTCCGGAACTGATTCTCACCTGCTGCTTTTTGTTTTTTGCAGCGATTCTGATTTTTGCCGGATATCTGTTCCACGATCTTTACTGCCTGAAACATCATCATTAAAAATACGGATGGGCGTGTTTATGCGTCCCATCCGTATCGATCTACTTTTTCCGGTTTCTCCACCTCATATTTAGTTTATACAAAATAACGACCAGAATAATATATCCTAATGGCAAAATTACTGCCAGTGCAAGCACAACTGTCAGTTTTGACAGCTTTTTCTGCTCTGTTTGCTCTGATTTTTCAGCCTTCTTTTCCTGTTTTACCGACTCGATCTTTATTTTTTTATCAGATCCTGTCAATGCGGAAAACGCTTCTTCTGTCAATGTTGCTTTCGCACTCCCCACTGGCTGTCCGTGATAAAAATACTCTACCGCAGCCTGTCTTACTCCTTCCTTTTCATTTGGAACATACTCTTTTTCCAATTCTGAAAACGAAACGCCCTTTGGAACCACAACATAGGCATCTTCCTTGTCAAAACTTTCAATATCTGATGAAGTTTCACATTCCCTCAGATTCAGCCTTTCAAAATTTGTAAATGCATAATCATACATAAACCTCGTATCCGTATAAGCATCTACTCCATATGTATGAAGCACCACCGCTGCCAGCTGCATATCATTTCCTTCCGCCATCGTCACAAGCGTTGTCTTTGACTGATCTGTATATCCGGTCTTTCCCGCTTTCGCATTCGCATAGTAATAATAGTTTTCCGGCCAGAGCATTTTATGATTCTGATCCAGAATCCTTTCTTCCGCAGTCAGATTCGTCGGTGGAACTTTGTATTCCAGCGTTGTCTCCAGTCTTCGAAACTCTTCATTCTGATAAGCTGCCGCTGCAATTCTCGCCATATCATGCGCTGTTGTATAGTGGTTGTCATCATGAAGCCCATTTGCATTGACCCAGTTTGAACTGGTACATCCCAATTCCTGAGATATCCGGTTCATCTCTTCTATAAACTCCGCATATCCGCCATTTAAGTACTGCTTTCCTACATTTTCCGCCACCGCATAGGAGACTTCATTTGCCGAAGCCAGAAGCATCCCATAAAGTGCTGACTCCATGCTGATTTCTTCCCCGGGCTTCATCCCGATCTGCGCATCATCCCACTGCAAAAAAGAAATACTGTCCTCTGAAAACACAACGGTATCGGACATTTTCGCATACTGTAATGCAGTCAAAACACTCAACACTTTCGTAATACTCGCAGGATATCTTTTTTCTTCGGCCTTTTTTGCATAAAGCACTGCCCCGCTGTTCATGTCCATCACAATGCCGGAAGCCGCATAGATCGCGGGTCCCTGTGGCCAGTTCGAAATCTCGTTTGTATCTATTTTCTCCGCATAAGATGCTGCTTTTTCCTGGTTTTCCTGCTCCTGTGCAGACAGTACTTGTGTATTTTCCGTCTGCTCCTGCCCGGCCATCTCCTCTGCACACACAGCCACACCCGGTGTAAGAGTCAAAAGAATCGCTGCCAATGCGCCTGAGAGAACTTTCTTTGCTTTCATAATCTGCCTCCATTTTGTTTCAATTGGTTTTATTATACGCAAAATGGAGGTTAGCGTCAACGCATCAGAAATTTTTAAATCTTTCTAAATTTTCCCCGTCTTCTCTTGAGGATTTTTCAAAAACAGGATAGAATAGGAGCATTCGGAAGGAGGATTTCCATGAGTTCCAAGAACAACAACGAACATTTTTTTAATCAGGATTTTGAAGTCACTTATGAAGACGATCCGATCTTTCATTATGAAGAAGAACCACTGACAAAGCGTGAATTTCAAACCGTAGATTTAAAATCACAGCCAAAGCCCCGGGCTTCCGGTAAAAAGAAAAAGAATATTCAAATGCCGCTGCAGGGAGACGAGACCATTTTAATGGATCCGATCACAAATGGATCCGTTTCTCCACAGTCCGGCCGAAAAAACCATCAATGGGAAGAAGAACCTGACAGAAGAAAAAATCCATCACGTTCAAAACGCCCGACCTCTGATTCTGATGATTACGAGGATGAACGCCCCCGCAGAGAAAAGTCTTCTTCCAAAAGGAAAAGTGACCTGCTTTCTCCTGTAAAAACCACTGCAAAATATGGGGGAAAAGCCATTTATAAAACAGCCAGCATTATCATCCGTTTCGTTTCTCTTTTGCTGATCGCAGGAACAGCCGCTTTCCTGGCTTATAATTTCTGGCGCGGCAGTGCTCCTTACGGAGATCCTGTAACTGCAGTAGAAGAAAAGAATTATTGTCTGGCCGCTTATGCCGGAGTCGCCGGATTTTTTCTTTTATTTGAATGCATCTCCTTTTTATGGGCTATGACACGGGTTCGTGTCCGTGACGGCAGAAAGACTTATAAAGAAGATACCGGACGTGGACTTTTCTCATTTATTTTTATCTATGTGTGCTCTTATGCATCCTTTTGGATCAACCAGATCATTCCACAGTCTCCGGATGTGTTAAAAGGAATCCGCGGTGCTCTGGATGTATTCGGTTCCATGCACAATGCCCTGCTTGGGCTCTGTCTGGCGGGAGTCATTTCCTGTCTGGTCCGTAAGTATGCAAAATAGATTGAGAACGACAAAACGCCGCCGGAGGTACAACGTTTATCTTTGGCAGCGTTTTTTGTTTTACTATTTACCATTATTTTACCAGCACTCCGGACTGCAGTATATCCCTAAGCAACTGATTTGCCTCTCTTTTGATCTCTTCAATCGATGTTTTCTCACCATGTGCCTCATTGATAAATCCAAGCATCCCAAAACACAAGAAACCTGCAATTTTCTTCGGGGAATATTTCACTTCTACATTCTGTCGGATTTTATTGGTATGATTTTCAATTGTTTCCAGTACAATAGTGTAAAATGCAGATGCAAGATACGGGTTTTTCTGCGGGCTGGTATACTGGAAAAATGCAAAACAGTCATAATACACTTCCAGAATACTGTTTAACATATTGCAATATCCCATTACAAGATCATTTCCCGGATTTTCTTTTTCCTGTTTTGTACGATAGATATCCGTTCCGATCTGAAGCATATCACTGAAAATATCATCTGCCAGTGCGTATTTATCACTGTAGTGTGCGTAAAAAGTAATTCTGCTGATTTCTGCCCGCTTGCACAATTCTGTAATAGAAATCTGCTCAAATGAGATCTCTCCCATCATTTCGATCAAGGTTGCCTTCAAATTTTTCTTGGTTTTGATCACTCTTCTGTCTTCCATGATTTACATTTTCCTCTTTCTGTATAATTAACTAACATTTTACAAATATTGTTCATTGTCTTTAGATTTCGGATTTGCTATAATCTTAACACTTGTTAAAATAACGGTCAATATGTAAGCTATTTTCGCCTTTCACCATAGAAACGGCGGGTTACGGATTAAGGGAGGATTTTATGCCAAAGATAGCAATTATGACAGACAGTAATTGTGGAATCACGCCTGATGATGCGCAGAAGTATCACATTCACATACTTCCAATGCCTGTCCTTGTTGGGGAAGACACTTTTTATGAAGGATGCAATATCACATCAGAAGAGTTTTACCGGAAACTTTCTTCCGGAGAACCTGTTACAACTTCTCAGCCATCGCCTGCGGATGTCATGAAGATGTGGGATCAGCTGCTGAAAGAACATGATGAAGTCGTTCATGTTCCAATGTCCAGCGGACTGAGCAATTCCTGCCAGACTGCCCTGCTCCTTGCGCAGGAAGAATATTTCAAAGGGCGGGTGCATGTTGTGGACAATCACCGGATTTCTGTTACACAGGCACAATCCGTTCTGGATGCAGTCGAACTTACCCGCCAGGGATTCACCGGGGCGCAGATCAAAGAAATTCTGGAAACGGAAGCCATGGATGCCACCATCTACATTGCGGTAGACACTTTGGAATATTTAAAAAAAGGCGGTCGTATCACAGCAGCAGCTGCTGCCATCGGAACCGTATTGAATTTAAAGCCGGTTCTTACCATTCAGGGAGACAAGCTGGACGCCTATACCAAAACCCGGGGAATGAAGTCTGCTTTTAAAGCCATGTGCAAAGCACTTGATAAAGATCTCTCCGGAAGACTCTCTGCACTCCATACTCAGGGACTGCTCAAAGCCGGTATTGCATATACACAGATGGATCCTGATACATTGGAATTTTTTAAAGAAGAAATGAAAAAACGATACCCGGATCTGGAATTGTTTCAGCTTCCACTTACAATGAGTATCGGATGTCACACCGGTCCCGGTGCACTTGGAATCGGGCTGGTACGAGTCCATAAATAACACAGGCGGGAAAAGTCACAGCATTACTTTTCCCGCCCGTTTTCTATCTTGGCTTCGCATTCGGATAAATCCGATCCATTCTTTCATCATCAAAATGTTCATCGATCACTTTTTCCCAGCCACTCTCTGCCGGTCTTCCATTGGCACGCATATCATAGCGCACCAGTGCCGCCATAGATACCAGAATATTCACTGCCATAAACACAACCAGAATCCAGGTCAGCACATATCCCCAGAGCATCGGAATCTTTTCAATCCATCCTGCAAATTTCGGATACAATACCTTGATCCAGATCACCGCTGCGATCCCCCAGAAAAAGCAGTACAACAGATTGATACGCCCACCCAGGTTAAACGGAATCTTACTGTAGTCCCAGAATACTTTTCCAAACACAATCTCTGTAAATACACTGCAGACATATTCATATGCTCCGCCTAAAAATGTACCTACAATGAAAATATGCCGGTCCGGCTTTTCTCTGTCCTTGTATAAAAGTGCCGTTGCAATGGCAATCGCCAGCCCCCATACAATACTGAACGGTCCCCATACAAGGCTGCTCCTGCTCATCCATACTCCGGCTGTCAGACGACAGAAGATCGTCTCTGTAAAGTCTCCAAGCACTGCTCCGATCAAAAACAGCCAGAATAGTTTATAAAACCCGCACCCTTCTGCAAAGTTCCCTTCTTTTTCTATCTGCTCTGTCTTTTCCATGATCACAGGATATGCCTTCGCCATTCGTTTTTCTACATGACCCACGATCATTAATGCAAATTTCTGCGTCCATACTGCTACTTTCTTATTCCACCGGATTGCAGTCGGCATCTCTTTCCGGATATGAAATACTGCTGCCAGCGATGCAGAAATATCCAGAGCCATTCCTGCTAGCAAAATCCAGAGCAGAATCTCCCGGATCAGCGTCGGAATCATGTGATATACTATCAGAAAAAAAGCATCTCCATACCGTACAGCCACAAATCCGAGCACTGCCCATAATACAGAATACTGTAGGCAGATGTATCCGTCAAAATTCCATTTCTTGTTCGAATAGTCCCACCATTTGTGCTGATTTAAGCGCTCCAGGATTTTTCCTGCCATCCACTCTATGATCGTTGCAAGCACTCCACAGCCGATCAGCTGAAAGACAGGCTCTGCCATCAGTTCTTCCATCGTGACTGCCATAAATACTGCTGCGATTCCATACACCAGACAGAACGGACCTGTCGAAAATCCACGGTTTACAAACTTTTTCTTTTTCACTGTGCCGACAATCGTTTCGACCACCCATCCCAGAAAAGAGTAGATCAAAAGCAGCCATACCAACTCCATCATTGAATAGTTCATCTATGTTTCTCCACTTATCTTTCGTATTTTATTACTACATTTACTCTTCGATTTTTTTCAAAATCTCACCAATATCTCCCATTTCTTCCGGCAGATCTTCTTTTCGATAATAATCAATTGACACGATCTTGCCGGGAAGCTCCTGTTTGTACGGCCCTGCCTGAACCAGCACTTTATCTCCCACTTCCAGATGTTCATCCTCTGTCAGATACGGATGCTTCTCTCCTTTTTCATGAAAGACCACGCTGCAGATAATCTGTTCTCCCTGACGTCTTCCACGACGATAAATATAAGGATTCAGAATATCTTCATAGCTTTCATAAAACCGGATGTATCCCGCGATCTCCCGGATAAATGCATCCCATCCTTCCGGAAGTCCTCTCCGGTTATATGTTCCTGTCACCACGCGGCTGGTACTTGCACCGCATTCTAGGGAAAGCTTAAATGCTGCACTGTCCGGCTCCTGCTGACCGGAGGTACTTTTCAGTTTTCCAAGATATTCCATGCACTTATCCATCAGCTCCGGAATCTCATCCCGCATATGATATTCTTTGGTCAATTCCCGCCCCGGAGCGATCACCTGACGGATCGTCAGAGTTTCCTCATACCGGTCCAGGATCATTTCTTCTTTATAATCCCAGTTGACAGTCTCATTTTGAGTTCCCTCTTCATTTTTCTGCGTGAACCGGACATTTCTCTGATATTCCAAAGTGATTTTATTAATCTGTCCGGGAATGGAAGTTGGCACGATCTCATCCATGATCTTCAAAAATTCTTTCCAGTTATCCGGATAAACGCCGCGTCCCACAGATTTTTTCTCCTTCTCGCCCTGTTCACAATATGCCACTTCCCAGTTCTCATCATCTTCATCAGGCATAGCATCTGACGGCATATAGACCTCTTTCCAGTTTTCCATATGTAAATCTGCAATCCGCAGAAGCCACTCTTCTCCATGCTCTGCGGTCAGTGAATACGCGCATTCAAAAAATGGATAGGACACACTCTCTATCACTGCATCCAGCCTGCAGTCTTTCGCAGTACGAATCTCTATCAATGTCTTGTTTTCGCCTTTTCTGGTCGAAAAACGAATATAATTCAACATCTCACCAATGTTCTCCTTTGCTGTCATTTCCGACTTGTGATCATGCCGGATTTCATCATTATATCACAAAAATACCAGAGATGAACTCTTTTGCACAGAAATTCATCTCTGGTATCCCTATCCGGATCCTATTCGTCACTGTTTCCAGCAGCTCCTATTCCATATAACCGCCCTTCATCGGAGACACAGCCTTTTCCGCAAACTGCTTTAAAACACCTTTTGTATATTTGTTTTCTCTTGGCTGCCAGCGGCTTTTTCTTTCTTTTAAGATTGCTTCCATTTCTTCCTCTGATTTTCTCTCACCATTTACTCCCACGATTCGAAGAACCCTGTTTGAAATGCTGATCTCGATCAGATCATTTTCTTCCACCAGGGCAATCGGTCCGCCCTGTGCTGCTTCCGGAGAGATATGTCCGATTGCAGGACCTTTGGATGCTCCGGAAAATCTACCGTCTGTCAGAAGTGCAATACTTGCACCAAGCGTTGCATCTGATGCAATTGCTTCTGTCGTGTAAAACATTTCCGGCATTCCGCTTCCTTTTGGACCTTCATAACGGATGATCACCGCATCGCCCGGCTGAATCTCATGTGTCAGTACTGCATGGATCGCATCTTCCTCACAGTCAAACGGTCTCGCCCGAAGAACTGCTTCAAACATCTCTTTTGGCACTACCGTGTGTTTTACAACTGCTCCATCCGGTGCCAGATTTCCTTTGAGGATCGCAATGCTTCCATCTGTTCCGAATGGTCTGTCAAACGGCCGGATCACATCTTCCCTCTTTAAATTCCACTGATCCAGGTAACTCTGGCATTTATCGTAGAATCCATTTTTCTTCAGCTCTTCCAGGTTTTCTCCCAGTGTTTTTCCTGTCACTGTCATAACATCCAGATGCAGCATATCCTTGATCTCTTCCATGATCGTCGGAACCCCTCCTGCATAATAGAAGAACTGTGCCGGCCATTCTCCTGCCGGACGGATGTTGAGCAGATAGTGTGCGCCTCTGTGCAGACGGTCAAATGTATCTCCGTCAATCTCAATTCCAAATTCCTTGGCAATTGCCGGAATATGTAACAGAGAATTGGTAGAACCGGAAATTGCCGCATGTACCATGATTGCATTTTCGAAGGACTTCATCGTTACGATCTTGTCCGGAGTCAGGTTATGCTCTGCCAGCCAGACTGCCTGTTTTCCGGCTTTTTTTGCAAACTCTCTTAAATCCTTGCTGGTTGCCGGCATCAGTGCACTTCCCGGGAGCATCAGTCCCAGCGCTTCTGCCATTACCTGCATTGTGGATGCTGTTCCCATGAACGAGCAGGCTCCGCAGGATGGACATGCATTATGTTTGTAAAATTCCATCTTTTCTTTTGTGATCTCTCCACGTTCACACATTGCATTGTACTTTCCAATCTGCTCCAGTGTAAGAAGATCCGGACCTGCATCCATCACACCGCCTGTCACGATAATAGACGGAATATTGATTCTTCCTACCGCCATCAAATGTGCCGGCATTCCTTTATCACAGCTTGCAATAAATACTCCACCATCAAACGGAGTTGCATTTGCATGAATTTCAATCATATTTGCCATCATATCTCTGGACGGCAGTGAATAGTTGATTCCATCATGTCCCTGTGCTTCTCCATCACAGATATCCGTACAGAAATAACGAGCTCCGAAACCACCTGCCTCTGCAACACCCTGTCTTGCCTCTTCGACCAGATCCAGAAGATGTCCGCTTCCCGGATGACTGTCTCCGAATGTACTTTCAATCATGATCTGTGGTTTGGAGAGATCCTCCAGCTTCCATCCTGTTCCCAATCTCAAAGGATCCAGCTCCGGTGCGATTTTTCTTAATTTCTGACTTGTCAGTTCCATCTTAATTTTCCTCCATTCTGATAACATTTCCCTGTTCCAAATATTGAATCAAAATTTTTGCATCTTCGTCCTCCACCCGCATTTTTACATCGTCAAAGCAAGGAAGGCTAAACACACCCAGCATTGATTTTGCATCCACCACATAACGTCCGCAGAGCAGATCTACTTCTTTTTTGCAGGCTTCTGCCGCCTGCACAAGATGTTTTGCATCCTGCATGTCTCTCAAATACACGGGTATGATCTTCATATACGCTCCTCCTTTATTATGCGAAGATCGAGATCACCAGTCCCAGAATCAGACCTGTGATTCCGATCAATGTTTCCATGATCGTCCATGATTTTAATGTTGTCTTCTCATCAATCTCCAAAAATGTACTTACCAGCCAGAATCCGGCATCATTTACATGACTCAGTGCCGTCGCTCCGCCACAGATCGCACAGCACATCGCTGCTCTGTACAGTGTAGAGCTGTCTGCCATAGCCGGCATTGACGCCATGATCCCGGAAGCCATCGTCATTGCTACGATTGAACTTCCCACAGAAGCACGTACCAGAAACGCAATGAGAAATGCGATCACGATCAGCGGCATCCCGCTCTTTTCCAGAATCGGTCCAATGATATTTCCAAGTCCCGAATCCTGCAGCATCCAGCGAATCACTCCGCCACTTGCGATTACAAGCAGAATCATTCCAACCGGTCTTAAGGAGTGATCCAGAATCTTTTTCAGCTGGTCTCTGTTATATCCCATTCTTGTTCCCAGCATGTACATTGCTGTCAGAGTTGCGATCGTCAATGCCACAAACGGTTCTCCTAAAAACTGAAGAACTGACTGCGCACTTTCCGGAATCGGAAGATATCCGGAGATCGTGCTGAACAAGATCAGAATAAGCGGAATTAAAATGATCGTTAATACAATCCCGAAGGATGGAAGATTTTTATCTATATCTGCAATTTCCTCTACATTCGCAGGGAGTTTAGTATAGATTTTATTTCCTATGATTTTTCCCCAGATAATTCCTGCAACTACTGTGGAAATCAGTGCAACCGGAATTCCGACCGCCATCATCGTCCCCAGATTCACACCCAGTGCGTTTGCAACCAGAACAGAACCTGCTGACGGCGGAACAAACGCATATCCGGATGCCAGCCCTGCCAAAAGAGGGATCGCGTAATATAACGTTGATTTTTTTGTCTGCTTTGCCACATTGAACGCCAGCGGAATCAGGATCACGACTCCGGCTTCAAAAAATACGGTTGTACCGAGCACAAGCCCCGTAAGCCCCAATGCCCATCCTGCTTTTTTCTGACCGAATCTGCGGATCAGCGTCTGTGCCATCTGCTGGGCTCCTCCGCTGACTTCAAGAATTCCGCCAAACATGGATCCCAATCCGATCAAAAGTGCAATTCCCTGCAATGTCTTTCCTACGCCCTTTTCTACCGTCTCCCCGATCATATGTAACGGCATGCCTGCACCAATTCCGATCAGTACAGCGGAAATCATCATAGAAATTACCGGATGAAGCTTCAGCTTGATGATCAAAAATAACAATAAAAGAATTCCTGCTACGGATGCGATCAATAAGCGCATCGGATCTGCATAAAATACTGGTTCTGTCATCTTCCCTTCCCCCTTACATTCATCATATGTTTTCCTTGTTTAATACATCTGACCATTTTGTTGCTTTTTCTCCTTTTTCCAAAGATTTTCTTTCAAATGCTTTGAATTCATCTGATGACTTTATTCTAAAATCTTTAAACCAGAAAATCAACCCGTAATATTTCACAATTTATTTACTTGTTTTTTGTGTGTTTTTATTGTTTGACATTTGTTTTTTCTTATTTTATCCTATATTTATTGCGTTATATTTGTAGAAAAGAGGAAAAGTCATATGATGAATTCAACTGAAAAGAGTTTACCTGAGAAGTTATCTGACGATATCATTGCCTATATTTTAGAAGAGCAGCTCCAGCCCAACGACAAACTTCCCAACGAATCCGTTCTCTCTGAAAAAATGGGAGCCGGACGAAGCTCCATCCGGGAAGCCATGAAACTGCTCGCATCCAGAAATATTGTAACAATCCGTCAGGGTTCCGGAACATATGTTGCCGCCTCCCCCGGAGTTGTTGACGATCCGCTTGGATTTACCTTTATTGATGACAAGAAAAAGCTGACACTGGATCTTCTGGATGTTCGTTTTCTGCTGGAGCCTGCCATTGCCGAAATGGCAGCCCTGCATGCCGAAGAGACCGATATCCGCAAGATCTCTACGCTGTGTGATGAAGTCGAAGCACTCCTCCTTCGTGGGGAAGATCACACTGGAAAGGACATTGAGTTTCACACTGCCATTGCCATGAGCAGTAAAAATCTGGTCGTTCCGCGGCTGATTCCCGTAATCAACAGCTCGATCCCGCTTTTTATCCAACTGACAAACAATCGGCTTTTACATGAAACGATTGAAACACACCGGGAGATCACCGATGCGATCGCAGCACACGATACGCTGCGCGCCAAAGATGCCATGTATCTGCATCTTGTATATAACCGGCGATGTCTTCTTGATCAGAAAGCATAAAAAAAGACAGTCATTCCTGTTCTTTTGGGAATGACTGTCTTTTTCATCAGTCTTTAATGATCAGTGCCATGAACACAAGATCTGTATCACCGGTATTGGTCAGTGCATGTCCGCATCCATCAGGTGTAAATGTCACATCACCGGCTTTTACCGGGCGGATTCTTCCATTGTCGTCATAATTGCCCTCTCCGGTCAGGATGTAATACGTCTCACTTTCTCCATGATGTTCATGGTAACCAAGGGAACACCCCGGCTCCAGAGTCACTTCCGCGTAAAGCCCGCACTTTCCATTCATCTCTTTTTCTCCGAGAATATGCTTGATCAGCACATGTCCCTTTCCACCGCACATTGCTTCAATTCTTTCTGGGTTCATTCTTATCACCTCGTTTGGATTTTTCTTCTGTTATTATACTGCATTACTCGTCAAATTCCAAGATTACAAAATCAAAACGTGACGTTTTTCTCGTATCCACAACTGTTCCTGTCGTTGTCTTTAAACGCTCCGCATTCTTAAAATTTTTACTGATACCCAGAGCATGTTCCAGCACATAATAATAGGAGGACGGAAGTACGCACTCCGTCACCTCATATGTCTCTCCCGGCTGAAATGATTCTACATGCTCCGTTGTAAAGTCCATTCTTCTCATCTATAAGCCTCGCTCTTATTGTTTATATAAATGATTTCTGTGATTCCATAAAAAGCATCCGCCGCCAAAAAGCCCAAAGACCAGTCCTGCATAGATTCCGGCACAGATCAGATCACTCAGCCTGCATATCACATTCATATGCTTGATGATACAGACCAAAATTCCTGCCATCGTAATTCCAATTGTCCAGATCAGCATTGCAGAAGTCAGAAACACTGCCATTCTGGAATTTTCTTCCATGTGTTTTGTGATCAGTTTCCATAATCTTGTATACATATTGATTCCTCACAATCTTTTTCTCATGTTCTTATCCAACATTTATTGTAAGGATGTTATGTTAAATCTATACCGGGTTCTGACAAAATTTTTTGTTAAACTGACCAGTTCATTCCCTTCCCAGTATTTTTTCCGTAATCTTTGCCGGCGTACTCACGATCCAGTCAGCGCCTGCATCTTCAAGCTCCGCTCTATCACCATAGCCATATAAGACTCCCAATGCAGACACTTTGCATGCCTTTGCTCCCAAGATATCATGTTCTCTGTCACCGACCATCAGCACCGACTGCCTGTCTTCTACTTTACAGTTTTTCAGCACATACTCAATGACTTCTGCCTTTTTCGTACGGCTTCCGTCCATATTTGCCCCTCCGATAAACTCAAAATATGGCGCGATCTTAAAATGCTCTGCAATCTTCCTTGCATATTTCTCCGGCTTGGATGTCGCAACTGCCAGACGGATTCCCGCATTTTTTAACTGTTCCAGTACTTCCGGGATGCCATCATAAACAGCATTTTCAAGCATCCCTTTTCCTTCGTAATATTCCCGGTAAAATTCTACCATCTGATGCCCTTTTTCATCTGAAAACCCGCAGAATTTTGCAAACTGCTGTGCAAGCGGCGGTCCCACGAAGCATTTAAGCTCTTCCAGATTTTCTACGCCCCTGCCGATTTTTTTCAATGCATACTGGACACTGTTCATGATTCCGAGACCGGAATCTGTCAACGTTCCGTCCAGATCAAACAGGACAAGTTCATACTGATATGCCATGTTCTCCTCCTTCTAAAAGCTGCGGATCTTGTCTGCATCTTCATCCTGTGTATTCTCTATTTTTTTGATCACTACATAATAACCGAACTCATCATTTACTTTGACAAATACCCGATCGCCTACTTTGTGTCCCAAAAGGGCTTTACCGATCGGTGATTCAATGCTGATCAGTCCGTTTAGGGAGCTTCCTCTCACTGAAGTTACGATCCGGTACGTCTCCAGCTCGTCATCATCCTCACAGTATACCTGAACGGTATTGTTTAATCCAACTTCATCTGCACCGGAATGGTCCTCTACAATAACTGCAGTCTTTAACATTCTCTCCAGATAACGGATCCGGCTTTCATTTCTGTTCTTCTCTTTTTTCGCCGCATGGTATTCAAAATTTTCGCTCAGATCCCCGTGAGAGCGTGCCTCTTTGACCGCTTCAATGAGTTCTTTGCGCTCTACCAGCTTTCTGTGTTCAATCTCCTGCTGAATCTTTTTGACATCACTTTGGGTCAGTTTCTCTCTCATAATATGCCTTTCTTACAAAGCAGGCAGAAGCCCGAAAAAATTCCAAACCTCTGCCTGCTGTATCTTCCCTGTATTTCTATTCCTGTTGAAACAACCTGTTCTCTGCGATTATTTTACAAGCAGAGATTTTCCTGTCATTTCTTTTGGCTGCTCCATTCCCATCAGCTCGATCAGTGTAGGAGCGATGTCTGCCAGGCATCCGCCTTCTCTCAGTTTGTAAGCCGGATCAGCATTCACAAGAATAAACGGTACCGGATTTGTTGTATGTGCCGTAAACGGCTCACCTGTTGTCTCATCGATCAGCTGTTCTGCATTTCCATGATCTGCACAGATGAACATCTGTCCGTCCACTTCTTTCAGTGCATCCACTGCTTTTCCTACACACTCATCCACTGCTTCGATCGCTTTGATCGCTGCATCTTCTACTCCAGTATGTCCGACCATATCCGGATTTGCAAAATTGATAATGATCACATCATATTTGTCAGATTTGATCGCATCTACCAGCTTATCGCATACTTCATATGCACTCATCTCCGGTTTCAGATCGTAAGTTGCCACTTTTGGAGATTTTACAAGGATTCTGTCTTCTCCCTTGTTTGGTTCTTCTACTCCACCGTTGAAGAAGAATGTTACATGTGCATATTTTTCAGTCTCTGCAATACGAGCCTGTGTCATGTTGTGTGCTGCCAGAAATTCACCGAATGTATTTGTGATCTCTTCTTTTACAAATGCTACCTGCTTATTCTGGATCGTCACATCATACTCTGTAAAGCATACAAATGTTGTCTTGACTCTCTCTCCTCTGTCAAATCCTTCAAAGTTATCATCACAGAATGTTCTTGTGATCTCTCTTGCACGGTCTGGGCGGAAGTTGAAGAAGATCACAGAATCTCCATCTTTTACAGTTGCCACCGGTGCACCGTCTTTTACGATCACCATTGGTTCTACGAACTCATCTGTCTTATCTGCATCGTAAGAAGCCTGAATCCCTGCTGTCGCAGATTCTGCCTGTACGCCTTCTCCTTTTACCAGTGCGTTGTAAGCTCTCTCCACACGATCCCAGCGGTTATCTCTGTCCATTGCATAGTAACGTCCGCTGACAGATGCCACTTCTCCGATACCGATTTCTTTCATTTTTGCTTCCAGAGCTTCTACATATTCTTTTCCGGATGCCGGCGGAGTGTCACGTCCGTCCAGGAAACAGTGTACATACACTTTTTCTACACCCTGTCTCTTTGCAAGCTCCAGAAGTCCGTAAATATGTCCGTTATGGCTGTGTACACCACCGTCAGAAACCAGTCCCATCATATGAAGAGCTGTATTGTTCTCTTTTGCATTTTTGCATGCTGCAAGCAGCGCCTGATTCTCAAAGAAATCTCCATCTTCGATCGCTTTTGTGATCTTTGTCAGTTCCTGGTAAATGATGCGTCCTGCTCCCATGTTCAGATGTCCTACCTCAGAGTTTCCCATCTGACCTTCCGGAAGTCCGACTGCCATTCCACTTGCATTTCCTTTTACAAACGGATACTCTGCCATCAGTTTATCCATGACCGGAGTCTTTCCTTCTGCCACAGCATTTCCTTTTGTTGTATCATTCAGTCCATATCCATCTAAGATCATCAATACGGTTGGTTTTTTACTCATGTCCATATCTCCTTTTACTTTATCTGTGAATTTGTAATTCCTGTATGGAATTTACCTCTTTCATTCCGTAGACTATTGTAACCGTTTTTCCCTGATTTTGCAAATATCTTTCTTATGAATTTGCAAACTCATCGATATCCATTTCATCCTTCTGCCTGATTTCATCCAGAACCCAGTGTCCGTTCAGGTGAATAAATTTCCAGTATTCATAGAACGCTTCATTTTTCCTGCTTCCGCGTATCATCCTTCCCGTCTTTTCATCCACCACATAATCGATCATTTTTCCGTGGATCAAATACCAGATATAATCCTGATCTTTCCCCAGATCGTCAAATGTATGTACCGGCACCGCACTTAAAAGCCGTTCATTTTTCTGCACCGGAACTTCATTTCGAACCTGCATCCACCCCAGCTTCATTACAAAATCATCGTAACATTTCTGACTCATATAGTCCTTTGCATAATCCGGATCCTGACGCTTCCAGCATTCCTGGATCACAAAATATGCATTCTTCACCTGCTCCTGGATCTCATTGATATCCCAGTTGTCCCCAAACTGCTGATACTGCCTCATCTCCCGGTAGCTTTTGGAAGATGCCCTTCTGGATTTGACAAAAAACAGTACGACTCCCGCATTCGCCATCAGGAAAAATCCCCCAAACATGACAACACTGCTTACCGGACTGGAACTTCTGCCGGTACGGTTGGAATGCGAACTGTAATAACTGCCGCCTCCGGAACTAAAGCCTCCTCCGCCTCCGGAAGAACCGCCGCTGGCTCCTCCTGCTCTTGCCTCTGCTCTCATGGGACTGCATATGCACAGAAACATCAGAGCCAGAAACAGAAGTACCTTTTTCTCTTTCATACGCATGGATAACCACCCTCTCTTTTCACTCACGCTTCCTTTGGATCATATGATTTGATTATACCATTTGAAAGCTGTACCGTCATTTATTTTCTGATTTTTGAGGGAAATATTTTATCCTTTATTTTTCTGTCAGCTCCATATTCCAGAATATTACATTCATAAGGATCACAACCACGATCACAACTGCAATCGATACCCAGAATCCCATATCGAGTCCCATAAACTTCGTTGTTCCAAATAATTTTATCCAAAGATTTGTCCAGTTCATCCTTCATTCCTCCTTTTACAGCAATTCTCCATAATGACGCACATATGCTTTTTTCAAACTTGTTGCCAGCACCATATAAAGCAGGATGCACGGAATCAGATACGCAAAATATGCCGTCGGCAGTGCCACAAATCCCAACATTCTGCCAAATGTAGTAAATGGAATGATCGTCAGCACTCCGATTCCTGTAAATGTCATCAGCGTCAGTGGTGCAGATGCATGGCTTTGAATAAACGGAAGTTTTGGTGTGCGGATCATATGGATGACCAGAGTCTGGCTCCACATAGATTCGATAAACCATCCCGTCTGAAACATTGCAACATAAGCCGTCTGCATCCGTACCAAATCTGCGCCGGCAAAATGACTGGCAAGATCATTGTACAGCACTCCCCTGGAAACAAAGAGCGGACAAAATACAAAGTACATAAAAATATAAGTCATCCAGTCAAAAACCGAACTTGTCGGTCCGATCCACATCATAAAGCTGCCCACACTGGACGCATCCCATTTGCGGGGTACAGAAATAAACTCTTCGTCCACATTATCCCATGGAATTGCAGTACAGGAAAGGTCATAGATCAGATTCAAAAAGATCAGCTGCAGGCTTTCCATCGGCAAAAACGGAAGCAGTGCCGATGCCGCCAATACGGAAAACATGTTTCCAAAGTTAGAGCTTGCCGTCATCTTGATGTACTTGATCATATTTGCATATGTCTTGCGTCCTTCAATAATTCCTTCTTCCAGAACCATCAGATCTTTTTCCAGCAGCACAATATCTGCGGATTCTTTCGCCACATCTACTGCTGTATCAACAGAAATTCCAATGTCTGCGGATTTCATTGCCGAAGCATCGTTAATACCATCTCCCATAAAGCCGACTGTATGGCCATTTTCACGAAATACAGACACCACTCTCGCTTTCTGATCCGGTGTCAGCTTTGCAAAAACATCTGTAGTTTCTGCTGCTTTTGCCAATTCCTGATCACTCATGTTCTCCAGATCGGAACCAAGCAGCATATTTCTTACCTTAAGCCCTACCTGCTTACAGATTGTACGAGTGACTTTATCGTTGTCCCCGGTCAAAATCTTCGTTGTCACACCATGGGCTTTTAAAGCCTTGATCGCATCCGCAGTAGACTCTTTCGGCGGATCAAGAAATGCAAGATATCCCATAAGCACCATATCACACTCATCCGTTACACCGAATGCACCCGCCGGAGACGGATTGCTTTTCTGTGCGATTGCCAGCACACGAAATCCTTTCTCATTGAGATCATCTACTGTTGCAAGGATACGGCTTTTTAATTCCTTTGTCATTGGCCGCACTTTTCCGTCACACTCCGCAAAAGAGCAGATAGAAAGCATCTCTTCTACCGCTCCCTTTGTCACCATCTGCGTCTTTCCATCCCGATTCTGTACAACCGTCGTCAGTCTGCGGCGAGCGAAATCAAAGGGAATCTCATCCACTTTTACATAGTGCTCGGACAGATCAACAAGCTGTGGATCATCCGCTTCTTCCTCTTCTGTTTTCTGGATGATCGCCACATCCATCAGATTCTTATATCCTGTCTGGAAGTAACTGTTCAGATACGCATGCCTGAGCACACGAAGGTCATCCTCTCCATTTACATTTAAATGATATTCGAGAACAACTTTATCCTGTGTCAGTGTTCCTGTTTTGTCTGTACACAGAATGTCGATCGCACCAAAATTTTGAATAGAATTCAGATTTTTGACGATCGTCTGCTTCTTGCTCATGGACACAGCACCTTTCGCAAGACAAGTAGTTACGATCATCGGCAGCATTTCCGGCGTCAGTCCCACTGCAATGGAAATTCCAAATAAAAAGGCAGAGAGCCAGTCGCCTTTTGTAATACCATTTGCCACAAATACCAGCGGAACCATAACCAGCATAAACCGGATCAGCACCCACGATACCGCGTTGACTCCTTTGCTGAAGCTTGTTTCCACTGCTTCATGCGCCACTTCTGAGGCCATGGAACCAAACAGTGTATGATCCCCGACTGTAACAACGACTGCTGACGCACTTCCGGAAATGACATTGCTGCCCATAAATGCAATATTAGTGTAATCCGTAATTGCATCCCTAGTCTCATTGACCATCGGTATCTTTTCAATGGGCTCGCTCTCTCCTGTCAGGCTTGCCTGGCTGACAAATAAATCCTTTGCATCCAGAATCCGCACATCTGCAGGCAGCATGTCCCCTGCAGACAGGTGAACAATATCCCCCACTACCACCTCATCCAGCGGAATTTCTGCCATTTCCTGACCTTTGCGGGTTACAGTACAAGTCGTTGTGATCATTGCAAGCAGTTTTTCAGCCGCATTGCCGCTTCTGCTTTCCTGTACAAAACGAAGCGTTCCGGATAAAAATACCATCGTCAAAATAATGACGACCGTCAGACAGTCAAAATCCTTTGGCACACAGCCAAACAGAGAGAAATGTGGAAAAATCATATCCGTAAAGGATGAAACCAGCGCCAGACAAAACAAAATCGCAGTGAACGGGTTGATAAATGCACCAGCCAGTCTCTGCGGCAGAGTTTTCTTTTTTTCACGAGTCACTTTATTGGAACCATATTCTGAACGGTTTTCCTCTACTTTTCCCGGTTCCAGTCCACAGAGTGTTGTGTTCAGATATCCTAACGTTTCCTGTGTAGGATGTGTTGCCGCAAACTGAATGCGGCGATTCTGCTCATCTCGAATGGCAGCTTTCTGTGCTGTCTGACGAACTTCTATACGATTTATTTTCTTATTCATCGGTCTATACCTCCTTCTTTTTGAGGCAAGATCCTTATATTTCAGGGAGAAAAACAGATTCTGCCCTCTCTCTTTCTATAAACATCTGCCTGTAAATCTGCGTACTACCGTCAGAATCCATTTTTCTCACCTCCATCCATTCATGTAATATATCGATAAGAACCCGCAAATACGGGTTTAATTAAAGTATAAAAAAATCGCATAGAAAATCACATAGTCAAAACCTTGCGATTTTCTTGCGATTTAGCAAGAATTGTTACTGTTACAGCCTGTCACTGAATTTGTATCCGATTCCCCATATCGTTACTATATACTCCGGAGCATCCGGATTGGGTTCGATCTTTTTACGGATCTTACGAATAAAAGCCATAATATTGCTGTCATCCATCAAATATTCTCCATCCCACACAGCCTGATAGATCTGTTCCTTTGTAAAGACTTCCCCACGATTGCGCGCAAGAAACAAAAGGATATCAAATTCCTTCGGCGTGAGAGAAATCTCTGTTCCGTTTTGCTCCACCTTGCGAGATTTCGGATAAATTTCCAGCGTACCGCAGCGGATGACCGAATGATCCCACACAGATAATTCATCCGTATCTGATTCCAATATAAGAGAACTGCATTCTTTATTCAGCAAATCTTCGATTCCGTTTTTCAATTCACCGGGTGGCAGATGCTCCATAAGCCACAGAGCAATGGAGGAATCCAGATTCACATAACCAATATTTTTTTTCATATTCCGGCTCCTCCTTTCTCAGATCAGATCCTGATTCTTTTTGATATAGAATGCTTTTGCCAGTGTGACCAACAGAAGATACGCAATCACATCTGCGACCAAAAACAGAAAATAGACAGGAGGCATCGCAGTCATTCCAAGCATCTTCCCTACCGGAGTAACCGGCAGCAGTGTAAATAATACAATCCCCAGAATCGTAACTCCCGTGACCATACGCCCCGGTCTGCTTTGTATCAGCGGAAGCTGTTTTGTACGCAGAAGCTGCAGAATCAATACCTGTGTCCACATGGATTCTAAAAACCACCCTGTCTGAAACATGGAAATAAACAAGCTCTGCTTCTCCGCCGAAAGACTTCCAAAAGAGCCGCCGCACACTCCCGGACAAAGAACAAAATACAAAAACACAAAGGTCAGCAGATCAAACAGCGAACTGACCGGTCCAAAAAAGGTCATGAATTTTCCCAGTGTCCTGCCAGACCACTCCAACGGTTTTGTCAACAGATCTGCATCTACATGATCCCACGGTAAAATCAGACAAAGGATATCATACAGCAGGTTCAGAAGCAGCAGCTGTATGGAAGTCATCGGGAAAAACGGCAGTAACACGCTGGCTGCAACAATCGCACAAATATTGCCAAAATTAGAAGATGCCGTAATCTTAATGTATTTGAGCATATTGGCAAATGCTTCTCTTCCCTCTAAAACACCTTCTTCCAGCACATTCAGATCCTTTTTCAGCAGGATGACATTCGCACTCTCCCGCACCGCTTCTGTTGCATTTTCAACGGAAATCCCCACATCTGCCCGGATAACAGCCGGCAGATCATTCAGACCGTCTCCCAGAAATCCAACTGTATGCCCGTTTGTCTGCAGCGTTTCCACCAGCATGGCTTTCTGTTTTGGCGAGAGTTCTGCAAAAATATTTGTTTTCTCAACCGCTATGGGCAATTCATTTTCAGAAAGAGCATCCAGCTGTGCTCCTGTCAGACAACTCTCTGCGGGAATTCCGATACGCCTGCAAATGGATCGTGCTACTTGTTTTTGATCTCCTGTCAGCACCTTTACATTCACATGAAGACTGTGAAGCTTCTGAATTGCACTTGCGGCACTCTTCTTTGGCGCATCAAAAAATGCCAGATACCCCAACAGAATAAAGTCATGCTCTTCCTCGGGAACAAGGGCTGCTCTGCTCATTGTTTTATAGGCAACTGCAATTACCTTCATCCCGTCTTCCAGCATTTCATCAACCACAGCGTGAACATTTTGCAGGATATCCGCACCTGCCGCTGTTTTCTCTCCACGGTATTCTATCATGCTGCACTGCCTCGCAACTTCCTCAATACTTCCCTTGATGATCCAGATATTTTCTTCTCCCGTATTCAATAATACACTGGAAAAACGTCGGTTATAGTCGAAAGGAAGTTCATCTGTCTTTTGATATTTTTCTGTCAGCTGCCTGTAGTAATCTGCTTTTCCCTGCATTTTCTCCGCCTTGCAGATCGCCTCGTCCAGATGATTTCCCACTCCGGTAGAATAATGACTTGCCAGATATGCATAATCCAGCACCTTCTGACTCTCATTCCCGAGAATATCCATGTAATACTCCAGCAGGACTGTATCCTGGGTCAATGTTCCTGTTTTATCCACACACAGGACATCCATGCTTCCAAAACTCTGCATCGCATTGATATTTTTTACGATTGTCTGTTTCTTTCCCATCGAATGACTGCCTTTTGCCAGACAGGCGTTGACCACCATCGGAAGCAGCTCCGGTGTGATTCCGACTGCAACAGAAAGTGCAAATAAAAACGCTTCTAACCAGTCTCCCTTCGTCAGTCCGCTTGCAAGAAACACAACCGGGACTAAAACTGTCATAAATCGGATCAACACCCATGCGATCGAATTGGCACCACGGTCAAATCTCTGCTTGCGTGCCTCCACAGACGGAGTCAGACCACCGTAAACTGTCTCCTGACCAACTGTCAGGACAATCCCAGTTCCCGTTCCTCCTGCAACTGTCGTGCCTCCGAACAGTATATTGCTGTAATCTGTCAGTTTCTGCGGTTCTTTGGGCAAAGCCTTCGGAAATTTTTCGAGTATGGCACTTTCACCGGTGATCACTGATTGCGAAACAAACAAATCCGTCGCGCCTGTTAACCGCAAATCTGCCGGAACCCTGTCGCCTGCCTCTAAGCGGATCTGATCGCCAACTACCAATTCAGAAGAAGATAACTCCACCCATTGTCCATCTCTGAGTACCTGAACCGTTGTATGCACCAACTGAAACAGTTCATCTGCAACTCGTTTAGAATGCAGCTCCTGAGTCAGCCGGACAATTCCACTGAGAATCAGCATGGAAAAAATGATCAGGACCGCTGTCAGATTCTTCTGATAATCACTGGACAAAAATACATCTGTTACCAAAGAGATTAAACCAAGGAAAAACAGGATCGTAGAAAATGGATTCACAAAAGCTCTTCGAATACAATAAAACATCGTATCCTTATTCTTTGCAGACGGCGCATTATTTCCATATTTCTGTCGCCGGATGATTGCCTCTTCCTGCGTAATCCCCTCTGCATTGATCTGAAGCTTCTGCATCATCTGATCAGGTGCGACACACGCATATTCTTTTAATCGTTCGTGAACCGCTTCTTTCTGATTCATGAAATTTGTACCTCCTCAAAATTTACTCTCTCGAACGGGAAATGAAAGAGGTGCAGGCGCAACCAAAAGGTCATGCCCACACCTTAATTTGTAAATGATCGGCAAATGCGATTTCTATTTGTAGTTGACAATCTGTCCGAAATCAGCTTTAAGAGAAGCTCCACCTACGAGTCCTCCATCAATATCCGGCTGTGCAAATAATTCAGGAGCTGTTGCAGCGTTTACAGATCCGCCGTACTGAATGCGAATTGCTTCTGCTGTAGCTTCATCATAAACTTCAGCGATGCACTCACGGATTCCTTTGCAAACTTCCTGAGCCTGCTCTGTTGTAGCTGTTTTTCCTGTTCCGATTGCCCAGATTGGCTCATAAGCGATCACTGCAGTTTTTGCCTGATCAGCTGTTACATTCTGGAATCCAACTTTTACCTGCTGGCGAATGAAATCCATTGTTACGCCCTGTTCTCTCTGCTCCAGAGTCTCTCCACAGCACATGATCGGTGTAATACCGTGCTCAAATGCTTTCAGGACTTTTTTGTTGACATCTTCGTTTGTCTCACCGAAGTAATCTCTTCTCTCAGAATGTCCAAGTACAACGTATTTTACTCCTGCATCTACGAGCATAGCCGGAGAGATCTCTCCTGTGTAAGCTCCGCTCTCTTCGAAGTACATGTTTTCTGCTCCAACCTGGATGTTTGTTCCTTTTACGGCTTCTACAACCGGTACGATATCGATAGCCGGTACACAGAATACAACATCTACTTCTTCATTTGCTACCAGTGGTTTTAACTCTTCTACTAATGCAACTGCTTCGCTTGGAGTTTTGTTCATTTTCCAGTTTCCTGCGATAATTTTCTTTCTTGACATACTCTTCACTCTTTCCTGTACTGTTATGTACACTGTTTATTCCAAACTGCGCCTGCGGCTTGTTTTCACTAAGCTTTGCTTGTTTTCGCTAAGCTTCCTTTACGGGATGTTCTCCTTACTAGGCTCGAAAATACCTCGCCAAGTGCGGAGAACTAAGTAAACGCTAAGCTTTTTACTTATCGTTAGCTGCTGCTACTCCCGGGAGTTCTTTTCCTTCAAGGAATTCCAGAGATGCTCCACCACCTGTAGAGATGTGTGTCATCTTATCTCCGAATCCTAAGTTGTTAACAGCAGCTGCTGAATCACCACCACCAATGATTGTTGTAGCATCTTTAAGCTGTGCAAGTTCTTCTGCAACAGCAATTGTTCCTGCTGCGAAATTAGGGAATTCAAACACTCCCATTGGTCCATTCCATACTACAGTCTTGGCATCCTTTAAAGCTTCCTTGTAAAGCTCACATGTCTTAGGTCCAATATCCATACCCATGTCATCATCTGCCTGATGTCCTGCTTCTACAACATGTGAAGGAGAATCATTGCTGAATTCCTTAGCTACAACTGTATCGATAGGAATAAGCATTTTAACACCCTTTTCTTCAGCCTTCTTCATCATATCCTTAGCATAATCAAGATAATCATCCTCTACTAATGACTGACCTACATTACCACCATGTGCTTTCTGGAATGTATAAGACATACCACCACCGATAATAAGTGTGTCAACCTTATCAAGAAGATTATTGATAACTGAAATCTTAGAAGAAACCTTTGAACCTCCAAGAATTGCAACGAAAGGTCTTACAGGATTATTAACTGCATTTCCAAGGAAATCAATTTCCTTCTGCATAAGGTATCCAACAACAGCTGTATCAACATACTGTGTAACACCTACGTTAGAACAATGTGCTCTGTGAGCTGTACCAAATGCATCATTAACAAATACATCTGCAATAGAAGCTAAATCCTTAGAAAATGCTTCACCGTTCTTAGTCTCTTCTGGTCTGAATCTTGTATTTTCAAGAAGAATAACATCTCCATCATTCATTGCGGCAACAGCTGCTCTTGCATTATCGCCTACAACAGTATCATCTGCTGCAAACTTAACTTCCTGACCAAGAAGTTCTGAAAGTCTCTTTGCAACTGGTGCAAGAGAAAATGCAGCATCTGGTCCCTTTGGCTTTCCAAGATGTGAACAAAGAATAACCTTTCCTCCATCAGCAATAAGCTTCTTGATTGTTGGAAGAGCAGCTACAAGTCTTGTTTCATCTGTAATTCTGCTTCCATCTAAAGGTACATTAAAATCACATCTGCATAATACTCTTTTGCCCTTTACATTGATATCATCAATAGACTTTTTATTAAGCATATTAATATCCTCCATATAATACATAAAATAGCTACATATACAGCTTTATAAAAAACCGGAGAATAGTCATACCATTCTCCGGCAAAAACAATCTAAATGATTAGTTTAATTCAGCGAAGTACTTAATTGTTCTAACCATCTGGCTTGTGTATGAGTTCTCATTATCATACCAAGAAACAACCTGAACCTGGCAGCCACCGTTTGGAAGTTCATTAACCATTGTCTGAGTAGCATCAAATAATGAACCAAATCTCATACCAACGATATCGCTAGATACAATCTGCTCTGTATTGTAACCGAATGACTCTGTTGCAGCAGCCTTCATAGCAGCATTAACTTCATCAACTGTAACCTTCTTAGCAACTACAGCATTAAGGATTGTTGTAGAACCTGTAGGTGTTGGAACTCTCTGAGCAGCTCCAATAAGCTTTCCATTAAGTTCTGGGATAACAAGACCAATAGCCTTAGCAGCACCTGTTGAGTTAGGAACGATGTTGCAAGCACCTGCTCTAGATCTTCTTAAATCACCCTTTCTCTGTGGTCCGTCAAGAATCATCTGATCACCTGTGTAAGCATGAATTGTACACATAATACCTGACTCGATTGTTGCACAATCGTTAAGTGCCTTAGCCATAGGAGCTAAGCAGTTTGTTGTACAAGAAGCAGCTGAGATAATCTGATCATCTGCTGTAAGTGTCTCATGGTTTACATTGTAAACGATAGTCTTAAGGTCGTTTCCAGCTGGAGCTGAGATAACTACCTTCTTAGCACCTGCATTAATATGAGCCTGTGCCTTAGCCTTAGATGTATAGAATCCTGAACACTCAAGAACTACATCAACGCCAATCTCTCCCCATGGGCAGTTATTAGCATCTGGCTCTTTGTAAATCTTGATAGTCTTGCCTTTAACTGTGATTGTACCAGCCTCATCATCAGCTGTTACCTGATCTTCCTCACCGAAGTTAACATATCTTCCCTGTGATGAGTCATACTTTAAAAGATGAGCAAGCATCTTAGGGCTTGTTAAATCATTGATTGCTACTACTTCATATCCTTCTGCTCCGAACATCTGTCTGAAAGCAAGACGACCGATACGGCCGAAACCATTAATTGCTACTCTTACTGCCATTTTTAATTCCTCCTAGAATTGTATAAAATATACTTTTTGGAAACTATTGTTCCCAAGCTTTCTCTATTTTAACCAATTTCTGTATAAAGTTCAAGTGTTTTTCATGAGTTTGTTAAATTTTTCACTATATTTGTTTTTCGACTATGTTTTTCATTCACTTTGTACAAAATCACGTACAATCTATTCCATTTTCTTGTAAAATAAGTTATATTAGATATCAGATTAATGCATGATACAGGCGTTTTATTATAACTTAGCCGCTGTATTTTTAGAAATTTTTAATTATTAATTTTACTAATAATTTTTTCACGGAAAGGAATATAGATTTTATGGAAACCAAATTTTCGCATTACCGGCTATGGGACACACACATGCACAGCCAGTTTTCCGGGGACAGTGAAGCCCCGCAGGAAGAAATGATCTCTTCTGCTATCGAAAAAGGACTTGCCGGGATCTGCTTTACAGATCATCTTGATATTGATTATCCTGAGGAGCCGGATATTTTTCTTCTCGATCTGCCAAATTATACTTCGTCCGTACTTGCCTATCAGGAAAAATATGCCGCAAAGCTTCCGGTACGCCTCGGCATTGAGCTTGGCTTACAGCCGCATCTAGCTGCGCTGTACACGGATATTTTATCGCAGTATCCATTTGATTTTGTCATAGGTTCCTCCCATGTTGTGCATGGACTCGACCCGTATTATGCGGCTTTTTATGAAAAACGGACAGAGAAAGCCGCCTACCGCGAATATTTTGAATCCATTCTTGAAAATATAGAAAGTTACCATGATTTCGACGTATACGGGCACCTCGACTATGTTGTCCGCTACGGTCCGACTTCCAATGAAAATTATGACTGGAGAGAATATCAGGATGTGATCGATGAGATTTTACGAAAACTTGTCTCCCTCGGAAAAGGGATCGAGCTGAACACCGGCGGCTTCAAGTACGGTCTTGGCCACCCAAATCCAACCGAGGAGATCATCCGGCGTTACCGGGAACTTGGCGGCGAGATCATCACGATTGGTGCCGATGCCCACAAACCGGAACATGTTGCATTTGATTTTGCAAAAGTTCCTTCTATATTAAAGGACGCCGGCTTTGATTACTTTACAGTGTTCCGGGAGAGGAAACCGGAGTTTGTGAAGATTGAATAGAAAAAGTGGCGGTGTAAAATCCGCCATTTATTCTAATTCCAGATTCCACTATCTGCAATCTTTTTTATGCTTTGAATAACTGTATCGTAGGTTTCTGGCACAAATAGCAAGCCTAATGTTATTTCCTCATAATCTTTTTTATAAGTCTCTTTTTCTATAATTTCATATAAAATATCCGTCACACATACATTTTCTTTTGCTGATGGACAAACTGCTAATGTTGAACGCTGTTTTCTTACTTCATCATGATGCAAATTCATAAATCATTCCCCATTCGATCAATTTCTTTGCCGTTGCACCAGTTAATGCCGGAATCACTTCCGACAACTGATCTTTCGTAAAACATTTCTTTCTCACATAAGAAATCAATATATCTATTGTCTCATGAATTGACAGCTCCGTGTACTTTTCTGCCTGCCCAATACTGTCAAGTAACTGTAGAAGATCAGCATTCGAATCTGAAACCATAATCGGAGCCTTTTTTATTCTAACTCTTTCGCTTCCCACTGTTATAGTACGGCCATTCGTCGCCTCACGATTTGTAACCACTTCAATCACCGCTGGCATCTGCGTTGTTAATCCTAACTGATTGGCAAACGATTCCCCTGTGACATACCCATAAATCTCTGATTTACTTTGTATATATTTGCGCATAATAACCAGCGACGGATCAAGATAACTCTTCCCAAGTAATCCGTCACGCTTTGGAATATAATAGATTCCATTATCGTACCGTTCCAAAAAACCATTAGCAACAAGTCGTTTCACGGCCTGCCGAACTGCATTTTCAGACAATCCCTGAATTGTCAAGTCATTCAAAAAAATAGGTTCATTATATCCATAATTTTCCATCAGATAAGTTTTTAACATTTTCTCACCTCTTTTTAAGAGAGTACCATATTTATATATATTATGTCAATATCTATGTCATTTTATTATGAAATTGCGATTATCAATATGTTCTGAATCATATTTGTTATTAATTTCCATATCCCCCTATGTCCTAATTAGCGGCCAGTAATAATAATCCTCATAAATATCAAACGCAGTAATGATATCCATTATTTTTGTAATAACATCCTCTAAAGTTGATCCATGCTGTTGAATCTTTTGTATGAATTCTTCTTGTTCCATATGCCGTTATTAATTCTTCCAAACTTTTATGATATTCTTCTCGCTCACCGAAAGCTCCATTCAGTTTACAGATCGTACTTTCCAATTCTGAAAAAGAATTTATTTTCTTTTTATAACGTTGCAGTGTCTTATTTCTTGACCACTTTTCTTCCATGAGTTTTTCTTCATATGCCCTGTCGATCGTATCTACCCGATGCATTTTAGTCTCAATGAATTCCGGGTAAATATCAAATGTAACAGGCACTTATTCCACATAAATGCCATTCTCTCCAACATGTATGATTCCATCATACTGCGAAAGGCTTTCTTCTCTTGTATCATGTGTAATGACTAAAACGGTTTTTCCTTCAAACTCTTTTCCTGTAAACAGATAATGTTCTACTGCCGATTTCATTTTTGCATCCATTGCAGAAAACGGCTCATCGAGAAGTATCACCTCTGCATTTTTTGCTGCCATACGCAAAAATGCGACTGCCTGTTTTTCCCCTCCACTAAAACGCTGACATTCTTTTTCTTTTCTGTTGAATATCCCTTCAAACAATTCCGGCCAGATATTCTTTCCTACGCTGTCGATCCCTTCCATTGGATAAGAATGAAAAACGGTTATATTATCTACGATCCCCGCTCTGTAAATATGTTCACTCTGATCCGTATAGGATATTAATTCAGAAATATCATAGTTTCTGATATCTTCTCCATCTAATCTGATAACGCCGGAACTGTTTTTTTCATACCCCATAATAAGTTTGAACAAGGTTGATTTTCCTGCTCCGCTGTGTCCGACAACAGCATACTTCATGCCTTTTTTTATTGTTAAATTTATATTTTCCTGTGAAGTTTCCTACAAAACGTGAAAAAACCTTGAAATATGCCCTATAAACCGTGAAAAACCACCCTTTTTGGTTGCTTTTTTCTCAAAATATCTTAAACTTATCCCAAAATAAGTCAAAGGCGTTAAACGTAAGCTAAAAATAGCTTGTGTGACGTGAGAAAGGAGTGAGCAAATGGGTGGTTTTTCTAATTCAGAGGTCAATGCTTCAATCAGGGGATACATCTTAAGAAGTCTTGTAAAAGGTTATCATTTTTCCCTTTCGACCAAAACATTGACCAACAAAATGATGTCTTGTGGTTTGATTACCACACCTGACATTTCCAATCAGCTTTATTATTTAGAGCAGTGTAATCTGATTCAATTCTCAAATAATTCAGATGCATTCAGTGCTCTGGATGATGATGCAGTTATCAGACTTACTGCCGAAGGAATCCGTTTCATAGAGAACGGTGGCAATCCGGAAATGGGGATTGATCTATGATGGAAAAAGTCAGAAAGCCCCGTTCTGATTCTAAGATGTACCAGTTGCCTAAAGATGTATTAGACCAAGTAAATGATATGCTTCTGAATGAAAATATGAAGTATTCTGATATTCAGCATTGGCTTGAAACAGAGCATGACATGAAAATCAGTCTTTCATCAATCTCTAATTATGCGGTAAAGATATATCAGGCGGCTCAACGTGTTTCTGATGACTTAGAACGGACAAAGTTTTTCATTGATTATATTGGAGATAAAAGCGAACTTGATGCCAGCAAAGCAACAACAGCCATTTTAAAAAGCGGATTATTGCAGAAAATCGCAACCGCAGAGGAAGAATTTAATGAAATGCCAGTTGAGAAAGCCGGGCGGCTACTTGTAGAGCTGAATAAAGCGGAAATTGCAAGAGAGCGTCTTGAACTAGATTACAAAAAGAAGATGCAGCTTGCTTTTGAAGCTTTTGAATCCAATATAATGAATGAAATAAAGAAGTATCCTGAAATCAAGGAAAAATTTGCATCTGCATTTAAAGAATTAAAAGACAAAATGCAGGAAAATTAGGAGGAAAATACTATGAACAGACCAGTAAAAAGTGAACAGTTTTTATTAAACCTTTTGGGACAGAAGGTTTCTATTTTCCCAATTGTAGAAGGGGAAACTATTGAAGTCGGCGATCTGGTTGTCGTAAATACAAGGACATTACAGGCAAGCAGAGCAAAGAAGGAAGGCGGATATTATGCCATTGGTAGGGCGGTCAGAATTGTTGCAGATGAAAACGGTGTAAAATCTGTCATCTGCAAGGACGGCATTTTTATTATCGACAATACGAATTTACCAGAACATAAAATTCTTGATTCTGACATTGGCAGGGTTTGCTACTTTGATGGGGAAGATTCCGTGACTTTAGATAACATCAATACAACAAAGGCCGGGGAAGTATTGAATACAAATGAAAATGGCAGTGTCCTTGTGAGAATCAGCATCGGCGAAGGGAGTGAATTGGAGTGGTAATAAATCAGCAAAATTTAAACAGTTTATTTGTCGGATATTCAATGGCTTTTAATGAGGGATTTTCTGAAACTCCTGTGAACTATCAGAAAATTGCTATGACTGTTCCTTCTGAAACAAGAGAAACAACATATACATGGATGGGACAGATTCCCAATATGAGGGAATGGATAGGTTCAAGGGAAATACAGAACCTGATTGCACATGAATATACAATCAAAAATAAGACTTTTGAACTAACAACCAAAGTTCCCGTCAATGATATTGCGGATGATCAGTATGGAATTTATACACCGCTTATTTCTGAAATGGGATTGTCTGCAAAGAAGCATCCTGATTTTCTGACCTTTGACTTGCTCGGAAATGGTTTCTCACAAAAATGTTATGACGGAGTAAGCTTTTTCAGTGACAAACATCCAATGGGAAAAAATGATAAGAGTGTACAGTCAAACATGGGTAATAAAAAACTGAATGCAGAATCTTATGCAGAAGCAAGAGCTCAGATGATGACGGTTAAAGGTGAATCGCATAAATCCCTTAATATTGTTCCTGACCTTCTGGTAGTTGCTCCACAGAATGAAGCTATTGCAAGAGAACTTTTATTTGCTGACCTGATTGCAGGAAACACTAACGTAAATAAGAATACTTGTGATCTTCTGGTTGTTCCTGAACTGTCGGACTATGCAGATCAGTGGTACTTATTCTGTACAAAACGGTATATAAAGCCTTTTGTATTTCAGGAAAGAGAAAAAGCAAAGCTTACATGTAAAAATAGGGAAAATGATGACAATGTTTTCTTTGATGATGAAATTATTTATGGAATCAAAGCAAGATATAATGTCGGATTTGGTTTATGGCAGTTAGCATATGGCAGTACAGGAACATCAGAGTAACCAAAGAATAGAAGGTAATTGATATGGAAGTATATACCGAAATATTATCACAAACTGCAAACTTAATGGAAGCCCCTGAATATATCAGGGTGCTTCCATTAGGTCATGTATCATCAGAAAAAGGGGATTTTGTAGTAGACACTGAAAGCTTTCAAATGATGAAAGAACACATGGAGCACAGAGAAATTGATGTAGTGATTGATTACGAGCATCAGACTTTAAAGGATGTGCAAGCTCCCGCAAGTGGATGGATTAAAGAACTTGTTTTGAAAAGTAATGGTATCTTTGCTAAAGTAGAATGGACCAAAAAAGCGAGGGACTATTTGAAAAACAGAGAATACAAATATCTTTCCCCTGTTGTAATGGTGCGAAAGAAAGACCATAAAGCTTTGCAGCTTCATTCAGTTGCATTGACAAATCCCCCTGCCATAAACGGTATGGTTCCTATTGTTAATTCAGAGAAGCCACTTTTACAGACTGACATTGAATTAGATGACACTCAAAAAAAGATTTGCAGAATGCTAAATATAAGCGAATCAGACTTTATTTATAATATGTGGGGGAATGTAGATGGATAATGACGAACTCTTAAAGGATGTGGACGTATCTGATATACCTGAAACTTACCAGCCTGTTGTCAGTCTGATAGGGCTGGATAATTTCCTGAAATTATGCCGTTATGCGATGGGGGATGAACTCTATTTTCCCATGCAGGAAAGTGTTTTACGGAATACAAGAAAGCGGCTTATCATTCGGGAATACAATGGATGTAACTTATCAGAACTTTCCCACAAATATGGTCTGACACCTAACCGCATCAGGAACATTGTAAAAGGCTCAAATTTGGCTTAGTTATTTGTACATATAAATTTCCACGCCAAAACATAAATACCCCCGTTATGACGCGTTATAACGGGGGTATTAGTGAATATATTCAGCTTAGAAAGACTGTAAAGTTTTTATCAGTCGGCACGCTTCTATAAATCCGGCTTTATATGCGTAGCTAGAAGTTTGGGAAAGAGCTTCATTTGCCATACTCTCAACTTCAAAACTGACAGAATCAGCATCAGAAATCTGTAATGATTCAATATATTTGCAAAGATTCCTTACAGTTTCATCTGCCTGTTTCCCAATGGTGTCAGCATTTACATCGGATAACATCAAATCTATGTATTCGAAAATGTTTCCTGTATTGAAATTCAGTGCCTTTTCCAGAGGCTTACTTGTTTCCATGTCAATCATATTATTCTCATCCTTTCTGACAAAAATGTTGTTAATTATGTTAAAAGGCTTTATAATCGGTATAGGGAGCTGCAACTCCCTATACCTCTTTTTATTGATCGCCGTTTCTAAGCTGGCAAGCTGATTGTAAGTGTTCAATACTAAGAGGTTCTTTTTCATTATCCCTAAACTGTAACGCAATATTAAGAACCTTTACACAATTCCTTATGCCACCACGCTGTAAGGCTAATTCATGGAGATATAGTAAGCTTTCCTTATCCAGTGCATATGGATTAAAAATAGCTGCTATATCTTCCAACGATGGCTCTATTATATGTCTGCGAATACCGATGCGGCTATAGAGCTGTGCAAAGTGTGCTTGCCCCCTGCCATGCATCCTGTCATATACTGTTGGATTACCGCAAAGCACAATTCCTGATTCCGTAACATCATTAATAGCCCTAAGGTTCTCCAATGCCCTGATGGAAAGATGCTGCGCCTCATCAATGATAATCAGCTTTGGTGTGGCTGTCAGGTAATCTGTTATTGCATCCACAAGAACTCTGTCCGTTCCTCGCTGTAACTTCCCAATACAGGAAAGAATTTTTTCGCAAACTCCCTTTACTGACTTATCACAATCTTTTAATTCTATGTAAATTACATCAGGGTGCATCATTGTGTACTGCTTTAAAGAAACTGTTTTCCCAAGTCCTGCATCCCCATAAATTAGTGATATATCCCCTGCGGCTTCTGCAAAAGAAACCGCCATGATAATATCGTCAACTGTTTGTGTGTGTGCTATTTCTACTTTGTTCATAGTTCTCCTTTCTTATGCCTGCCTCTCATAAGCCCTATCAAGCATTTTCTTTTTAAACTTATCAGCAAGTTCTTTCTGCCTGTCTGATACAGCTTTTTTTCTTGCCTTGTTTTGCTTAAGAATATCCTCATAGTTCCGTTCCATATCAGACATTGAAACGCGTCTGATATTTTCCTCAATCTTGTCATTTCTGACAATTTCAACTGTTTTAGGTTTGGCAATTGATGCTTTTTCCAAAGATTCGGCCTGAATCTTTAAACGATCACCGATTGATTGCGTACTTCTTATAGTGTTATCAGATGTATAACTGTTCAATATTTTCTGTCTTGCAATTTTTTTTGTTTCATTTTCCTCTTGATAATCTTCCTCCGTTAAGTCCCATCCTTTTTTTGGTTTCTTTGTAGCAGTAAATAAAAAGTTTTCATTCATATCAAAGATATACAAGATTTCTGGTTTTGTAGGATCGTATTTTGCAATAACTTCCTGATCAATATAATCAATGCAGCTATCGCTACGGAAGTGGATACCTTTAAATGTAATTCCGTTCCTTTGTACCTTGCGTATTCCCTTTACACGCATAAGACTGAAATATAGTACTTCTTTGGATGCCCTGCGAATTGTGAAAGGAATTTCAGAATATACTTGATTAGGACTTTTTCCATACATTGAATCCCCGGAGTGTCCTGTCTCATTATAAATTTCATATACATACCGGTTATGCTGTTCAATAAATTCCTCAAGTGTGATTACATCCATAATATTAAGATCTTTTAAATCTTCTGGACGTTTTTTTGCATTGCTACCTGCATAAGAGGGATATTTTTTACCTAGTTGCTCCTCGAAAGTATTAAATACTCTTTCTATTGGCTTTGCTTTGGCGTTGTACGGAATTGCATATGTTACTGCAATTTGGAGATTGGCAGCAAGACTATTATAAATTTTTTTTTGGTCATCCTCCGAACAAATATATTTTCCTTCAGGATAAAACATATCCCTTGCCTTATAATCTTTTCCATTATCAAGTCTTACACCTTTAGGAATTCCGAAGTGTTCTACTCCCAGCCCAAAACTGCATAATACAACATCTGAATTTGGTGATTCGATTCTGATAATGCTTGACATGATTTTTCTTGTGCGCATATCCATCCAATAACTGCCCCATGGACGTCCAAGTTTCCAACCACCCTTACCATTTGGAATGCGGACAAATATATCCCATAAATGGTGATCTGAAACCCACCAATCATTCGGGCTGATTAAAGAATAGTCACGTTCTATGTATGGCATACACTTATCATCAAAGGCTTTTTTTCCTTCCCTTGCTCTAATAACCATTGCTTTATTCATGTTTCTGACATGATTTCGAAAAGCTTTGATTCCGGGAATATAATCGCCTTTCAAGCTTGATTCTAGTCTTACTTCTTTAAAACAGGATTCTATGCTTGGCTTTGTCTGCTGCAGATATATGGAATCAAACATATTTTTGTAATATTCAGGGATTGTGCTTTGTCCTCTGTTATAACCACCTCTCTTGTCAATCAGTTTTTCTACTTGTCCTGACTTACTTTTTTTCATCCAGTCATACAATGATTTCTTTGAAATCTGAAAATCATGTCCACCATTCCATTGTTGGACAAATAAGTCCATGATTTCCGTTTTCTTTGTCATTCCACCTTTGATGGATTGTTTTAAAAACTTTCTGTATTCTGTAACTGCTAAGGCTCTCCATTCGCCTTTTTTCCGCTGCTCCTTTGTGCTGGTGTAATCCGTATTGAAAACGGTCTGACATTCACCATTTTTGTTGTGATAGGCTTTTTGTGCCTGTTCTGGAAGAGATTCCAGAAGAATTTCTAGTTTCTTACCGCCCTGACCTGTAGCTGATGGAATATAACGATGTGTGTATTCTCCATTTTTTGCTTTATTTCTTACTGCTCTGTCTGAGTAAGATAACAGATCAGCAGTTTCCTTTGTTGATAACCATATCATGCTGTAATACCACCTTTGATAAATATATTAAGAATTACTTTTCTGTTATTTCTACAGTTTCAGCAACTGCCTTATATAAATCCTCTAACTCAATATCTAAGGCTTTTGATAGCTTTTTCAAAGTCTCAACCTTCGGATTTTTAATTTTAGAACAAAGTATGCTGATATGATTTGGATTGACACCTATCTCTTCAGCTAACCATGCCTGATTTTTACCTTTTAGATAGAGATTCTTTAAAATTATTTTACCTAAAGGCGTTTTGTTGTCTAATATAGTAGCCATTTTTCTCCTTTCCTTATTTGAGGATACTCAAAATATCCTTTTGCTTTGAATAAATATATGATATAATTCAAATATAATTTAATTATATATGAGTATACTCATATTGTCAATATAAAAATGAGTATACTCATATAAAGGAGGAACATAATGGAAACTATTGGAAGTCGAATAAAATTTATACGAAAAAAGGAGAATTTAAGACAAGTTGATTTCGCAAGTAGAGTGCTTGTGTCTGCGTCATATATAAGTAAAGTGGAATCAGGAAAAGAAATACCATCTGATATTTTTGTCAAACTTGTAGCATTGGAATTTGATATTTCTTATGAATGGCTTAGGGACGGTAAAGGAGAAATTCAAATTTCAAAATCATCGTATGATTATTTTGAAAGAAATTCTAGCTTTCAAACTGATAAACTTCCTGAAGAGGTCTATGAGTTAAATGATAGTATAGAAAAACTACTTCAAAGTAATAGTACATTTAGAAAAATGTGTTTATCTGAAGTCTATGCTGATATATTGAAAATCTTAAAGCTGGAAATGGGGGACAATGAAAAAGACTTGATTATAGAAATCCTGTCTGATTATTTAGGAAATTTAGAAGAATTAATCGAAAGATTGAATGCTATTGCAAATGAAATCGATTATGAAAAGAAGAGTGCTTTTTATATTTCTTCCTATATAAAAAACACAGAAAAACTGTTTCAAGATTTAGCAGATCTATTGATTAAACTCTAAAATGAGTATACTCAAAAACTTTTCCTTTGTCTCAAAAATAGAAAGTCTTTCAAAAATCGTTGAAACCGTTGTAAAATCAGCATTTGAAAGACTTTTTTGTTATTTTGTTCAATTCCTTTGCATTTATGTTTTTCACATTTTAATTCCTTTGTTAAAAATCGCCGAAAACCCTATAAACTCTAACTTTTTTGACAAAGGAATTTTTCACGTTTTGTAGGAAACTTTACATTTCCAATGCAAAACTTTTCCTTTTGAATGTCACATTTTCGAATGTTATATCTGAATTTAATTTTTTCTTTCGTGGCAGGACTGTGACATGCGTATCCTGCGTATAAGCTAATACTTTTTTCTTCACGTCCTTCATGGACTGTATTGCCGTGAAATTATAGAGGACAGTGTCGATCGGTTCGATGAAAGAAGATACATAACTAAGTGTGGCAACTCCGACTCCCACTGTGATCTCATGCTTATAAAAAAGAACTGCCACCACTGCAAATGTAAATATTTTCACGAATTTAGTCGTTAATTCACTCACGCCTAATACCATGCTCTTCTTTTTCCCATACTGATACCGCTTTTCTGCTGTTTCATTTAAAACGTGTTCATGCTTATCAAGTATTTTTCCTACCGTCATCTGATTAATAACACGAAAACCTTCCAATAAATCCGTAATCTCTGTAACGTACTCCGCCATCTGTTCCTGATATGTACTTCTTGCGTCAGTCAGCGATTTTCCTATCATTCTCGGTATCAGGATCGCAAATATCGAAGTCAGAATTATCACCAGCGCAATTCTCCAGTCAACTCCGAAAAACAGCACGACACCATACACAATTATCATGTTTACGCAGCGTATGATACTAATAACAGGTTCCAGATAATCCTGCTCTAACGCTGTAATATCATTTCCCTGTAAGGAAACATATTCGCCATCACGATCTTTTTGAGAGGGCTTTGCAGCCCATAATCAAACAGCCATTGTTGAAGCAATGGTGAAAAAGCCAGACAGATAACGCCTGCCAAATCCCATAAAATCTGGGCGATAATATATTTTTTTGTTTTATATATATACGTGTTCAATGTTTTTCTCCTTATATACCCGGCTCTAATCTCTGCTTTTTCACATGCCATCGATGATGCTTGTACTCACTTCCTTTAATAAGACCATAATAATCTATATTGTGTCTATTCAATATTAATCCCAATTCATGATCGCACCATTTCTACATCTTCTGCAACCGTATCAGTTTCCCCTTGTCCAAGTGTTCTGGAAAAAAACATGCACACAGTCACGATCAGTGCCAGCACACCGGAAGTAATAAATATTGCTGATGTATCCACATATGCAACAACGATACTCACCAGAAACGATGCCACAGGCATGGATGCTGCACCTGCCGCGGTTGTAATGCCGGATATTCTGGCAAGGTAGTCTGTGCGGATTCTTTTTACTGCAAACACACTCAAATGCGAATTTACCAATGCCACCGTATATCCCAGAATAAAGCTAAATACTGCGGTAAACGCATAAACCAAAATCCGGCTTGTATAAAGCGGTCTGCACACCGGGAGCATAATATAAAACAAAGCAATCCCCAAACCACTCGCAATCCAAAGCCCCTTTCCCGGAATAATACGCTGTACCATTGGATAAGTGACGGAGCCAAGCAGCATACCTACGGTTATGGAGATTCCGAGAATTGATAATATCTCCGCTCCACCGCCCAATATATCACCGGCAAGGGGTGCCTGTAAACTGTTCAATGGAACTAAAATTGCATTCAAGAAAACTGCCAAAAGTAAAAAAATGCGGATCATTGCATCTTTTCTCACATAAGAAAATCCATCTGCCAGATTTTTCACATACGCCTTGCGGTCAAATTTCTGTACAACAAGATTCTGCTCTTTCGTATTCACAAACGCTATAATCAATGCCGACATCAAAAAAGTTGCCATATCCACATAAATGGCACCAGACGTTCCAATTACAGCTATAATTGCCGCTGCAACAGCCGTTCCGATTAATTCTACCATACTTGACAAGGTTGTCGATAACGATATTCCATATTCATAGTATTCTTTTTCCAGCACCTTTGGCGTCAATGCAGCACTTGCCGGTCCCCGGAATGCCTCTACCGTAGAAATCGTCAAAGTTGTAACCAACAGCATCCATGCCTGTAAAAATCCGAACAGATACCCGGTTGCCACAAATGCAACACAGACCGCACGTATCAAATCCGTGACAATCATGATCGTTTTCTTTTTCTGTCCCTCTACCCATGCTCCGGCTAACGGCGTAATAATAATAGATGGCAGTTTATTCACGCCGTAAATGATTGCTGACCATGCGGCATTTCCTGTGATCTCATAGACAATCCATGTAGACGCGATCGCGTCAATGGAATCCCCGAACCGGTTGATCAATGCTGCTATCATAATTTTCATATACTCGGTCTGCCGAAAAATATCACGGTAGCCGATTTTTTGTTCTTTTGTATTGCTCATGCTGTCTTCTCCCTGTATTCCATACATTTCTTATCATATAGGTAATCCAATTTTGCTATTTCCTCTATACTCAATCCATTTGCCCTTTTTCCCTGGCATATCACATTTTCTTTATATATCGCTTTCTTACAAGTTGAAATACAAAATGGTAATTGAATACATTTCCGGCAATTTGGATTCTTTATCATACTTGCAGTTTTCAATTGATAACGTACCTTAGGATTTGTAATACATACCTTCCCCTTTTCATCTATTCTGCCAAGAATTTTATCCTCTACTGCATTCGCGCATATAATGACATTTGCATCCGTATCTACTACATATCCCTCCGAAAAACATGTATGACAAGCAATATATTGATTTTTTCGTTCAATATATTGATATCCTAATTCAATTGCTTTTTTATATATTTGATATGTACTAATTTTATCTTTGATCTGATATAAATTAGCAACATTTACTGCTATATTACTGCGGTATTGTTCTGGAATTTCACTTAATATATTTGTTGCGGTGTCTACATTTTTTTCGTCAATATTAATTCTTAATATAACAAATATATTTTGCTCTGATACTTTTATTAAATTTTCTTTGATTTTATCATATGTCTCACCTGCTCCTGCAAGATAACGTCTTTTGTTATGTGATTCACGATCTCCATCTATTGTTATCTGTATTGATTTTACATTTAACTGTTTCATTTCCCGTATATTTTGTTCATTTAACAAATATCCATTTGTCGTAATATCTGATGTTATTTTGCAACCATACTCATCTCCATATTGACATGCTTTATGTAACATTCTTTTTATATCTGCAAATTTCAATAAAGGTTCTCCACCAAACCATGAAATTGTTATGTTCCTCTTTATTTTTGCGTTATTTTTTATAAACTCTAAAATATTATGTTCTGCATTAGAAGATAAATTTTTTATTTCATGTTCCTGAACACAATATTCGCATCTAAAATTACATGCATTCGTAACCACTACCATCATATTAAGTTGATCAGTCTGATATTTCGTTTTATTTTCTAAAAATTCCAGTTCTGCAAGTTCATCTTGATTATCTGATATCAAAATACCTTTTTTCATTAATTTTTCTATACATTGTATCTCTTCTAATGTATATTCCCCCTTATTAAGCTCATCAAGCAATTTTTCTAACTGCTCCTGTGCTTCTTTTTTATAGGGATAATATTGTCTGGTTTTTAAACTATATAACATATAGTCGTCTTCATCTATTTTTATATTTGTCGCAAATCTAGATAACTGCATAATAACCTCTTTCTTATTAAAATAAGAATTACAATATACAGATTTACAATAAATTTTTTACTGCAAATCTGTATACCTTTTTATATTTTAATTTTTCTTACTAACAATGTACTCCCCTAATGTTAATATCAATGTTAGCTTCTTCCTCTGCCCCTAAATCAATCTGCTGTGTCTGGATTGCAGCAGCTAACTCTTCAGATGAAATCACAACCTTTCCATCCACAACTTCCATTTCGGTTCCTTTTACTACTAATTTTTTGTTTTCCATTTCTTTTTCCTCTTTCCTTAAAATATTGTTTTTATTTATATCAATCCACATTACTATGGACCAATAACAACTTCATATGCGATACCTGGATTTTCTTCTTCCTTATTAATGTCAATGTTCGCATTTTCAATTTGTAACTCTGTTTCCTCTGGTAAATTTTTTACCTGTTTTTTCTCATCCATTTTTAATCCTCCATTTCATATGGTGCAAGCACCGTAAATAAACTATAGGTATCAGTTGCTTCCAGCTTTTCTTTTTCCTGATATTTTTGAAAAAGCAAATCAATTTCCTTACGAAATTCCCTCATATCCTCTTCTTCTGCCTTCATGAAATATGCCTTAATTTTATTAGGCTTTTCTGGTGTCATGTTCACATTTTTAATTGCGTTTCTGGTCATTGACGCAAAGTGTTGTGCTGAAAGTAATGCCTTTCTTCTTCTCTCATCATCTTCCATTGCACTACTCTGAATCCGATTCATAATCTCTATTTCATCTGATATGAGATAATAATTTTTTTCAACTTCACCATTAATGGCAACTTCGTTTTCTTCCTTTACAAGTCCTGCATTTACCAGACGTTGTAAATATAATTGTACAGAATACACAGGCATTCCTAATCTTCTTGCAATCTCCTTCCTTGTTTTCAACTGATCCATGAGACAAAATAAAATGTCCATTCCTCTCCCTGCTAGCAGGTCATCTTCTAATTGCTCATTTTCTTCTACCATATTCATGTTATAGATACATGCAATGTCACTCACAAAAATCACCTCTCCTTCAAATTTCTACGGCATCCACCAATTTTTCAGCATCATCTGCACCAATTGCTGCAAACCCCATATTATTTTCTACCAACAATTGTCTTGCTGCTCTGTCTACATCTGCCTTACTTATCTTTTTAATTGCCCGTATCTCATTTTCAATGTAAAAGTTAATATCCATTGCTCCACATTTGCCAATGTACCGAAGGTGTTCTGTCATATTATCAACAGATAAAAGCATATTCGTTTCCATGACCTTCTTTTCCCTAATAATTTCCTCTTCCAAAAAGCCATTTATTCTCGTTTCAGCAAGTACTTTGGACATTGCTTTCGCCGCCTCAATGCTTTTTTGTTTGTCACAAACAACAGTAAAACCAAGTGTTCCTCTTTTCCTATAAAAACTTGCGAAGCCTCCAACTGTGTATGCCAAACCACGTTTTGTCCTGATTTCTTTCACTATCCTTGATTGAAATCCCCCACCACCCAAAATACGAACCATCATTTCTGTTGGCAATCTTCTCTGATCATCATATCCCGGTGAACGAAATCCTATAGACAAAACCGTACTTACACCGCTTCCCTTATTAATGTATATTCCTGGCGTACTGTCTACTGCCTCTTCTTCCGTTTCTTTCTTAACATCCTCCCAACAACTGAACTCTCGTTCAATCAGTTCAAGTACATGCATATATTCTATATTTCCTATTACCACGATGGATGTATTTTCTGGTACATATGCTCGTCTGACGAGTCCTTTTATCTGTTCCGGCGTTGCTTCTCTGATATTATTCATATTTCCCATAATAATTTTACCGGTTCCCATATTGCCCCATAGTGCCTGACTCGTCCGTTCTTTAATTTGTTGAAAAGAAGAATAAAAACCTGTTGCTTCCTGCAATACAACTTTCTTTTCATTTTCAAAATTTTCATTTTCAAAATTTCTGTTTTTCATTGCAATATGTGCTAACGCACAAATACAAGTTTCTAATGTATTGGCAAGCCCGGTAAAATGAAAACAAGTGTACTCCTTCGTTGTGGCAGCATTATACATAACTCCATTATCTGTTATTTCTGCTATCAGATATTTATATTGTTCATTTATCACATCCTCTGCATTCATAAGCAAATGCTCTGCTAAGTGTGAAAGTCCATTAAATTCATCTGATTCATACGAACTTCCCTGTTTTACCCATAATCCACAAGAAACTGTTTTCACTTCTGGAATCTTATGCAAAATAATTTTTAATCCATTCTCTAAATAAGCATTTAAAACATCATACACACTTTTCTTTTCCTTTCCTATTCTCCTGTTGCTTTTTATTATATAGAATCCAGCTAAATTCGTAATATAAGTAACCAGAAACAAAAAAGTTTCCATTTATGTATACATCGAATTTATTGATATACATTGTCTTTTTCTTTTTTCCGCTATATAATTTATCTTAAAATATATGTTGATTAGAGGTTATTACAAATGAGTGTCAGAAATGCAGGAAAAACAATCCGCGAAGCACGGATCAAAGCGGGGTTAACACAGGAACAGTTATCCGAAGGGGTATGTTCTGTTCTCTCTCTTTCAAGAATCGAAAATGGTTCCGCCGGTGTCAGTCCTGTCACATTTCAAGCACTTATGGCTCATGCGGGTGCTCCCTGCGAAGTTTACCCGATCTTTGCAAGCAGAACAGACTTTGACTGTTTCTATACCCTCAATCGTGCGCGCTTCTATCTGGGTTCCTGGCAGTTAAGTCAGGCATATGAGGAATTAAATAAGCTGGAAGAATGGAACTTTGCAGATAACAAACTCTATTATCAGGAATATCTTTATTTAAACGGTCAGATTCAGGTGTGCTCTGGCTGTGCAGACCATCATGCCCTTTATGACCTTTTTTCTTCCGCGCTCCATATAACACGTCCTGAAATTGACTATTCAGATTTTCATCATCTTTTATTATCTATTGTTGAAATCGAACTGCTTATTGGAGTTGCACAGGAATTACTTTATCTGGGAAAAAGCGATCTTTGTTATAACATCTGTTCACAAATTGCTTCCTATCTTGCAAACGCTGAAATCGATTACCTGAAAAAAGATTCTTTATATGCACAATACGCCATTGTCTACACAAAATATTTATTAGAAATGAAAGATTACAACGAGGCTCTTTCCATAGCAGACAGTAACCGCCACAAAATGGTACAGAATTCTGATGATTCCGCTTTATTGGAATTAACTTTTCTGACTTCTCTGGGTTACTATTATACTGGCGAAATTGAAACTGCCTACACCTATTTTAAGAATACCTTTTATGCGGCTCATTCCATTGAAAGCTGCTATGCCACCATTTGCAGAAACTATGTTTTAAGCAGACATCTGTTTTCACTAGATGATTACCTGGCACAAATGGATGATATTCCTCTGATTATTTTTCCAATCAAAAAAGCCATAAACACCTCTGATTTAACAGATGGTACTTATGACTTTTTCTCCCCTGACATTTTAACAATTGGCAGATTAATTCATGACCTTCGTACCGAACAGAGTATTTCACAGATTGTATTATGTCAGGGATTATGTTCGAAATCCAAGCTTTCAAAAATTGAAAATGACACCCTGCAGCCAGATATCTTTTTAACAGAGGCTTTATTACAGCGGCTTGGCAGATCAGAACGCGGTTTTACTTTCTGGGGAAGCGAACGTGAAAGTAAAATCTATGAATTAAAATTTAAGTTAATGCATACTCCAAAATATCAGATTGATACCGTGTCACTGCATTTAAGCCAATTAGGTTCTGTACTTACTCAAAAAGATGTTTTACCAAAACAATTATTTGATTTAAGTTACGCAATAAACAGTACACTATCTTCTCAGGAAAAAATAAAAATTTTGTCAAATGCATTATCATACACTCTGCCAGATTTTGATATACATCTTATTTATAATTATCGATTATCATGGGCAGAACTTTCACTCTTAACAAATATTGCTATTAACTATCAATCAATTGACCCAAATAAAAGTATTTTATATTTTTCTAAAATTCTTGACTATTGCGGATTAAATTCATTTGATATTTGTTTTACAGCCACTTTTCTTTCGCCTGTTTTGACATTTTTTTGCACAAATTTGTACATAGACAAACATTTTTACAAATTATTAGATTTATTCTCCGAAAAATATTTTAGTGCTCAAAAGAAAGTCTTATGCAATTTAGGATACTTCTTTTTTTATTATGCGCAGGCTCTTGGAGAAGTTCACAACTATACTATGGTAAAATGTTATGGTCATTATGCCTGCGCTATTCAGGAGCTTTATGAAACTAAACCAAATTCCGATGTTCTAAAAGAATACTTATTGAAAGATTTTGATATCACTCTGGTTTAGGCAATCCATTGAACCCCATCAATTACAGTTTCTCCATAAGGCACAATCCCATCACTGCTTACTCCACCAAACAATGTAAGCAGTGAACAGGCAAGCATCATTCCTGCAACCATCTTTTTGATTTTGTTTTTCAGATTTTTCTTCATGTTTTTCTCTCCTCTTCATTTGTTTTTCTTCTCCATTTTATCTGCCTCCACCAAAAAAGAACATTACATAAACGGAAACTTTTTTGGTTCCATTTATGTAATGTTCCTTTTTGTTTTCTGCTTTTATTTACCTTGCATCTCATGTTCGCCATCATGAAAACCTTATTTTCCTGCGACCGCTACCCCATGAAATTCGACCGCAAATGGTCCGTCATAATCTTTATCTTTATAACGCTCGGTGGAAAATGCCATATCTTTCTGTAATTCCAGGAGATTACCGCTGACAGAACCTCCGGTTACCGGCGTCACTTTCTCACCGTCGAAAAGATAGGCGAGACGAATTTCACCGCCAAAATATCCGCTTAAGCTATCCATGGAGAAGTCAGAAAAACTTACCACATAAAGGTATGGTTCTTTTTTCATCTCCTCAAGAGTTTTTGTGCCATTATCCAGTTTTACCGCACTGTAGATTCCGGTCGGCTCGACACCTAAATAGTATGCAAACCGGGCATTTCCATGAATTGCCTTCAGTTCTCCCTCTTTTAATAGTGTAAGATCTTTCATCGGGATTCCCTCACTTGAATAAGGATTGGATGCATGGAGCGTGATATTTAATTTTTCTCCCTGCACTTTTTCTCCCTGCACATCCATTCCTGCCTGATAGTTAGAATAACCCGGATAGACCATGCCGGAGGATGACCGGTCCATGTAAAAATCGATCAGTGTGCGCACATTTTTTCCGGAAAGAAGCAGCTTATAGTTTCCTTTTTCCGGTGCTTCTGTCGCCCTTGCCCTGTCGCATACCCGTTCCAATGCTTCTTTTGCCTGTGCCGTCAGAGCCTCTGTGTCAAGATCATCATATGCGAACCCCTGATACTGCTCGACATCCTGTGGTGTGATACACTGTACGACAAACTCTCCGTTCACACTGTTTTTTTCATAGGAAACATCAATACCCTCTGAATTGTAAATCGCAGTCGTCGTTTTTTCCATGAAAAACTCAGCCGTATTGATAAATGCATCGTCCTGCACATCCACGCAGTAAAGCGCTTTTACAAATGCATCTCCGATCTCCTCAAGGCTTTTTCCACAAAGTGTGCTTTTTACCTGCACTTTATCCTCTTTTTTCCCTTTTGGAAGTTCAAAAAATGGATTTTTTACAAAGGAAGCTGCGTAATAAGCACCTTTTACCGCCTCATCTACTTCCTCCTGTGTCATCTCCGGAAAAATATTGATATTTGCGGAACCACGCATTTTCTTTCCGTCTGCCTCAAAATCACGGTAAATGGTAACCGCAGACACCGCATCCTGTTTCATCCTGCGCATATCAAGTTCTTTTTTTATAAAATAAAGTTCTGCACCCTCGACTGTTTTCTCTGTCACAAGATAGGTTTCTATCTGAAATTTCCGAATTGCCTGTAATATTTTTTCACGCATCTGTTTTTCTCCTTTTTACCCTAATCTGATTCTGGCTTTGATATATGGGCCGCCGTCCGACACTTTTACCCACTCTTTGTGTCCTTTTCCACAATATCCGGTTCCTGCAAGTTCACACTCATCTGACATCATGGAAATGGATTTTAACAAGTCCGGGACATATCCGGTCAGTACGATCGGAGAAAATACTTTTCCGGTAAATTTACCGTCTTTGATTTCTCTTGCAATGTCAACTAAGCACTGGATTCCCCAGTTTTTCGGATCTTCCATGCCGCTGCTCGCATTTTCCAGATAAAAGCCATAGGAAATAGAGGCGATCATATCTTCCACTTTATCTGTGCCCGGCTCAAAGAATGTATTCGTCATCCGCGTGTACGCTTTGTGGCTGTTCTTTTCCCTTCTTCCGTTTCCGGTCGGTTTTGTGCCAAGTGCCATAGCAGCCTGTGCATCACAGATTCCGGTCTTTAAGATTCCTTTATCAATGATGACGGTATCCTGCGCAAGTGTTCCCTCATCATCAAAAAAGAAAGTTGCGGTCTCAGATGCTGCTGCAGCACCGTCATGCATGGTAACTAATGGGGATGCCACATATTCGCCAATGTATTTTTCTGCCAGCGCACGTTTTTTCACAAACATATCCATCTCAACACCGTGTCCGAATGCTTCATGCACGATCATGCCTGTGACATCCGGTGCACAGATGCAGTCATACTCGCCCGGTGTGATCGGTTCACTTGTGGCAAGATCATTGAGTTTCTGCACTAATGGTGGGATTTTTGTTTCCATGTCATCTAAAATTTCCATTCCGCCACAGCCGGAGCAGCTGTCAAATGCCATCTTCATCTCCTCGCCCTTCGGGATCAGTCCCATGATCATGCCATTTGTCCACATGACGTTCTGCGTCATGTCTTTGTTTGGAGATAAAAATAATTTGTGATAAATCTGGTAAACGCATGCTGTCTTGATCTCAACGATTTTTTCATCCTGTGCCATTGCTTTTTCACGCACTGCGCCAAGGCGTTTTACGATCTCCTCATCGCCTAATTCTTCCGGCAAAACTTCATAGTCAGTGCTTTTTTCAAAATGATATGCTTCGTCCGGAATTTCTGGATACTGTTTCACTTTCATGTCATCCGGAAGCTTTTTTGCCCACGGCATCACATGATTTTTTACTTCCTCTGCAATGGTGTCAATCTCATTCTCATCAATGTGGCTGAACGCATATTCTCCATAGCTCTCGCCATCGTATACTTTTACCACATATCCTAACTCCACAAACATGTTCTCCGTGATGCTGATTCCCTGTTTTGAAATGGTGTACTGTTTGCCTTTTGAATCTGTCATCAGAATGGATGCATACGAATATGTCTGCAGCAATCTATCTAATAATTGTTTCAGAATCGGTTTCTTCTGTTCGATCAGTCTGCTGGATGTAACCTTCATTCCTTTTCCCTTTACCTTTCATGTTTTCGTTGTCCTTATCGACTATCTCAGTATAGAAAATGGTGTTATATTTGTAAATAGCTTTCATGTAAGTGGTAAAGTTTGTACCGTAAGACGTAAAAAAAGACCTTGCAGAGTTTATACACTCCACAAAGTCTTTTTCATCTTTTATAAATAATATTGCCTGTTTTATTTGAAGTAAGCCACACCGGATTCAAAGATCTTAATATCCTGCTCTCCGTAAATATTCATCGCAACACTTCTGTCACGTCTCTCGGAGTGAGCCATCTTACCAAGTACACGTCCATCCGGGCTTGTGATACCTTCTATCGCCATGTAGGAACCGTTGACATTCCATTCTTCATCCATGGTCGGAACACCGGCTTCATTCACATACTGGGTAGCAACCTGTCCGTTTGCAAAGAGCTTGTCTAACCACTCCTGTGGTGCTACGAAACGACCTTCACCATGGGAAGCCGGATTGCAATATACTTTTCCAAGCTCTGCACCCTGTAACCATGGGGACTTGTTGGAAACAACTTTTGTGTAAACCATTTTGCTCACATGACGTCCGATGGTGTTGTATGTCAGAGTCGGTGACTCTGCTGACTGCGGGCGGATCTCTCCGTAAGGAACTAATCCTAATTTGATCAGTGCCTGGAATCCGTTACAGATACCAAGTGCAAGTCCGTCTCTCTCATTTAACAGCTTCATGACTGCTTCTGTCATCTTTGCATTGCGGAATGCAGTCGCAAAGAATTTTGCAGATCCATCCGGTTCGTCACCGGCGGAGAATCCACCCGGGAACATGATGATCTGGGACTGTTCGATTGCTTTTACAAACTCATCTACAGATTCACGGATGTCATTTGCATTCATGTTTTTGAATACCTTTACGATCGTATCGGCACCTGCACGCTCAAATGCGTCTGCACTGTCGTACTCGCAGTTAGTTCCCGGGAATACCGGGATGAATACAGTTGGTTTTGCCACTTTGTTTTTGCATACATAAATGCTGTCTGCTTTGTATAATCCTGTTTTAACTTCATCCTTATTCTCTGTTGCACGGGTTGGGAAAACTTTTTCTAATGTAGCTGTCCATGCGTGTAATGCTTCCTCCATGGAAATTCTCATGTCACCATAAATAAAGCTTTCTTCTTCATTTACCCATCCGACAAGTGCTTCGTATCCTGCAAGTCCTGCTGCATCGAATGCTGCTTTTACCTCTGCAACTTTTTCAGCCGGAACTTCTGCCACAATGTTCCCGAATCCCGGAGCGAATAATGTTTCTTTGGAAACATCTTCATTTACTGTAACACCAAGCTTGTTACCGAATGCCATTTTGCTGACTGCTGCTGCAAGTCCTTTTCCGTCAAGTGCATAAGCGGATACGATCACGCCAGCCTGGATCAGTGCATGGATGGTATCGTATAATTTCATGACCTGTGCGTAATCCGGAAGGTCGAATTCATCTTTTTTAATTGTAAACAGTACTAACTGGTCTCCCACTGCTTTTAATTCCGGTGTGATGATATCTTTTTCTTTTGCGATATCCACAGCGAAAGAAACAAGTGTTGGTGGAACGTCAATATCATTGAAGGTTCCGGACATGGAATCTTTTCCACCGATAGATGGAAGTCCGAAGCCGATCTGTGCATTGTAAGCACCGAGTAATGCTGCAAATGGCTGGCTCCAGCGTTTTGGATCTTCGCTCATTCTGCGGAAGTACTCCTGGAAAGTGAAACGTACTTTTTTATAGTCACCGCCTGCAGTTACGATTCTGGATAAAGATTCTAATACTGCGTAAACAGATCCGTGGTATGGGCTCCAGCTTGATAAGTATGGATCAAAACCATAAGACATCATGGTCACAGTATCGCAGTCTCCTTTTGCAACAGGAAGCTTTGCAACCATGGACTGTGTCTCTGTGAGCTGGTATTTTCCACCGAATGGCATGTAAACGCTGTTCACACCGATGGAACCGTCGAACATCTCTACAAGACCTTTCTGGGAGCAGACATTTAAATCAGCAAGCTCTGTCATCCATGCAGCTTTCATATCATTTGCCGCAACTGCCTCTGCTACCTTTGGTGCTGCGATCTTTTTGAAATAGTTCTCTTTTTCCTCAGGCATCTCAACTTCTACGTTGGTCTCCTGATGTGCACCATTTGTATCTAAGAATGCTCTGGAAAGATTTACGATCTCTTTTCCTCTCCACTCTAATACAAGTCTTGGATCCTCTGTCACAACTGCAACTTCCACTGCCTCTAAGTTTTCCTCAGCTGCGTAACCTAAGAAGGTCTTAACATCCTCCGGAGCTACAACAACTGCCATACGCTCCTGGGATTCAGAGATTGCAAGCTCTGTTCCGTCAAGTCCTGCGTATTTTTTCGGGACTTTATCTAAATTAATGCGAAGTCCGTCTGCTAATTCACCGATTGCCACAGACACACCGCCTGCACCGAAATCGTTACATTTTTTAATGATGTGGGCAACTTCCTCACGGCGGAATAATCTCTGGATCTTACGCTCTGTCGGAGCATTACCTTTCTGTACTTCTGCACCGCAGACAGAAGTGGACTGTGTATTATGTGCCTTGGATGAACCTGTTGCACCACCGATACCGTCACGTCCGGTACGTCCTCCGAGTAAGATAATGATATCGCCCGGATCAGAAGTCAGTCTCTGAACTGCACGTCTTGGAGCAGCACCCATAACGGCACCGATCTCCATACGTTTTGCGACATAATCTGGATGGTATACTTCTTTTACATAACCGGTTGCAAGTCCGATCTGGTTACCATAGGAACTGTAACCGTGAGCTGCCTCGCGGACAATTTTCTTCTGTGGAAGTTTTCCCGGTAAAGTATCTTTCACAGATACAGTCGGGTCTGCTGCTCCTGTCACACGCATTGCCTGGTATACATAAGTACGTCCTGACAACGGATCACGGATCGCACCACCGAGACAGGTAGCTGCACCACCGAACGGTTCGATCTCTGTCGGGTGGTTATGAGTCTCATTTTTGAAGTTTACAAGCCATTCTTCTGTCTGTCCGTCCACTTCAACCGGAACTACGATAGAGCATGCGTTGATCTCATCGGATTCTTCCTGATCCTGTAATTTTCCTTCTTTTTTCAGGCGCTTCATGGCAAGAAGTGCAATATCCATTAAGCAGACAAACTTGTCGGAACGTCCTTCATAAAGATTTTTGAATGTATTCAGATAGTCATTGTAAGTCTCTTCAATCGGTTTTTTGTAAAATCCGTCATCAAACTTCACGTCCTTTAACTCTGTGGAGAATGTCGTATGACGGCAGTGGTCTGACCAGTAGGTATCAAGAACACGGATCTCTGTTACGGATGGATCTCTGTGTTCTTCCTTTTTAAAGTAGTTCTGGATATGTAAGAAATCCTTGAATGTCATGGCAAGGTTTAAAGAACTGTAAAGCTCTTTTAACTGTGCTTCCGGCATATCTGCAAATCCCACAAAAGAGATCACATCTGCAGGATCTTCAAAATTCTGTACCAAAGTCTCCGGTTTCTCAAGACCAGTCTCTCTGGAATCAACCGGATTGATGCAGTGATGCTTGATTGCCTCTAACTGCTCCTCTGTGATATCGCCTTCGATCACATAAGTAGTTGCGGTACGGATAACCGGTTCTTCCTCTTCGTTTAATAATTTCACACACTGTTCTGCGGAATCTGCTCTCTGGTCAAACTGTCCCGGTAAATATTCTACAGAAAAAGTTTTTGCATTGCCAAGTTCGAAGGTTTCCTCGAAAACCGTATCTACCGGCGGCTCTGAAAAAACAGTGACCAGTGCCTTCTTGTAGGTCTCCTCTGAAATATTTTCTATATCATAACGAATCAGTTCACGTACACCTGTCACGGAAGAAATTCCAAGATAGCTCTTAATCTCAGCCTGTAACTCTTTTGCCTTGACTGCAAAAGCCGGTTTCTTTTCTACATAAACTCTTCTTACCTTGCTCATAAATGTTCCCTTTTCCTTTCGCGATATGTTTTCTTTTATTCTGCTTCTGACATGATTTTTTCTGCCACGCTAGATATTACGCTTCGCAATTATGACGTACTGAGTCATTGCGATTCAATCTTAGGATAGTATAACATATGGTATTAGATTAGCATAATTAATATATTTAATTTGTTTTATAAGTTCATTTAATATTTAATCTACTATTTATCACGCACACTTCACACTCATTTAATCATAAGAATCGATTGACACAATTATAAGTACGTCTTATAATTATATCTATTCAGGCACATCAGTCTGTATATACGCTCATTATAATCTGAGGTTTTCTCTAACCTGAAAACCTTATTGGAAAGGTACACGCATTTTTATGGATATCAACTACGAGTTATATAAAGTTTTTTATTATGTTGCAACCTCTTTGAGTTTTTCCGAGGCAAGTAAACAGTTATACATTTCACAGTCGGCTGTCAGCCAGTCGATCAAGACATTGGAGAAAAAATTAGAGCAGCCTCTTTTCATCCGGAGCACGAAAAAAGTACAGCTCACCCCTGCCGGAAAAGTACTCTTAAAGCACATTGAGCCTGCCATGAACTTAATCCAGCGCGGTGAGAGCCAGCTTCTCGATTCTGGCAGCCTTGGACTTGGACAGCTCCACATCGGTGCCAGCGATACGATCTGCCGTTACTTTTTAGTTCCTTATTTAAAGCAGTTCCACAAGAAGTTTCCAAATGTGCCAATCAAAGTAACCAATGCAACTTCTGTAAGCTGTGTGGATCTCTTAGAGCAGGGAAAAGTGGATCTGATCGTGACGAACTTCCCAAATGCACATTTGAATCATTCCTATATTCAGAAAACAGTCTGCAATTTTACCGATGTTTTCATTGCGAACCCTGCCTACTTCAATCTGAAACAGCAGGAGATTCCGTTTGAAGAATTAAAACAGTATCCGATCCTCATGCTTGACCGCAAGAGTACCACAAGTGAATTTCTGCACAACCTGTTTTTACAGCATCAGTTAGAGTTAATCCCGGAAGTGGAATTAAGCAGTAATGACCTGTTAATTGACCTTGCCCGCATCGGACTTGGAATTGCCTTTATCCCAGACTACTGCTTAAGCCGGGAATCCAAAGACCTGTATGTTGTGAGAACCAAAGAAAAACTCCCATCCCGCCAGATGGTAGCTTCCATAAATCCAACTTTGCCAGTATCACAGTCTACGGAAGAATTTTTAAAACTCCTGCCAGAGTTATAAACCGGAGTTTAACGTATGTAGTGTCGCAGATTCTGTGGTGCTTTTATAGGTTGTGA
>OGIU01000097.1_pt1 | contig 60049 bp, 23 predicted proteins | sample 1571791 | NCBI WGS metagenome assembly OGIU01 (sample SAMEA2582104, study PRJEB24529) | metagenome | biome: Human gut stool | place: China | collected 2011
ACGACTTTAAAGACCTTATTCATAAAACCTTTGAACCCCTTTCTCATAAGTACATGAAAAATGTAACTTTTACACTTTAGTTCACTTCATGAAGAGTGGTTTTTCTCTCATTCACACACACTTCATATAGGATAACTTAATAATATCAATTTATTAATTAATTGTAAATACTTTTACACCTATTTATTTAATGAAATTTTATATTTTAGATGAAAATAAACTGAATTTTATATGTATGTGTAAAAACAATCACATTTATCAAAAAGTACGCTATAACTATGTTTATAGCGTACTTAACGACATTTTCTTCATATACTTTTCATATAAGTCATAGTTCTTTTTAGTTTATAAATATGTTAAATAATATAAAGTTAGTCAAAATAAGACCTCTAATTAACATCACTATTCTATAAATTTCATAAATTGAAATTACACGATAAATCAGCAAAATACTGTATTTATAAGACATTCATCAATTCAATACATTAAATTGTATAATGCTAAATTTTATGGTTTGTTAATATATATCTATTAATATATGCTAGTATCCCAAATAAAACTACACACAAAATGAACCTATGGATCTACTAAAAAGCATATTCTATGCACCAAAAAACGCCCACACTATGGGACGGTACTTTCAAAATTGCTTTCAATTCAAAAGTCCGTTCTCACAGTGTGAGCGTTTTTATTATGGCCCCTATAGAAGAAAGGGGGGTGGGATTAGAGAGTCTATAAGGGCCATATGGATTTATAATTTAGTGTTCAGCCAGATTATTTGCCTATAGCATCACGTAAGTTTACTTTACGGGATTGAGGTTGATCTACAGGCGGATTAGCCATTGCTGCGCGAAGGTCTACTTCGTGGTCATCACCAGCTTGAGGTTCTTCGCTAGCTTTGTTTTTCACCGTTTGTTTTGCGGCGTACCAAATTGTTTCATTCATGTAGTGACGAAGTTCGTCATTGTTTACATGTTCTTGATCATGAGCCATGATGTCCAAAATGGAGTCTTCCAACGCTTGTGCTTCTTCGTCAGTCATAGGACCACCGATTTTCTTTTGCTCTTGGATAACTGCATTAATTTGGTCTACCATACCACGAAGTACATTGTACCCATAGCTATTGGTGAAACCATCTTGCTCATTGTATTTTGGCATATCAAAGTATTCGTATTCATTTTTATTACGGTTTTCACCGTTCCAGTTCATGAACACTTCTTGACCATGCACACGACCGATGGAATGTGTGCGGAAATAGTCAGCATAGTTATGTTTGTCATAAGAATGCAACCAAACCTTTTCAGATTTCGTCAATTGTTTATGATCATCGTATTTAACCTTAGCTTTTGCAATGTTGATTTCTGCATTTTGCCAAGCTTTCACATAATCATGAACAGCTGCCACCGTTTGTGGACTCGCTACCGGAACGAGTACAACAGAACCGAGTTGTGGCGTCATTACAGGGTTTTTAACAATTAATACATCATCATATGTAGGTGCGCTGGCTGCGTGACCAGTAAGGGATGCAGCGCTCATTAATACTGCTGCTGTGAAAGCAAGCATTGTAGATTTTTTCATATCTATTCCTCTTTTCTATGTCGAATCAAAAGGGATTCGAGGATTCTCATTGATGAGAACCCTCATCCCAGCGTCTGTGAAAGTTTAACGTTTCAAATTATAAACCTAATTTTGCCATCATTGCAGCAATTTGAGCTTTCATTTGTTCATTTTCTGCTTTCAAGTCAGATACTTCGCCTTTTAATCCGGCATTTTGAGCTTTCATAGCTGCCATTTCTTGTTGCATTGCATACGCGGAACTGATAGGGCCTTTGCGGTAACGATCTGCTACAGCAGCTTCGCTATCACGGTTGCCAACTTTCCAAGTTACACCAGCGTTCGCCATCATGTGGCTAGAACCACCAGCCCAGGATACACCACCATGGATTAATGTAGATTCATTTTTGTAATGAGCTACGCCAAGAGCCACTGCGGAGTTACCACGGTAGTTACCATAACCAGCCATGATTTGAGTTGGTTCCAATGGATCGTATTGCATAGGTTTCAATGCGGACAATGCTGCACCTTGAGCGCCTACACGACCGATTTCTTCGTTCAATTGATCAACGCGAGGGTCAACTGCGCCTTTTACGGAAAGGTCATAGTTTAAGCCGCCGTCAGCAGATTCAGTTTTCTTCAATACTACGGAATGATCATCAGATGTCAATGTAGTACGGGAATCTTTCAATTGTTTAACGTTTACTGCATCTGTATCATTAGTGCCTTTTTGAACATTAGTGATTTTGTTACCACCCATGTTGAGGTTGCCACCAGTGATATTTACAGTATCGCCACCGAAGGATACTTTAGGACCATTGGAGTTATTGGAAATGGAAGTGATGTTAGTGAGGTCGCCTTTCACGTCGAAGGATACTTTACCGTTCGCATCAGTGTGAGCAGTAGTATTCACGCCGTTGGAGAAGTCTAAACCTTCAGATAACATTACTGTTCTAGCGTTGCCACCATTTTCTTTATAAGTCAATGGAATTTGTTTAGCTGCTTCCTTACCATTGAAGTTAACTTGGTAGTTAGTTGTATGGTTAGTAGCATTTGGTTGAACATCTACAGTGATCGCTTTGTTGTCACCTGTTACAGTAACTGCTTCACGAGCTGCATCTTTCACGTCGTTTTTATCTACAGATACTTCGTATGTTGCACCAGCTGCACCGAATGTATCACCAGCTTTAGGAGCTACTTTAGCGATGTTATTAGCATCAGCTTTAGCTTGTACTTTTTCAGTAGATTTTTTAGCTGCTTCTTGTTGAACAAGTTTCAATTGTTCTTCAGTTGCTGCACGACCTTTAGTTGCGAAGTCAGCGGAATCAAGAGTTTTGTTAGTTAAGCCAGTGATGTCACCAGTTTTACCATCAAGCTTGATTGTGTTGTCGCCAGCTACGTTAACTACTTGGTCACCTTTGAATTCTAATTTACCGTCGCCTTCTTTGTTAGTGATGGAAGTGATTTTGTTCAAATCGCCTTCAACATTAACTTTGTAAGGATTGTTTTTAGAACCATCGCCAGTCACTTTAGTGTTTTGACCGTCAGTAAGGTTAGTTTTAGCTTCTTTCAATTGACGTACGTTAACCGCATCAGTATCGTTTACACCGTCTTGAACGTTAGTAATTTGTTTATTACCAGCATTGATGCCGTCTTTAGTTACGGATGGGCCATTGTTGATTACTAAGCCACCATCAGTGATCTTAGTATCGCCAACTGTTAAGGAACCTTTATTTGTAAGATCTACATTGTTGCTCAATGCATATTCTACTTTAGCGCCGTTTTCGTCGCTAGTTTGTTTTACAGTAAGGTTTTTACCGCCGGAGAATTCAACAGTTTTACCATCTGTGATTTTCTTAGCTGCTGTTTCAGAATCAGCAGTAGTATTACCAGAGGATTTAACGTTGAAGCTACTCATTGTACCAAGGCCAGCACCGCTAATTGTCATTTCGCCATTAGCAGATTTGGATACTGTGATACCGTCAGCACCTTTAACATTTACTTTACCGCCGTTAGCTGGAACATCTGTGCCATTAGCTTGGATTGTCCAGATATCGTCAGTGTTAGCGAATGTTTTGTCGCCGTATTTAATGCGGTCGCCATCTTTCTTAATTGTTGTGTAATTATCAGGTGTACCTAAGTGGATTTCCTTAGTTTGGATGGAGTCGATACCTTTGATGTTTTTATTCAAGCGAATATTCAAAGTATCGTTACCATCAGCAGTTACAGCGATGTTACCTGCAGCAGATTCGAATGTTTTTTCTTGCTCTTCAGTAACGCCTTCACCTTTAACCTTAACTGTGGAGTTAAGTTTGTTTTTGTTTACAACGCTTTCATTGTTACCAGTGAATTTCAAGCCGTCATCAGTAGTAGCAACCTCGTGTTTGTTGTTGTTGCTATCTTCGTAAACGATACGAGTCATACCGTTAGTACCATTTTTACCGTCTACGCCGTCTTGACCGTTAGCACCTTTGATAGTAAGACCATCTTTACCGTCTTTACCATTCAAGCCGATAGAGCCGTCTTTACCGTTGATTACAACAGCAGAACCGTCTTTACCGTTTACACCGATCTTACCGTCAACACCTGGTTTACCATCTTTACCGTCATTACCAACTTTGATATCGTCGGACAATGCATAGTTGTAAGTGTGGTTGCCAGTTACTGCATCAACAATTTGTTCAACAGTTAAGTTTTTACCAGCACCGAAGTTTACAGTTGTGCCAGGTTTAACGATTGTAGCAGTATGATTACCTACTGTGTTACCAGTAACGTCACCTTTCCAACCGGAGTTATTGATTGTATCTACAACAGTTTTAACTGTAGCGATACCATTTTCACCATCTACGCCTGGTTTGCCGTCAACGCCGTCTTTTACTTTACCAAGTGTTACGTCGTATTTAACAACACCGTTTGCATCAACGGAAGCTTTAGTGTAGTTACCGTCAACGAAGTTCAAGCCTTCAGACAATTTAACTTTTTGTTTAGCACCGCCGTTAGCTGTGTAGTTAAGTTCAGCATCGCCAAGGTTAGTAGCTTTTGCATTTACTGTGTAAATGTTTTGACCATCAGCACCAATTGTTTTATCAACTGTTACATTGTCACCAGCTTTAACTTCTGTCTTAGCGGATTTCAATTGTTTTACGTTAACTGCATCAGTGTCATTTACGCCAGCTTTTACATTAGTAATGTTCAAGTCACCAGCGTTGATGCCACCTTTAGTGATGGAAGGACCATTGTTGATTACTAAACCACCATCAGTGATCTTAGTATCACCAATTGTTAAGGAACCAGATGGAGTCAAGTTGATGTTTTGAGCCAATTGAACTTTCAATTTGCCATCTACGTTGTTCACGCCGATGTTGTTGTCAGTCAATTTGGACTTATCTGCACCACCAACAACGTCCATAGTTTCGTTCAATTTCTTAGCGATAACTTTGGATTTATCAGCACCTTGTGCATCGTCACCAGCATATTTCATGCCATCATCCAATGTAGCCACTTCGTGTGTATTCTTGCTGTTATCTTCGTATACGATACGAGTGATACCATCTTTACCATTTACACCAGGTTGGCCATCTTTAGCTTTCATAGTAAGACCATCTTTACCGTCTTTACCATTCAAGCCGATAGAACCATCTTTACCGTTGATTACAACAGCGGAACCATCTTTACCGTTTACGCCGATTTTACCATCAATGCCGTCTCTACCATCTTTACCGATTTTGATGTCATTAGACAATGCATATGTATAAGTTTGTTCACCAGTTGCATTATCGATATTTTGAGTAATTGTCAAATTATCGCCTGCTGCGTAGGATACAGTTTTACCGTTGCCTACTGCTGTTACAGCGTGGTTACCAACTACATTGCCTTTCGCATCTGTGGAGAAGGAGTAGCCATCTTTAATTTGATCTGCCAAACCAGACAAGTCGATTTTCGCGATTGTACCAGCTTGGTTAGCACCATTGCCATCGTTGTATTTCAATGTAACGGATTTGTCTGCTGCATCATAGGAATAAGATGTAGTAGTTTCACCTGCACGGTTGGATTGAGTTGGTGCAATGTGTAAATCGTTAGCTTTGGAAATACGAGTTACGTCGCCGATGTTAGCTGCGTTGTTAACTACATCGCCACCAGATTTAAGGTTAGTGATGTTGTTGTCGCCCATATTCACGTTGCCGCCATCGAATTTGAATTCGTTGCCGCCAATTGTCATAGTTGCAGGGCCATCATTCTTAATGGAAGTGATGTTTTTCAAATCTTTGTTCAATTGAACTTCGAGAGTATCAGTACCATCAGCTTTTACATTGATGTTACCAGAAGCGCTCTTGAAGGATGCAGAAGTTGTTTTATCTACGCCTTCACCTTGAACTTTAACAAGGCTGTTCAATTTGTTTTTGTTTACAACGTCAGTGTTATTACCAGTGAATTTCAAGCCATCATCAGTAGTAGCCACTTCGTGTTTGTTGTTGTTTTTATCTTCGTATACGATACGAGTGATACCATTAGTACCATTTGTACCATTTACGCCGTCTTGACCGTTAGCACCACGGATAGTAAGACCGTCTTTACCGTCTTTACCATTGAGGCCGATGGAACCGTCTTTACCGTTGATCACAACAGCAGAGCCGTCTTTACCGTTTACGCCGATTTTACCGTCAACGCCGTCTTTGCCATCTTTACCGTCGTTACCAACTTTGATGTCATCTGACAATGCGTATTCAACTTTAGCGCCGTCATTGTTGCTAGTTTGTTTTACAGTCAAGTTTTTGCCTGCTACCATTTCAACTGTTTTACCATCAGAGATAGTTTTTGCAGCTGTTTCGGAATCAGCAGTTGTATTACCAGAGGATTTTACATTCCATACGGATTGTGCAGCACCTGGAGCTACATGCAAGTCGTAAGTAACTTGGTTACCGTTTTCAGTTTTGTTAACTGTTACGGAGTTATCGTTGGAAGTTACTACTGTACGGGAGTCTTTCAACTGTTTAACGTTAACTGCATCAGTATCGTTTACGCCTTCTTTCACATTAGTAATGTTCAAGTTACCAGCGTTGATACCAGTTTTAAGAACAGATGGACCACCAGAGATAGTCAAGCCACCGTTGTTAACAACAGTATCACCAATAGTTAAGGAACCAGATGGAGTCAAGTTTACGTTGTTGTTAAGATCGTATTTAACTACGCCATCAGCAGCTACGGAAGCTGTTGTGTTGGAACCATTTGTGAAGTTCAAACCTTTATCCAATGTAACTTTTTGGTCGTTGGAGCCGTTCGCTTTGTATGTCAAAGGAATTTGTTTAGCAGCTTTATCGCCATCGAATGTTACTTGGTAAGTTGTGTTGTGGTTTGCTTCGTCTTGTACAGGTGTAACAGTGATTGGGTTATTGCTATTGTTTGCATTGTTTACAGTCACTGCTTCACGAGCTGCATCTTTAACAGCATTACGGGAAACATTTACTTCGTATTTAGCGTTTGCATCACCAGTTTGTTTACCGTCAGCTACAGTGATGTCAGCGATGTTAGTGTCGCCTGCTGCAGCAGATTTTTTAACTACACTTTCAACAGCAGCTTTGTCGCCTGTAGGCAAGTTGCTCAAGTCGATCTTAGCTGTTTTGTTCACTGCATTATCATTGCCATCAACATATTCCAATGTAACTGTTTTATCAGCGTTCACTGTATATGTTTTGTCTTTGATATGAATGTCGTTAGCTTTGGAGATACGTTTAACGTCACCAATGTTAGCAGCGTTATTGATTACATCGCCACCAGATTTAAGGTTAGTGATGTTGTTGTCGCCCATATTCACATTACCGCCATCGAATTTGAATTCGTTGCCGCCAATTGTGAAAGTAGCAGGGCCTTCGTTTTTAATAGTCTTGATGTTAGTCAAGTCACCAGCTAAACCGAATTCAACTTTAGCGCCGTCTTCAGTGTTAGATTGTTTTACAGTCAAGTTTTTACCTGCTGCCATTTCAACTGTTTTACCATCAGTGATAGTTTTTGCAGTTGTTGCGGAATCAGCAGTTGTATTACCAGTGGATTTCACATTCCATACGGATTGTGCAGCACCTGGAGCTACATGCAAGTCATAAGTAACTTGGTTACCGTTTTCAGTTTTATTAACTGTTACGGAGTTATCGTTGGAAGTTACTACTGTACGAGCATCTTTCAATTGTTTTACGTTAACTGCATCAGTATCGTTTACACCAGCTTTTACATTAGTAATGTTTAAGTTACCAGCGTTGATACCAGTTTTAGTAACAGATGGACCACCTGTAATTGTTAAGCCACCATTGTTAAGAATAGTGTCGCCAATTTTCAAGGAACCATTTGGAGTCAAGTCGATGTTTTTGGACAATGCATATGTGTAAGTATGTTCGCCAGTTTGAGCATCGATATCTTGTTTTACAGTCAAGTTATCGCCTGCAGCGTAGGAAACAGTTTTACCATTGCCAACAGCTGTAACAGCGTGGTTACCAACTACATTGCCTTTAGCGTCAGTGGAGAAGGAGTAACCGTCTTTAATTTGATCAGCCAAGCCGGACAAGTCGATTTTCGCAACTGTACCAGATTGTGTAGCACCGTTACCATCATTGTATTTCAATGTTACGGACTTGCTTGCTGCATCGTAAGCGTAAGATGTAGTTGTTTCACCAGTACGGTTAGATGTTGTAGGAGCAATGTGCAAATCATTAGCTTTAGAAATACGAGTTACGTCGCCGATGTTAGCAGCGTTATTCACTACATCGCCACCAGATTTAAGGTTAGTGATGTTTTGGTCACCCATGTTGATAGGGCCATTAGTGATGTTGATGGAGTTAGGACCGAATTCTATTTTTGGACCATTTGTAGTGTTGGAAATGGAATTGATGTTTACTAAATCTTTATTCACATCGTATTTAACAACGCCTTCAGCATCTACGGAAGCTGTTGTGTTTTTACCGTTTGTGAAGTTCAAACCTTTATCCAAAGTAACTTTTTGTTCGTTTGTACCATTCGCTTTGTATGTCAAAGGAATTTGTTTAGCAGCTTTGTCGCCATCGAATGTTACTTGGTAATTTGTGTTATGATTTGTTTCATCTTGTACAGGTGTAACAGTAATAGGGTTGTTAGTTGTATTTGTAGTATTTACAGTTACTGCTTCACGAGCTGCATCTTTTACGTCGTTACGGGATACGTTTACTTCGTAAGTTGCGCCTGCATCACCGAAGTTTTCACCAGCTTTAGGGGAAACTTTTGCGATGTTTTTGTCGCTAGAGCCAGCTATGTCTTCTTTAGCTTGTACTTTTTCAGTAGAAGCTGCAGTAGGTTTTACGTTGTTAACATCTACAGTATATACAGTTTTTGTGCTGCCATCTGCATTTTGAATTACATTGCTTGTTACTTTCGCAGCATTTTTACCTTCTACTACAACAGTGCTGTTCAATTTATTTTTAGCGCTGTCGGACAAGTCCGCTACTACATTGCTACCAGAAGCAGTTGTTTTAATGTACTCACCATTGTTAGCACCTACAACGCCGAAGCTCAAGCCGCCTTGTTTGTTCAATTTTTGTAATTCAGTAGCGCCTGTGTTACCAGTCAAACCAACTGTGTTATTGAAACCGTTGTTAACGATGTTCAATTGTTCTTCAGTTGCTGCACGACCTTTTTTAGCGAAGTCAGGAGCATCCAAAGTTACGTTAGTTAAACCAGTGATGTCACCAACTTTAGCATTCAAGTTAATGTTGTGATTGCCTGCTACGTTTACAGTTTGGTTACCACCGAATACAACTTTGCCGTCGCCATCTTTGTTTGTGATGGATGTAATGTCAGTTAAATCACCTTCAACGTCTACTTTGAAAGTTTTAACGCCATTTACGTCACGGTGAGAAGCAGTTGTGTTCTTACCGTTTTCCATGTCGATAGCTTCTTTAGCAAGGTTTTTAATTACAGTCTTCCCACCATTGTTGATGTTGGAAAGATCTTGTTTAGCAATACCTGTGATAACAGCAGTTTCGTTAGGAACGTCTTTGTTATTACCATCAAGGTAAGTCATAGTCACTTTGCCGTTGTTATCAACTGCGTATTCACCTGGTTTGATATGACGTTCGTCAGCACGAACTTGTTTCAATTGGCTAACGTTAACAGCATCGTTATCATTTACACCAGCTTTTACATTTGTAATATTCAAATCGCCAGCATTGATACCAGTTTTTGTAATGGAAGGGCCACCATTGATAGTCAAACCATTATCTGTAATATTTGTATCACCGATTTTTAAAGAACCATCTGGAGTTAAATCAACATTTTTATTTAATGCAAATTCAACTTGTGCATTACCATCTTTGTTGGTTTGTTTGATGGTCATGTTTTTGCCGGCTTGCATTTCAACAGTTTTGCCGTCTTTGATTTCTTGAACGCCAGCGGAACCTTGTGCAACCTTACCTTCTGTAGCAGAAGATTTAACGTTGAAGGAGCTCATATCACCAGTTTTCAAGCCGCTCAAGTCGATAACTGCTTTAGGGCCATTTACAGTTTTACCATTACCATCTTGGTAAGTTAATGTAACTTTTTTGTTAGCATCTACAGTATATTCAGCCACGTTATTGTTTGTGCCTGCTGTAGGAGCTACGTGCAAGTCATTCGCTTTAGAAATACGAACAACATCGCCAATGTTAGCAGCATTATTAGTTACATCGCCACCAGATTTAAGGTTAGTAATGTTATTACCACCAAGATCTAGGTTACCACCAGTGATGCTGATCTTATCACCATCAAAGTGCATTGTAGGACCACCATTGTTAGTAATGGAAGTAATGCCACCAAGATCGCTATTCAAGGAGTATGTATATGTTTGTTCAGCAATAGATTGGTTAATGTCTTGTTTAACTGTTAAGTTCTTACCAGCTGCATAGTTAACAGTTGTACCGCTTTGAACAGTTGCAGGTTTTGCAGTACCATCAACTTTACCACCGTTCGCTGTAGCATTTGTTAAGAAGTCATATTTAGCAGCTGTGTCAGCAGCGTTGATTGTGTAAGTAGTTTTACCGTCTTTCACAGATGTATCAACAGTTACATTTCTACCAGCTTTTACCAAGTTAGTGTCATCGAATTTCAAAGTTAATTTGGAATCCTTAGCACCATCATCACTAGCAGCTACAGATACACGACCTTCACCACGAACGTTCAATTTACCGCCGTCAGTCAAGAAGTCACTAGAACCAGTGTTACCAGTTACAGCAACACCAACGTTTTTCAATTGAGCTACGTTAACAGCATCAGTATCTTTAGTACCAGCAGCAAGACCTGTCAATTGACGAGTCATGTTTTCATCAGCACCGATGGATACAGCAGCATGTGTTGCAGTTTGTACATTACCTTGTAAGTTAGTGTATTTACGGTTATGTAAATCAGATGGGTTGTAACCCACAACACCTTTATCAGATGTAGTAATAGAGTTAGAACCAAGTGCAACGCCTGTTTCAAATGTTGCTCTTGCTTCGTTACCTAAAGCAGTCGCATTTTTTGCACTTGCTCTGGAAAGACGACCCATAGCAACTGCATAGTCACCAGTAGAGTTAGAAGCAGCACCAATTGCGATGCCAGATGCACCTGCAGCTTGAGATTGCATACCTACGGCAATTGTATTTTCACCAGAAGCGATAACTCTAGGGGAATTTTTACCACTTTGACCGATAGCAATAGAGTTGTTACCAGATGCTTCAGCACGTGCACCGATTACAGTTGCGCCAGATCCAGTAGCATGCGTTTCACGACCAATAGCAATTGTATCTAAATGAGTCGCTGTATTGTCACGACCGATAGCGATTTGGGAGTTTTCATCTGCAGTTTCTGCAAAGTTTGTTCCACCATTTGTGGAGTCCACCATGTTGTTTTTACCAATGGCGATACCGCCCATTGTTTTCGCATCATTGTCTTGACCCATGGTAACTGTGTCTTGCACACGAGAGTTATTATTGGTACCAACAGATACGGAATTTTTACCACTAGCTAATGCGCTAGGACCTACAGCCACTGCATTAGCAGCACCAGTTTCAGCATGCCAGCCTACAGCTACGGCATGACCAACACCGGTTGCATTCGTTTTAGATGTATCACCGATTGCTACGTCACCATTACCGCTTGCTACTGTAGACGCACCAATAGCCGTAGCCCATTCGCCTTTAGCTGTATTGAAAGCACCTACTGCAGTAGCACGACTACCTAAAGCATCATTAAAGTTACCAATTGCTAATGAATAAGCACCAGCTGGTTTAGGTGTTGTTTGCCAAGAACCATGTGTCCAATTTTGATTATTGTACGCACCAATAGCGATAGCATTTTCTGCATTCGCATTATTTTTATTACCTACCGTAAGTGTTGTAGCTGCAGTCGATTCATTACCAGCACCGATAGCTGTAGCTGCACCACCGTTTGCAACGTTTCGGTTACCCATCGCCATAGCGGAATTGCCAGTTGCTGAGTTTTTAGCACCAATCGCTACCTTGCCATCATTACCGGCTGTGTGGTCTGTTTTATTTTGATACCCTACAACGATAGAGTTTTGACCTGCATCATTTTTGCCATTGCTACCATCTGGAGCCGTATTAGCCCAAACATTAACATGACTGTTGCCATAATCCGCATCAGCCATAGCTTGTTGAGGCGCAATACCACCCATAGCACCAGCTACAGCCAAGCCAGCCAATACGCTAGCTAATACTTTTTTCTTGCCGTTATTATTTTTAGCAGTTTCGGGTACTACTACATAGCAGCCTTTAGATTTGCTATAAACGACTTTAAAAACCTTATTCATAGAAACTATGAACCCCTTTCTCTCTTATAAAGAAAACACTAAATGCCTTATTCATACATTTTTTGTTTCATGAATGGTTTATGACACACGTTCACATACTATTCATTAAGATATTAATATAATAACAATTTATAAACTAATTGTAAATAGAAATTCCTGAAATAATTAAAATAAATTTTATATTTCTAAACAAGATAAACCAAATTTTCTAGATATGAGGAAATATCTACACATACGCATAAAATAAGGCTTTTCTTTATAGATGTATTATATATAATATAATACATTATATATATAAGAGTATAAAACGGGTTGTTCCAGTTTATATTTACATTATATTTGAATATCTTATACAAGATCATCTTCATCTTAGATATATAAACATTCTAAATTAGATGAAGTTTAAATACAGCAAACAAGCGTTTCTTCATAAACGTTTAGAAAAAGGTAGTTAATATAATCGGTCTATTATTTTATAATTGTTTACATTTACATAATTATTGGATCATGTAAGTATAGAAAACAATCCATAAACGCAAAAAACAACGCCATCCTTTCGGATGGCGTCGTTTTGCATAAGGATTGTGTGCCCTAGTCGGGGGCCAGGGTACATCAAGGCCCTCAAACAATCGCCGTATGAGGGCCATATGTAATTGTTCATTATATACACTGTGCGTCACACATCATCTTCCTAATTCATTGTATATCGTTTATGCCGAGCTCTCAGTGTATTAATGATTTATAGTTAAATTTACAAACCTTATTATTGAATCGCAGCGCGCAAGTCTACTTTTTTAGTTTCTTGGTTAGCTGGACGATTGATTGCTTCGCGAAGATCTACAGTGTGTTCATCTTCCATTTTAGGTTCTTCACTAGCTTTATTTTTAACAGTTTGTTTAGCAGCGAACCAGATTGTTTCGTTCATGTAGTGACGAAGTTCTTCGTTAGATACATGTTCTTGTTCTTTTGCCATTACGTCCAAAATAGCATCTTCCAATGCTTGAGCTTCGTCGTCAGTCATAGGACCGCCAACTTCTTTTTGTTTTTGAACGATTTCGTTGATTTGATCTACCATGCCACGCAATACATTGTAACCATAGCTATTAGTGAAGCCATCTTTTTCATTGTATTTAGGCATTTCGAAATATTCGTATTCGTTTTTATTACGGTTTTCGCCATTCCAGTTCAAGAACACTTCTTGACCATGTACACGACCGATAGAGTGTGTACGGAAGTAGTCAGCGTAGTTGTGTTTATCATAGGAATGTAACCAGATTTTTTCAGCTTTAGTCATACGTTCATGGTTTTCGTATTTTACTTTAGCTTTTGCGATGTTGATTTCCGCATTTTGCCAAGCTTTCACATAGTCATGAACAGCAGACACTGTTTGTGGACTAGCCACAGGTACCAATACTACATTGCCCAATGCTGGAGCAGATACAGGATTAGGTAAGATCAAATTATCGTCATATGTTGGAGCGGATTGTGCACCTACAACGCCTGTAGAAATAACAAGAGCCGCTGCACAAGCAAGTAATGTAGATTTTTTCATTCTATATTCCTCTTTTCTATCGTTAGATTATGGTGAAAGTATCTCTCACGCGTTTACACGTTCATATTTAAAAGCACTGCTTTTATAAACAATAGGGAGAGGCAGGCGCTACACGAGGTAGCGCATACCTTCCTTTGTTCAGTCAGTTCTTACACTCACAAATGATTACATACCAAGTTTTGCCATCATAGCAGCAATTTGAGCTTTCATTTGTTCGTTTTCAGCTTTCAAATCAGATACTTCTGTTTTTAATCCAGCGTTTTGTGCTTTAACGGAAGCCATTTCTTGTTGCATTGCATAAGCAGAGCTGATAGGGCCTTTGCGGTAACGATCTGCTACAGCAGCTTCGCTATCACGGTTGCCAACTTTCCAAGTTACACCAGCGTTCGCCATCATGTGGCTAGAACCACCAGCCCAGGATACACCACCATGGATTAATGTAGATTCATTTTTGTAATGAGCTACGCCAAGAGCCACTGCGGAGTTACCACGGTAGTTACCATAACCAGCCATGATTTGAGTTGGTTCTAATGGATCGTATTGGATAGGTTTCAATGCTGCAAGAGCTGCGCCTTGTGCACCTGTACGGCCGATTTCGTCTGTCAATTCATCGAAACGAGGGCTTGCACCAGTAGTCAAGTCGTATACTTTTGCGCCATCTGTAGTTTCAGATTCTTGAACACCTACAGTACCATCAGTGGATTTAACGATTGTACGGGAATCTTTCAATTGTTTCAAGTTAACCGCATCTGTATCGTTAGTACCTTTACCAAGGTTAGTAATTTTGTTACCACCCATGTTGAGGTTACCACCAGTTACGGAAAGGTCACCAGTGTTGAAGTTCAATGCAGGACCATTGTCGCTATTCTTGATGGAGTTGATACCTTTAAGGTCTTTGTTCAATTTAACAGTTAAAGTATCGTTGCCATCAGCTACTACGTTGATGTTACCAGCAGCGGATTGGAATGCAGTGGATTGAGCAGCAGTCACACCTTCACCTTGAACTTTAACAAGTGTATTCAACGCATGTTTGTTTTCAGTATCAGTGTTGTTACCTGTGAATCTCAAACCATCGTCCATAGTTGCTACTTCACGTTTAATTGGGTTGCCATCAGTATCTTTCAATGGGTTACCATCTTTATCTTTTGGTACGTATACAATACGTTCAGATTTGTCGCCATTGTTAGCTTCTGGTTTAACAAGAGTTTTGGAACCGTGGTCTGTAGAGATATCTACACCAGTACCATCTGCACCAGCAGGACCTTGAGGACCAGTTAAGCCGATGTGACCTACGCCGTCTTTACCAGCGATGGATACAGCATCTTTACCATCTTTACCGATGGAAACTTTACCGTCGATACCGTTAGCACCGTCTTTACCAGAGATGGATACACCATCTTTACCATCAACGCCATTTTTACCAGGAACGCTAATGGAGTTCAAGCCGTTAAGATCTTTATCTAGACCGATTACAACTTTACCATCTTTAGTCATAGTTTTGATGTTGGATGCGCTGTAGTTGTCATCAGCTTTAGTGCCTTCGCCTACGATTTCAAGTTTTTCACCCAAGTTTTTGTGGATGTCATTGCCAGATTGAGCACCGAAGTTCAAACCTTTATTGCCGATTGCATCAGCAGTATTTTTAAGGTCAGTAACGTTTACAGCACCGTTCTTAGTATTGTTGTCACCAGCAGCAGCATCAATCTTATCTAAGAATGTATTACCAGCTTTGTCAGCGATGGAAGAACCAACGTTGTTCAATTTCATTGGATCTGTAGTAGAAGCGTTAGGGTTGTTCATGGAAGCGATGATATCGCCAGCATTTACAACATCGCCAGAACCATCTTTAGCTGTATTGAAAGTACCATCTGGTTGTTTGTAAACTTTAGTACCATCTTGTTTAGTGTATACTACTGGAATTTGAGCATTGTTTACAACACCTTGGTTATTGATTTTAATGTCATATTGGTGACCTTTAGCTGCATCATAAGTTGCAGATGTAGGATCATTTTTGTCAGTTACAGAGATAGTACCATCAGAAGATTCAACAGTTGTAACTTTATCTTTTAACTGTTTAACGTTTACTGCATCTGTATCAGCTTCACCAGCTTTAACGCCTGTGATTTTCTTATCGCCAGCATTGATGCCATCTTTCTTAACAGATGGGCCACCAGTGATAGTTAAACCATCGTTGTTAACAGTAGTGTCACCGATTTTTACGGAACCATCTTTAGTAAGATCAATGTCTTTAGCCAATTGAACTTTCAATTTACCGCCATCAGCATTTACACCAATGTTGTTGTCAGTCAATTTAGAGCTATCTGCACCACCAACGATATCTACTACGTTGTTAAGATGTTTCTTAATAACGTTAGGGTTAGTATCTTGGTTAGTTTGACCGTTGTCACCAGCGAACTTCATGCCATCATCGTGAGTTGCAACTTCATGTGTGTTGCCATCTTTGTCTTCGTATACGATACGAGTCAATTTATCACCAGGTTGGCCGTCAACACCAGGAACACCGTCTTTAACGGAAATCTTAGCACTTGCGCCATCTTTACCGTCAGCACCCTTAGGACCAGTCAAGCCGATAGAGCCATCTTTACCGTTGAGTACAACAGATGCGCCGTCTTTACCGTTAACACCGATTTTACCATCAACGCCGTCTTTACCATCTTTACCAACAACTACGCTGTCAGCTTTAAGGTTTTTATCAAGTTTAACGTCGATTGTTGTGTTGCCGTCAGTATCTTGAGAGATGATAGTCTTAACGTTTTCACCGCTATATTCAGTATCAGCTTTAGCACCTTCACCTTGGATTTTCACAGTGGAACCAAGTTTGTTAGTTTTCACACCACCAGCATTAGCATCAAATTTCAAGCCTTTTTCAATCAATGCGTCAGCTGTATTTTTAAGGTCAGTTACGTTTACTGCACCGTTCTTAGTTTTGTTGTCAGCAGCTGCTGCAGCAATTTTGTCTAAGTAAGTGTTACCAGCTTGATCAGCAATAGTGGAACCTACATTGTTCAACTTCATAGGAGTTGTTGTGGAATCACCACCATTATTCATGGATGCAATTACATCAGCAGGTTGAACTGTTGTACCAGTACCATCAGGCTTAGTATTGAATGTAACATTACCAGTAGCAGGATCTACGATTTTGTAAAGTTTGTCGCCATCTTTATTAGTATAAACAACTGGAGTTTGAGCTTTTTCAACTACAGTTTGGTTATTGATAGTGATGTCATATTGGTGACCTTTAGCTGCATCATAACCAGGTTGACCAGCAACGTTTTTGTCTACTACTTTAATGGAGCTATCGGAAGACTCAACAGTTGTAACTTTGTCTTTCAATTGTTTCAAGTTTACTGCATCAGTATCGTTTTCACCAGCTTTAACGTTAACAATTTTGTTACCGCCATTATCTAAGCCATCTTTAGTCAATTTAACATCAGTAGTAGTACCACCTGCAGGAGCAGTGATTGTTACACCGTTGTTATCAACTTTTGTAGCGCCAGTAGTCAAGGAGCCATCAGCATCCAAATCAACATTTTTAGCCAATTGAACTTTCAATTTGCCATTAACATTATTAACACCGATATTATCAGTAGAAGTTAACTTAGTTTTGTCTGCACCACCGATGATATCTACAACGTTGTTAAGATGTTTCTTAATAACTTGTGCATTTGTATCTTGGTTTGCTTGACCATCGTCACCAGCAAACTTCATACCATCATCATGAGTTGCTACTTGATGTTCGTTGCCGTCTTTATCGTTGTAGAAGATACGAGTGATACCATCAACACCGTCTTTACCGTCAACGCCAGCTTTACCTTCTTTAACAGTAATATCAGCAGTTGCATTTTTACCATCTTTACCAGCAGGGCCAGTCAAACCAATGTGACCTACGCCATCTTTACCGGAGATAGATACTGCATCTTTACCGTCTTTACCAGAAATACCAACTTTACCATCGATACCATTTGTACCAGGAAGGCCAGGAGCACCTGTAGCACCTTGAGGTCCAACAATAGTTACGCCATCTTTACCTGCTTGACCATCTTTACCATTAACAACTACTTTATCCAAGTTAGTTAAATCTTTGTCTAGGCTGTAAGTATAAGTTTGAGTTTTATTGGCTGCATCAACAGTTTGTTTTACAGTCAAGTTTTTACCTGCTGCAAAGTTTACAGTGCCACCATTTTCAACAGCTGTTGCAGTTGCTGCACCATCTAATTTACCATCACCAGCAATTGCATTAGCTTTGAAACCGTAGTTATTACCAGCTGCAGGAATGTTCAAGTCGGAGAAGTCGATAACTGCTTTAGTATCAGATACTGCAGTACCTTTGCCATCGTTGTATGTCAATGTAACTTTCTTAGTAGCTGCATCGTATTTGTATACGTTTTCAGTACCGCTTACTACGCCGCCTTTAGCTTCAGTGCTACCAGCTTTAACTGCTGTAGGAGCAATGTGAAGTTCATTTGCACGTAAAGCATCAGCTGTAGATTTCAAGTCAGATACGTTAACAGCTGCATTTGGAGTCAAGCCATTAGCTGTATCCAATTTAGTTAAGTAATCTGCGCCTGTTTGATTTTTAATAGCAGAGCCAACATTATTAACAATGGAGTTACCACCAGTTGTATTGCCTGCTGCATCTTGGATGGATACGATAACATCACTTGCAGGAACATCATTACCAGGAGCACCATCAACATTAGTTGTGAAAGTACCATCTGGGCGTTTAACCACTTTAGTGCCATCAGCTTTAGTGTAAACAGCTGGAGTTACAGCATTTACAGTGTAAGTTTTTTGACCTGTTGTAGCATCAGATGCTACAGTTACGTTAACATTTTCGCCACCTTTAACGATTGTGCCAAGACCAGTGATTACATTCTTGCCAGCATTATTGATGTTGGAAAGATCGTTTTTAGCAACGCCTTTAATAACAGCTTTTTCACCTGTTACCAAGTCACCATTACCATCTGTATACGTCATAGTAACATTGCCATCGTTATCTACTGTATACTCATTGCCTGCAGTTGTTGCTGTAATGTGTTTTTCATCTTTAAGATTAGCAACTTTATGAACTGTAGTACCACCATCGTTAGTGTATGTAATGCGGTCGCCATCTTTCTTAATTGTAGTAGTGTTACCAGCTGCATCTTGTAAGCCGATTTCTTTTGTAGTTACTTTATCAGTAGTTACGCTTGTAAGATCTTTAAGGTCTTTATCAAGAGCGTATGCAACCTCTGTATTGCCGTTAGTATCGTTAGTTTGTTTTACAGTTAAGTTTTTACCAGCTTGCATTGTAACGGATTTACCGTCTGCAATGTTTTGAGCTGTGTCACCAGAATGTGTACCTTCTGTAGCAGAAACTGCACCAGATTTCAAGTTCCAAGTAGATGCTGTACCAGCAGCTGCATTTACATGTAAGTCATATGTTACTTGATCACCATTTGTTGTTTTGTTAACTGTTACAGAATTATCTTTAGAAGTAACAACTGTACGAGCTGCTTTCAATTGATCGTAGTTAACAGCATCAGTACCATTAACTGCAGGAGCTACATTAGTGATAGTTTTGTTACCAGCATCAATACCAGTTTTAGTAATGGATGGACCACCAGTGATAGTCAAACCATCTTTGTTTACTACTGTATCGCCAATTGTTAAGGAACCATCTTTTGTTAAATCAACGTTTTTGTTCAAGTCGTATTTAACTACGCCATCAGCTGCTACGGAAGCTGTTGTATTGGAACCGTTTGTGAAGTTTAGACCTTTATCCAACTTAACTTTTTGTTCACCAGTACCATTAGCTTTGTAAGTCAAAGGAATTTGTTTAGCTGCTTTATCACCATCGAATTTCACTTCGTATGTAGTGTTATGGTTTGCATCATCTTTCACAGGGTTAACAGTGATAGGGTTGTCTGCATCAGCTGTGTAGTTACCACCAGTAGTTGTACCACCGTTATTAACTGTTACTGCTTCACGAGCTGCATCTTTAACTGCGTTACGGGAAACATTAACTTCGTATTGAGCATCTGGATCGCCAGAGTTTTTACCATTACCAACAGTAACATCAGCAATGTTAGTATCGCCAGTTGCAGCTGCTTTTTTAACTACACTTTCAGTAGAGGAAGCACCAGCTGCTGGAGTATTAGCAACAGCTACTTTATAAACTGTTTTATTAGGATCAGTTGTATCTTTAGATACTGTTACATTGCTAGAACCAGGAGCTACTTCAAAGGTATGGTTCAATTTAGCTTTTGCATCATCGGACAAATCAGCTACTACATCTGTACCAGAAGCAGTTGTTTTGATGTATTGACCGTTGTTAGCACCAACTACACCGAAGCTTAAGCCACCAGTTTTGTTGAATTTTTGAGTATCTGTATTACCAGTGTTACCAGCTAATTTAATTGTGTTGTTGAAGCCATCGCTTACTTTTTTCAATTGGTCTTCAGTTGCTGCACGACCGGAAACAACAGTTGGGTTAGTAATATCCCAATCTTTATTTTGTAAGCCAGTTACATAGCCACCTTTACCATCTAAGGAAATAGGGTTGTCGCCTTCAACTTTTACAACTTGATCACCAGCGAAGGAGATTTTACCAGAACCAGTACCATTTGTAATGGAGGAGATGTCTTTCAAGTCGCCTTGTACATTTACTTTGTACGGAGTAGCTGCTGTACCATCACCTGTTACAGTAGTGTTTTTACCACCTTCAACTTTAGAAGGATCTGTGTTACCAGTAGCACCAGTAGAGCTTACTGTATAAATATCATGACCATCAGTACCTTGAGATTTAGCTACAGTTACGCCTGCGCCAGCTTTAACTTCTGTCTTAGCAGCTTTCAATTGTTTTACATTAACTGCGTCAGTATCATCAGTACCAGGAGCTACGTTAGTGATTTTTTTGTTACCAGCGTTGATACCAGTTTTTGTAACAGATGGGCCACCAGTGATTGTTAAGCCATCGTTATTAACTTTAGTATCACCAATTGTTAAAGAACCACCGTTAGTCAAATCAACATCCTTATTCAAGGAATATGTGAATTGTTTACCAGCTTGGTCTAATACAATGTTTTTACCAGCTTTGAAAGTAACAGTATCGCCAGGGCTTACTTTTTCAATAGATGTACCGTTTGTAGTACCACCATTGTTAGCGGAAGTTACTTTCCAACCAGAGTTGTTGATTGCTTGAGTAACATTGTCAGTTGTAGCAATGCCGTTTGTAGTAGGAGCAACTGCTTTACCATCAGCATTAGTAGTAATATCAGCACCTATTTTAGCTTTTACTGTAACACCATTTTTATCAGCAGATGTAGAAATAAATGTAGGATCATCACCTTTAATTTTCAATGTACCATCATCTAACAATACATCGCCATTGCCAGTGTCACCAGCGTATTTCAAGTTAACGCTTCTTAATTGAGCTACGTTAACAGCATCAGTATCATTAGTACCTGCAGCAAGACCTGTAATTTGACGAGTTGCAGTAGCACCATCACCTACGGAAACAGCTGCCAATGTGGATGTTTGTGCCGTACCAGCTAAACCAGCATATTTGTTTGTACGAGTTTCTGCTGGATTAAAGCCTTTAACACCTTTATCTACAGTTGCTTTAGACTGAGAACCAAGAGCAACGCCATCTTTTACAGATGCAACAGATTCTTGACCTAATGCAGTCGCACTTTCAGCAGTAGCATTCGCTTTATAGCCAAGGGCAGAAGCACCTTTAGCAGTTGCTTGTGCAACACCACCTACTGCAGTAGAAGCAGTGCCAGTGGAATTAGATTGCATACCAATCGCAATGGAGCCAAAGCCAGTAGATGTAGTTTTATAACCATCACCATTACCAGCAATTGCAATAGACCCAGAATTTGTTGCTTCAGTACGAGCACCAATTGCAACAGAAACATTACCTGATGCAGTATTTTCACGACCAATTGCTACAGTATCTTCTTTGGTCGCTTTATTCGCTTTACCAATTGCAACCATGGAGTTACCTTCAGCACGGCCACCATTTAATGTAGAATTTGCAACGTTATCCATACCAATAGCTACAGCACCACCAACGGCTGCAGTATTGGCTTTACCCATTGCAATAGTATCTTCTGCAGTAGCATTATTATCTTTACCAATAGCAACAGAGCGAAGACCAGATGCAGTATTACGAGCACCAAGAGCAGTAGAATTAGCACCGCTTGCTGTAGAACCAGCACCAACTGCTGTAGATTCACTACCTGTTGCCTTAGCAATTGCACCAATACCAACTGCCATATGAGCATTAGCTTTTGCATAAGAACCCACTGCAAGAGCATATGCATCTTGACCACTAGTTAATGCTTCAGAATATGTACCAATAGCGATATTATCTGTATTACTAGCTTTTGCCACATTACCTACTGCAATTGTATTTCTACCAGTTGCCTGAGATCCTACGCCAATTGCAGATGCAGCAGGACCAGTTGCTACGTTTTGGTTACCAAGAGCCATAGATGAATCTTGATTTGCTACGTTATTAGCACCATATACAATGTGACCATTACCGCTACCACCAGTTGTATTATTTTGGTAACCAACTACAACAGAGTTTTTAGACACTGTATTAGAGCCATTTAATGTACCATCCGGTGTGATATTAACCGAGCTGCCACCCAAACCTACACCAGCTTGTACAGGTGTACCTGCTGTAGCAGCTACCATAGCCAAACCAGCTAACACGCTAGCAAGAGCTTTTTTCTTACCACCATTGTTTTTTGCAACTTCGGAAACTACTACGTAGCACTCTTTAGTTTTGCTCCAAACAACTTTAAAGATTTTATTCATATTACTATGAACCCCTTTCTTAACTAGACACAATTACAATCCTTATAATTAAATCATTTAAATACAAAAGAACGAAAAGCCTAAATTTCCCATACCTTTACGCCTTTCTGAGTATCTTTCATATTTCTTTCATTTTGTGTCATGAACAGAATATCATATATCGAAAATCTTGTAAATACTTTTCTTCATGTTTTTATCATAATCGACAGAATTTATTGTTGGAACCTTTATTTTGTTAAACAATTTTTAATATATGGGTGGTTTTTTACTCATTTTTTCTGTGTTTTATACGTATTTTATAAAATATAATCTATTTATTTCAATGCAGTTCGGTATTTATCGATAATCACATTAACTATAGTTATAAATAAACGATTAATTGATTTAATCTCATTGATTTTTCTCGATTTTGGTATCTATTTATATATTATCTATAAAATATGGATCATAGAAAAATATAATTATAATAATCCAAGAACCTTTTAAAGGTACTTTCACATTTTTTTCATATACTAATTTATAAATGAAATAACTATGAATTTTTTTGACCGATTTTGATAAAAATTATGATATACTAAATCATTATGAGGACCATTTTACGAGTATTAGTTATAGAGGGGATATATTCTAATGAGTAAACAACACATTACTAGTGTAGATCAATCTAAAATTAACGACCTAAAGGAATCTTACGACGATTTTCTATACGTATCAAAACCATTTTCCAATACATGTATTACATCTTTAATGGCAAAAGCTCTTATTTATGGCTTAGACCCAGTACCAGTTGAAGACGCGCGCGTATTAGAGTTGGGCTCTTCTTGCGGTGGAAATATCATTCCCCAAGCACTATATAATCCAACGACTACCTTTACAGGTATCGACCTATCCCCTACTCAGGTAAAGCATGGCAATGAATTAATTGAATCCATGGGGCTAAAAAATATTACATTATTAGAAAAAGATATTATGGATATTGATGATTCATTTGGTACCTTCGATTACATTATCGTCCATGGTATTTGGTCTTGGGTGCCTGACGTGGTGAAAGATAAAATCCTCAGCATTTGTAACCGAAATCTATCCGACCGTGGTGTAGCATATGTATCATACAATACATATCCTGGTTGGAAACGGTTAGAGCAATTGCGGGATATTATGTTATATTCTGAAAAACATGCACCTAACGACTCATTACAAGAGCGTACGGTCTACACAAAAAATGTATTAAAACTCATTGCAGAAACAATGAAATTAGATGAACGTTCCCAACAAATTTCTGATTATAAAATAAAAAATATCAATCGTGTATTACAATCTAATGATTATTATGTTGGGCACGAATACTTAGAAGCTATTAATGATCCTGTATATGTGTCAGAATTTATTGAACGTGCACAAGAGCAAGGTTGTGCTTACATCGGTGACGAAACATTGAATCGTTCCTTCATTACATGGCTTGATAGTAGTGTGGAAAATAATATTAGAACATTGGCTAGAGATAACTTTATTGATAAAGAACAATATTATGACTACGTATATGATACTCAGTTCCGCATGGCCCTATTAACAAAGTGTAGTAACGAAGATAAAATTTCCCATGACGAAAGGGTTGAGAAAAAAGTACTAGATACACTATACTTCAACAATGCATTAGATGAAGAGCCTGGCGTTCCTCCAGAGTGGACAAATATTATGCATATTAGCATCCAAGAATTGATGGATACAAAGCGACCATTCAATATAGCAGACATCATGAAACATATTGAAGAGCATCATCCTGGTTCTGAAATCGATATGGATACTATGTATAAACGTTTATTCCATCTTGCTATCGTCGGCCATATCAACACATATGCAAAAAAATATGACCAATTACCATTTGAGGAAAACAAAACCTATATTCCAGAACACTTTATCAACTATGTATCCACACTTGTTGAAAAAGGTGGTTATCAATACATGTGCCTCGGCAATATGTATAACCAAATAGACTTTTCAGTAGATGAAGGCTTATCCTACGTCATGAAATTGATGGCAAAACCAATATCTCGTCAAGAATTGATTGATACTATGAACGAAAACATGACTGTTGAAAGAACAAAAGATGATGGCACTAAACACATTGTGTCCTCTGAACAATATTTAGACGAGTCCATCGCGCACATTCAATCGCTAGGTTATTTTGCCAAATAAAAAGAATAGTGAGCCTAATATAACAACAAAAAGGAGTAACTGATATAATCAGTTACTCCTTTTTATATTCACTACTATACGACCTCGGGGTGGAGTTGAGGTATGCATAGTAGCTACTTATTAAGTTGCGAGAACACTATAAACTAATAGTATCCTTATTTTTTGTTAACACGAACGCGTTCGATTGTTGGTTCACCTTTAGCATTTTTCGCAACTGTATCTACACGGAACAATGCCATTTCTGGGCTGAATTCTGTTACAAGGCGATCATTAACTGTTACACCGTTTTGAATTGCGCGGTATACAATTTGAGCAAATTCATAACGTGTTAACATGCGGTCGCCACCGAATGTGCCATCAGGATAACCTTCTACAAGACCACGGCGAGACAAATCGCTTACAGCTTCATAGGCCCAATGATTTGTAGGGATGTCTGGGAACAATGTTGTGTGGTCAGCTTTCATCTTAGTACCCGCAACACCATTCAACAATGTAGTCAATTTTTGAATTTGAGCATTTTGTTCAGCTACTGTTTTCTTAAGAGCTAATACTTCTTTACCAATTGCTACACGAGAACGAGATACACCACTATGAGCGCCTACTTTCACAGATAAACCAGCATTAAATACTGTTTCATCACTGCCTACAGTAGAACCTACGCTAAGTTGTACGTCTTCATTAGGACGGTAGAAAGCACCTAATGCGGCAGCATTACCACTGCGGTAATGACCATAGCCTGCTGCAAAGTCCCATTTAGCATCTGGATCGAAATCAAGTGGATGCAATGCTGCCAACGCTGCTGCACCTGCTACAGATTTATCAACACGTTTGTCAATCTTAGATAAATTACCTTTGATATTTTTGATATCATTTGTATTTTTGCTGATATTTGTTGTGTTATTTCTAATTTGGTCAGCAATATCATCTGCAAGAGATACTTTATAGTCGTGAGTATTACCATTTACAGTTGGTGTAACCTTAATATGGTCACCAGCTGTTACAGTTGTAACTTGAGTGGATGCTGCGATTTGATCTTGTACGCGTTTAAGTTGAGATACGTTAACCGCATCAGTATCTGCTACACCAGCTTTCACATTTTTAATGATTTGATTACCAGCACTGATAGCATTTGTAGTGTAGTAAACAGTTGTATTACCTTCACTAGCATACATACCGGTTTTATCAAATTTTGCTTGTTCTAAGGTATCTGTGTTTTCGATTTTGATACCTTCAGTAGGTGTAATACCGATATTTTCGCTGCCGTTGAAGAAGCGAGCACTGTCTTTATCGATACGAGCACGAACGTCATCAGTGGCTTTACCAAAGTTAACAGAGTTCATCTCCACTAAATCTTTATTTACAGCTACTTTGTATTCAGCACCGCCATTAGCATTTGTACCAGGTGTAACAGTTGTATTATCCCCTGCTACAACAGTAGTATGCTTTTTAGCATCTGCCTCAACAGTAGAGATTTTAGTTTCAACCTTTTTAAGTTGTGCTACGTTTACTGCATCAGTATCGTTTGTACCAGCTGCAACAGATGTGATTTGACGTGTTACATCATTAGCTACATCGCCAACGGATACAGCAGATGCTGTCGCTTTCCATGTGGAGCTTGTATCAGTAGATGCCGCTTTTGTGCTGATATCATAACCAGCTGCACCTTTATCTACAGTCGCATTAGATTTATAACCAAGAGCTACCCCACCTTCAACAGAAGCTTTTGCATCATAGCCAATAGTTGTTGTATTGGCAACAGAGCGTGTTTCGCCAGAAGAAAGTCCACCGATAGCAATTGTATTATCAGCAGTTACGGTACGATCATTACCCATTACAATATTATTAGACGCATTTGTAATAGTATTATTGTACCCAGATACCTGATTCAACTTTGCAACATTGCCAGCAGTCCCTGTAATAGTATTATTAACACCTGTCATTGATGTTAATTGTGTATAATCAGCTTTATTACCACCACCAATAGCTAAGGTAGAACCACCAGATTTGCTGTCTTTTACTAAATTACGTACAGTTTCTGCCATTTCAGTTACAGAAGATGGACCTCCAAAAGCAGTTGGTGTTATTGAACTAGCATCTATATCAGTAACAGAGTTAGTAATTTCATTACCTGCACCGAAAATCAAAGAACCATTAGAATTATTGGTTCTATTAGCAGTACCAACAACAGTATTGCTTAATCCAGAATATTTACTAGCAGCTGTAGCGGACTCAATGGAGTTCAAAGAGCCATTAATAGTAGCCCCATAATTTTTAATTGCATTAGCAGAATTATTGCCATCATAATTACTGGAAATAACATTTAAAGCACCTGTATTGGTTGCCACAGTACCATTGGTAAAGCTATTCGCTCCCACTGTTGTTGAGTATACGCCTAGTCCAGCTTTACGCTTCTCTGCATATGTATCTGTGTTGACAGTGATATCACCAATTTTCCCACGATAATTATGGGACCCGACCATGGTACCACCACTTCTAACATAAGTATTATCACCTACTGCTACGCCAGTAACAACTTTATCTGGTTTTTCTGGAAGGCTTCCAAAACCCCAACGATTAAAAGTAGTTTGATCAAATGCAAAGAATTTGTCTTGTTGACCAATCGTATTTTCTACATACGCATTCTTACCGACAGCTACTGAGCCAGATTGATCGTAATAACTATGAGTTGTTGCATTTTCGCCGATAACGACATCACCATTAACTTTTGCATAGTTAGATCCGCCAGCATAATTGGTATGTGCACCTTTACCGATAGCAACTACTCCATCTCTTTGAGCATTAGACCCGGTGCCAATAGCTACGCCAGTACCCGCCCCAGCTACATTATCTGCAGCATTAGCTACCATACATAAACTAGATAGCAGCACACCGTTAATTAACAAGGTTAATAAACGTTTCCGTTTGTTCATAATTTAGAACCTCCATTTATAAACTACAAAACCTATCATTCTCTCGTACTTTAAAATTCATGCTTTATTCATGAGTCTTATATGAACATTGTAGCACGTATACGTATTTTGTAAACAGTAATTTATATATCTATTAAGAGAATATAAAAAAGGATAGTTAATCGATGAGGATTAACTATCCTTTTTGGGTAAGAGGAAGGCGAACCTCTTACCGTTGCCGCATGATTTAAGTTTGTTATTAAGAGAGAGATTTTGAAGTAAACACAACACAAAGATTATCAAATAGTTGGAGAGTAACTAAGATGAACGGGCGATCACACGGCATCAATAATAAGAAAATAGCTATATAATAAGATAATGGCTTTTTATAAAAGCCATTATCTATAAAGAACAATTGATATTAACACTAAATTCCCTTACTTAGAGTATATCACTTATATAGCAACAATAGTAGATGATTTTTCATTTAATTTTCATTAAAATTATATGAATGAAAAAGATAGCATTACTATTCAATTTGTGTATTCAGTTATCAAAATTATTACTCAACAAAAATCGTATTAGTACGTCTTACAAGATTGAGCATTTTATCACGAACCGTTGCAGATTCTTCTAAACGGTGCTTGCCACCATACCAAGCCATTGGAGCGCCTGCTAAGCGGAAGGTAATCTTACCATATACACCGCCAGAGCTGTGTTCCGGTTTGTTATAGCCCATATCGACAGACACACGTGGTGTGAGCTGTAACTCAGAGCCAACGCGCAAACCATTCTTATCGGCCTGACGTTCTTGATTCCAATGGTATCCTTCTACATAGACTCTAGCCCAACGAGCATTTTTGAAAGTCTTACCATATTCAACAGTATAACCATTGGCCACCCGTTCCAAGGTATGTAAATTTACATCTAGGACGCGTTCATCAGAAGCAGAACCGTACCAGTTGAAGCGGAACTCGCTTTCACCAGACATATATTCAAGGCCTGCACTGAGTCGATTATGACGATTCAAGAACCGGTGGTCATAGAATAGATGTGCCCCATAAAGGCGACGATCATCCTTGGAAATACGACGATACCCAACGCCTATGTTGAGGGTAGTACCGGTGTCCGACGCACGAGAAATGCGCTGCTGCGTAAACCACACATCGCGAGACGAATTATCGTAATGACCTAATGGTTGAACAGTCTCCACCGAATAGAGTGGCTTCCACCCTTCTTGGAACTGAAAGCTCAGTGTAGTGCGACGCATCCATGGTTTACCTTTGGCACCGTACATAGCATTGGACACATTAGACATAGCTACGGCATTAATGGCACGATTCACTGCATCCACATTGCTGTACTGCACGGTCTTAGTCTCTTGGCGATCCATCACGAGAGGGCCACCTTCACCGATCACATGGTCTGGCGTGGCCGCTGGAGTAATATGGAAATCCTCAGAGACTGCTTTGATATGCTCCTCACGAGGACTCGTTGCCACTGCAAGGGTATGTTCCCTTTGGACAGACTGGTCTGCCCCCTTATACAATTGTTGTTTTTCTGCCTCAGCTGTACCCACACAACACAATAGGGCGCTCAAGGCGATACACACAATACGTTTCATTACTCTCTACATTTAAAATTCATGAACAACAAATGAAATATGTATAAGTGTATCGAATAATGTATATGTATGTCAAGATACGTAGTCACTAGAAACGTATTAATTTACTATTATATGTATATAAAAAAGAGGTAATAACCATGTTATTACCTCTTTCATATCAAAACTTATTTTTCATTAAGTTTTTGCACAAGCATATCTACTGTTTCTTGTAGTTTTTTGTTTTGTGCTTCTAATGTATCCACACGTTGTTCTAGTGCGTTATAGGATGCGGGGGAAATCTTAGCAAGTGTCTTATTTTCACCGAATTTATAGGACACACCTACATTGGCCATCAAATCACCACTTACAGTTGTACCTGCTGTAAGAAGTAGGTTTTCTTTTGGATAGTAACCTACGCCAAGAGCCAATGCATTTTCGCCTTTATAGTGACCATAGCCACCCATAACTTGAACCTTGTGGTCCGGATCAAATTGTAGTGGATGCAATGCAGCTAATGCTGCAGCACGAGCATCACCGCGGTTGGATTCTTTTTCCACGTGGCGCACATCGCGGTGCAATACATCAATTTGTTGGTTTGTACCGTATAACTGGGAGCCGTTAACCGCATCTGTAGAATCCGCAGTAACACGGCCTGCTGCTACGTGAGTAATTGTCCGTTCTTGACCGGCTGTACCAACGGATACAGTAGACACAGGAGCAGTACCAGCGAATTTTTCAGTAACACCATTATTATAGGTATAACTTGAAGTGCTCACTACATCACTACTTTCAGCAGTAGAATTATTACCTAATACAACCGCATTATCTAGCGATGTTTTCACATTATTACCCATTACAAATGTATTATTCGCACTGACTTGGTTCTTATTACCCACACTGTAAGAGTTATCCCCCTTAACAGTGTCTACTTTATATGTACCTACACCAAAGGCGCCGGATTGGTTACCTTCAATCTTGTTGTATGCACCAATAGCGGAGTTCTTATCGCCTTTAAAGATGACACCATGACCCATGCCATAGTTAAAATCACCATTTACAGTAGAGTTAGAACCGATTAATACAGTGTTATTCCCCTTACTACCGCCAGCTTGCGATGCACCGAGCCATACGTTTTTATTACCTTCAGAGCCAGCTCCTGCAAAATAACCTACCGCAATTGTATCCGAAATAGTTGATTTAAAGCCTGCTGCAAAGTTACCTAAAAAGTTATAGTCACCTTTACCACCTACAAAGCTCTTAGCACCTAATGCTACATTGCCGCCACCTTGAGAACCATTTAAGGCAAGACGACCGATGGCAATATTATTACCCTTTGCATTTGGATCCCCTGCATGAGAATATGGATCGCTGTTAGCTGCCCCAGTTTGTCCACCGAGATGTACATTGTCTGAGTTGGTGAAAGATGACCAACCTTGTAGACCAATGTTATAAGTGGCACCACCAGAGGAAACAACAGGAATATCTGCAGCTTGTACCAAGCTAGCAGAAGATATGGTTAAAACTCCGAGTACTGCTAATAATTGTAGTTTCTTTGCGTGATTCATAATCATACGCCTCCCTTGTTATACTACAAAACACTTCCCCTTCATATTACCCTCATGATTACTACGATTAAATTATACTGCTATCGAAAAAATATGTAAATAACATAAATAATAATTCATAAAGGACAGATTAACCAATACAATTAACAAACAAGCCCCCGCAGGAATGAATCCTACGGGGGCCATTTGTTTTAGTACGACCTATAGCTTGCGAGAGAGAACATAGTATCCAAAAGGATTGTAATTGCTTTGTAACTAGGAGTAATTGCATATACTTGAATACTATTATGTAAATTTATGTATAGTATGTAAGGGCTTACCTATATATAAACAGCTATAAGGTCATGGAATTAGTATAGTACTATTAAGGCCACTATTATGTGATTTACCTCACATTTACTAGAAATAAAGCAACCATAAAAACTAAAAGAGGCAACGGCTTTTACCGTTACCTCTTTCATAAGTATAAATTTATAATTATACGGATTAGCGGATGCGTTTAACGCGGTTGTTACCATCGCGCATAGCTTGTTGCAAGCTGTAGATTACCATTTCGTTCATGTAGAAACGCAGTTCATCGTTAGACATGTTAGCTGTATTCTTTTCAAGAATTGCCAAGATTTGGTTTTCATATTCAGCTTTATTCATGTCAGACACAGTTGTGTGATTTTCGAAGAATTCTTTGTAATCTAAGTACAAGCGATCTAAAGCTACGCGAGCATAGCTATCTTTTTTATAGCGATGGCTTGTAATGTACCAGTCACGACGAACATTCATGTAGTACAACACGTTATTAGTATAACGTTGTTGACCAGACATTACGCGATTGTCGTCTTGGATTAAAGCATTGCTCATCCCCAATTGGAATGCTGCAAATTCAGATACTACAGCTTTTACCTCTTCACTAGGAACAGCAAGAGAGATTTCTTGTTGTTCTGCAGTCAAAGGAGCCGCAGGTTGTTCAGGCATCATCAAAGGATCTTGTGCCGCATGTACTTGGCCAGCAACACATACAGAAGCAATTGCCATAACTGGTAGTAATTTAATTAGTTTCATAAGTCCCCTCATTGGAAGCCGCCCTCCCCAGGGCGGCTTTCCTATGTTTTAAATACTCAATACACTCTCAAGTGAATGATTATTTGGTTAACCCAGCTTGTTTCATAAGCATTGCAATTTGAGCTTTCATCTCTTCATTATCTCGTTGTACTTGTTCGTACTTAGCAGATAATTCCTCATCGCGTTGTTTCATGCGTAAGTTCTCAGCTTTCAATGCAGTTACTTCATCTTGCATTACATAGGCAGAGCTGATTGGGCCTGCTTTGTAACGTGCTGGAATTGCTTTTTTAGCGTCAGATGTACCGAATTTATAAGATACACCAGCGTTAACCATATTATCATGACCACCTAAGGAAACACCCATATGAAGCATTGTAGATTCATTTGTATAGTGAGCGATACCAATAGCAGCAGCAGTACTACCTTTATAGTTGCCAACAGCCGCCAACACTTGTGTAGGTTCTAATGGATCATATTGCAATGGTTTAAGACCTGCCATGGCTGCGCTAGCTGCACCAACATCAGCAATTTTACCATCTACACTATGCATAGCATTGCGCAATTGGTTAACGTTAACCGCATCAGTGCCATTGATGCCTGGCGCTACATTAGTAATAGTATTATTACCATTGTTTAAGCCATTTTCTGTAAGACTTACAGTGTGACCTGGTACAGGTTGACCGTTGATGGATGGAGTAATTGTGATGCCACCACCATCTACTTTTGTATCTACTGTATAAGGAATTGTAGTATTAGTTCCTGGTACAGTTTTTGTATACGTAGTAGAACCGTCTTTTAAGTTAAGGTCCTTAGCCAACTTAATATCATAGCCATCGCCTGCAGTGTTCTTCACAACAGCAAGGTTGTTGTCACTTAAACGATTTACATCAGCGCCACCTTTTAGGTTCATTGTATCGCCTAAACCGCGAACAACTTTACCATCGTTACCAGCTTGGTCACCTTGGAATACACGACCATTTTTAGCTTTTTCGTTAAAGTCGTCGTTAACAGCTTTTAATTGATCTTCTGTTGCCGCACGACCTGTAACAGCTACAGGGTTGTTAGGATTCCATGTTTTATTGTCCAAACCAGCCACAAAGTTACCGTTTTGACCACCCGAGCTTTGGTTACCCATGATTACATCGCCAGCTTTCACAGTGTTACCTGCTGTAACAGAACCTGTGCTGCCATCGATTGTAACTTGGTTAGCACCATTACCCGCAGTAATCGTACCAGTAGATCCATCAACTGTAACATGTTTAGTTGGATCTGTGCCAAGTGTAATTGTATCGTTCAAGGACATCTTAACAGCAGTGCCATCTACGGAAGTCTTGATGTTGCCGTCGCCTTTGAGGTCGATTACTTCACCAAGAGGTTTCTTCACAGATTGACCATCCTCTGCTTTAAGACCGAAGCCTTGTGCTTTGATGTCTTCTATTGCAGTATGCAATTGACCGCCATTTACAGCGTCTTTGCTGCCGGCAGCAATTGTACCATCTTCTACATTAGTGATTTTCTTATCACCAGCATTAATGCCGTCTTTTGTTACCTTAGGACCATTTTCGATAGTCAAACCATCTTTATCGATAGTAACCGCTTTGTTACCACCATCGTTGATTTGCAAGCCATCTTTAGTCAACTTAGTCGCTTCATTGGCGCCGTCTTTAATAGTTACGCCATTGGTATCCATCTTAGTGTCGCCTGTTGTTACTGTGTTTGCTGTAACAGTATCTACATTAAGATCTCTAGCCAATGCTACTTTCACAGCACCATTATCTACAGATGTAGTAATGTTCGTACCGTCACCTTTCACAGTTACAGTATCACCAAGAGGTTTCTTAACAGAAGCGCCATCTTCAGCAGTTAAACCGAAGCCCTTAGTCTTAAGGTCTTCTACCGCTGTATGTAATTGACCGCCATTTACAGCATCTTTACTGCCAGCTGCGATTGTACCATCTTGTACATTCGTAATTTTCTTATCGCCAGCGTCAATGCCGTCCTTAGTCATAGATGGACCATCAGTAATCGTAACACCGTCTTTTGTAACGGATGTTAACGGATTGCCTGCTGCATCATTAATAGTGAGGCCACCACCGTTTACAACAGTGTTGCCATCTGTACCATTGTTGAAAGTAGCAGAATTTAGGCCTTTAAGGTCTTTTGCAAGACGAAGCATCAATGTATCAGTGCCATCAGCTACTACCCCAATGTTATCTTCATTGGACAGTTTCGCTGCATCTGTAATACCACCCTTAACATTTACTTGGTTGTTAAGTTTTTTCTTGATTACAGTGCCACTGTCGCCACCGTACAACATGCCGTCGTCCATAGTGGCTACTTGGTGCTCACCAGTCTTATCAGTATACACGATACGCGTGATTCCGTCTACACCGTCAACGCCTTTTTCGCCCTTAACGCCTTCGGCAGCATCATCGTAACCATTTTTCACGGAAATATCGATGCCATTTTTACCATCTTTACCATTTGTACCTGCAGGGCCTGTTAAACCAATGTGACCAACACCGTCTTTACCGGAGATAGAAACTGCGTCTTCACCATCAGCACCTGTAATGCCTACCTTACCATTGTTGCCATCTTGACCTGCTACGCCAGTAGGGCCTGTAATGGATACGCCATCTTTACCGTCTTTGCCGTCTTTATTGACCTTAATAGAATCGGCTACAAGGTTTTTGTTCAATTTAACATTAATCGTTGTAGTGCCAGTTGTATTATCTTGGTCGATGAAAGTCTTAATATTTTCGCCGCTGTAGTTAGCGTCTGCTTCATTGCCTTCGCCTCTTACAATTACAGTGGAGCCTAATTTATTAGTCTTAGTACCACCAACGTTAGCGTCGAATTTAAGGCCTGCATTGGATTGGTTTGCCAACGCATCTTTCAATTGATCCTCTGTAGCAGCACGACCAGTTACGATATTGTCAGCATCCCAAGTTTTGTTATCAAGACCTGTTACATAATTGCCAGTTTCTTTAGTACCATCTGCTTTAGTCGCTTCTTGGTTACCCATAGTCGCTGTACCTGCTTTTACAGTTTCAGCAGCTGTTACTGTGTTAAGACCTTTAAGATCTTTTGCCAAGCGAACTTTCAACGTATCTGTACCATCAGAAACTACGCCGATATTGTCATCAGCAGTCAATTTAGTATCGTCAGTAATGCCACCCTTAACATTTACTTGATTGTTAAGTTTTTTCTTGATCACATTACCAGCGTCACCACCGTACAACATGCCGTCGTCCATTGTAGCTACTTGGTGTTCCCCAGTATTGTCTGTATACACAATGCGTGTGATACCATCAACGCCGTCTACACCTTTTTCACCCTTAACGCCTTTTGTAGCATCGTCGTAACCATTCTTAACGGACATGTCGATACCGTTGGAACCATCCTTGCCATTTGTACCAGCAGGGCCTGTTAAGCCGATGTGACCTACGCCGTCTTTACCAGAGATAGATACAGCGTCTTTACCATCAGCACCTGTGATACCAACCTTACCATTATTGCCGTCTTGACCAGCTACGCCAGTAGGGCCAGTAATGGATACGCCATCTTTGCCATCTCTGCCATCTTTGTTGACTTTAATGGAATCGGCTACAAGGTTCTTGTTCAATTTAATATCAATTGTTGTGTTACCAGTTGTATTATCTTGTTTGATGAAAGTCTTAATGTTTTCGCCGCTGTAATTTGCGTCTGCTTCATTGCCTTCGCCTTTAACAGTTACAGTAGAGCCTAATTTGTTAGTTTGAACACCACCAACGTTAGCATCGAATTTAAGGCCTTTGTTAATCAACGCATCGGAGCTATCTTTGATTTTATCAGTTAAGTAATCTACGTTAACCGCTTCGCTACCATCGTTACCTGTTGCGTACGCCACATTAGTTACGTGAGTACCACCAGTTTTATTAGTGTAAGTAGGGCCTTCGTAAGTTACCTTAGATTTATCTACAGTATTTGTAGCAGGATCCAAGTCGTACTTAACAGCGCGATCATCTAATTTATCTAGGTTAGATTTAGATGCTACGTCCTTGATAGTTACTGTTTCAGTTTGGTTTGGATGATTTTTATCTTGTACAGTCAACGCCACATCACCGTTGTTGTCTACAGTGTAGTCGCCATTGGAGCCAGCTGTTTGGTTTTGAACTAAACGATAATCTGTGGAGTTGGAGCTTTGATTGTTGATAGCCTCTGTAACCTTTTTCAACTGATCTTCTGTAGCAGCACGGCCACTAACAGCAGTTGGATTTATTACGTCCCAATCTTTATTATCTAGGCCTGTTACATAGTTGCCAATATTGGCTGCAGGTGTGCCATCAGATTGTTTACCCATCACAACATCGCCAGCCTTAACTGTTTCAGTAGCAGTTACTGTATTAAGACCTTTAAGATCTTTCGCCAAACGAACTTTCAACGTATCTGTTCCATCAGATACAACACCGATATTATCGTCAGCTGTAAATTTGGCTGGATCTGTAATGCCACCCTTAACATTTACTTGATTGTTAAGTTTTTTCTTGATCACATTACCTGTGTCACCACCGTATAACATGCCGTCGTCCATTGTAGCTACTTGGTGTTCCCCATTGTTGTCAGTGTACACAATACGTGTAATACCATCAACACCGTCTACACCTTTTTCGCCTTTCACGCCTTTAGCTGCATCATCGTAACCATTTTTAACAGTCATGTCGATGCCATTAGAACCATCCTTGCCATTTGTACCAGCAGGGCCTGTTAAGCCGATATGACCAACGCCATCTTTACCGGAGATGGAAACTGCGTCTTTGCCATCAGCCCCTGTGATGCCTACTTTACCATTATTGCCGTCTTGACCAGCTACGCCAGTAGGACCTGTAATGGATACGCCATCTTTGCCATCTCTACCATCTTTATTAACTTTGATGGAATCAGCAATGATGTCTTTATTCATCTTCACGTTAATAGTTGTGTTACCAGCTGTATCTTGATCGATGAATGTTTTGATGTTTTCGCCGCTGTACTTAGCATCAGCTGCAGTGCCTTCGCCTTTTACAGTTACAGTGGAACCTAATTTATTAGTTTGAACGCCACCTACGTTAGCATCGAATTTCAAACCTTTGTTGATCAACGCATCAGAGCTGTCTTTGATTTTGTCAGTTAAGTAATCTACGTTAACCGCTTCGCTGCCGTCGTTACCAGTTGCGTACGCCACGTTAGTTACATGAGTACCACCAGTTTTATTAGTGTATGTACGACCTTCATAAGTTACTTTAGATTTATCTGCTGCGTTTGTAGCAGGATCTAAATCGTATTTAACTGCACGATCATCTAATTTATCCAGTTCTGTTTTGGATGCAATATCTTTGATAGTAACTGTTTTTGTAGTACCAGATTTATCATCTTTTACTTTCAAATCAACTTTATTGCTAGTTACAGTGTACGCTTTATCAGTTGCTGCATCGTTTTCAATCAAGCGATAATCAGCTGCACTTGCGCTCGCTGCTTTCACTGCATCACTAACAGTTTTCAATTGATCTTCTGTAGCAGCACGACCAGGAACGAAGACAGGGTCAGCCATGTTCCATGTTGTGTTGTCTAAACCAGTTACAAAGTTACCAGTTTGGTTTGCACCTTTATTATCAGTAGCAGATTGGTTACCAACTGTAGCAGTACCAGCTTTCACTGTGTCTGTAGCTGTTACAGATTTAAGGCCTGTAATATCTTTCGCCAGTTGCAATTGTAATTTTGCATTGCCGTCCGCATCAACTGCTGCAGAGGTAACACCAATGTTATTACCTGTTGCAAGGTCAGCCGCGTTAGTTACGCCACCAGTTACATCAACTTGTTTATTAAGTTTAACGTTGGATGTAGCACCCATGTCGCCTTTGAATTTAAGGCCATCATTTAATGTAGCTACCTCTTCTTTAGTACCATCTGGTTTTTCGTATACGATACGAGTTGTAGTTGTACCAGCTGCACCATCTACACCAGGTTTACCATCGCGAGTGATGGAAAGGTTTGTTGTTACACCATCTTTACCATTGATGCCGATTTTACCGTCTTTACCGTTTGCACCAGTAGCCGTAATCGTTTCAACTTCAAGATTTTTGTTCATCTTAACATCGATTGTTGTATTACCAGCGGAATCTTGGTTGATGAAGGTTTTGATGTTTTTACCACTGTAGTTAGCATCAGCTTCTGCGCCTTCGCCTTTTACAGTTACAGTAGAGCCTAATTTGTTAGTTTGGACACCACCTACGTTAGCATCAAATTTCAAACCTTTGTTAATTAACGCATCGGAGCTGTCTTTGATTTTATCAGTTAAGTAGTCTACGTTAACTGCTTCGCTACCGTCGTTGCCAGTTGCGTACGCCACGTTAGTTACGTGAGTGCCACCAGATTTATTAGTGCTGTTATATGTAGGGCCTTCGTATGTCACCTTGGATTTATCTACATTACCAGAGCCATCTACATCGTATTTAACAGCGCGATCGTTTAATTTGTCGAACTCAGTTTTAGACGCAATATCTTTGATAGTAACTGTTTTTGTAGTACCAGATTTATCATCTTTTACTTTCAAATCAACTTTATTGCTAGTTACAGTGTACGCTTTATCAGTAGCTGTATCGTTTTCGATCAAGCGATAATCACTAGAACCGGCATTCGCTGCTCTCACCGCATCACTAACAGTTTTTAATTGATCTTCTGTAGCTGCACGACCAGAAACGAAGACAGGATCAGCCATGTTCCATGATGTGTTGTCTAAACCAGTTACAAAGTTGCCAGTTTGTGTAGCTGCTTTGTTATCAGTAGCAGATTGGTTGCCCATAGTAGCAGTGCCAGCTTTTACAGTATTTGTAGCAGTTACAGTATTTACATTAAGATCTTTATTCAAAGTAACAGCAATCGTGGAGTCATCACCAGTTTGCGTGATTTTTGTTGTAATATTCGCATCACCAGCGACCGTTACTATAGAACCAAGTTTGTTTGTCTTAACGTCATTATTATCTGCGTTGAATTTCAAACCTTTGTTGATGAGCTCAGTTTTAGTATCGCTAATTTTATTTGTTAAATCAGATTTTGTAGTATCTAACTCTGTTTTAGAAGCGATGTCTTTAATTGTTACAGTCTTCGTATTCGCAGGAGTACTAGTATCTTGTACAGTTAAATCAACTTTATTACCAGTTACAGTATATGCTTTATCAGCAGCTGCACTATTCTCTACCAAGCGATAATCACCAGCCGCCGCTACATTGACCGCATATGTTTTATATGTGCCGTCTGTACCTTCTGTAACTGTTGTATTTTGACCAGCAATTACTTTTACGGCCTTTTGAGCCTCTTCACGGATAACAGTTTTACCATCGTTATTAATGTTGGACAAATCTGTTTTCGCAACCTTAGTAGGATCTACGTCAACCGTATAGTTACGAACACCACTTGCGTCAGGTGTACCACCTGTAAGGGTCATCAAACCACTAGTGCCTAAGGAAACCTTTGTATCCATAGCATTTACAGTATATGTTTTTTGACCTGTTGTGCTGTCTACTGTAGGTGCAGCAATCGTTACATTATTACCAGCCTCAACAATTGTGCCCAATGCAGTGATATTCTTTTTACCTACATTTGTAATGTTAGAAAGGTCTTTATCTGCTGCATTATCAATTTTCTTCTTAGTTGCATCTGTTAAAGTTACATCAATTGTTTGGTTGTTAGCCGTAGTTGTTACATACGCGCCATCGCCTTTTACAGTTAATGTTTGTTTATCTAGCAATACATCATTTTTACCATTATTTTCATTCGTATTGCCTGCTACTTTCAAGTTAACATTACGCAATTGAGCCACGTTAACTGCATCTGTGTCCTTTGTACCAGCTGCAAGGTTTGTAATTTGACGTGTTTCATTACCAACGCTAGTGCTTTGACCTACAGATACAGCACCCAATGTGGATGTTGCTACATTGCCTGTTAAAGCAGTGTATTTATTAGCACGATTGTCTGCTGCGCTTACATCATAACCAGCTGCGCCAGCCGCCGTATTCGCTACGGAATTAGAACCTAACGCAACACCATCATCTTCAGTTACCTTAGCTTTATAACCCAATGCCGTGCCTTTATCGCTTGTTGCCGTTGCATCAGCACCAAGTGCAGTGCCATAGTTACCCGCTGCAGAGGCACGTACGCCCGCAGCTGTAGCATTAGTACCCGTAGCACCTTTATTATCATAGTTCGCATCAGCAGATGTACCCTTAGCACTAAAGAAGTTAGTTTGTGCCGCTTCTACCGCCTCTTTAACGGTGTGATACGTGCTATTTTTGATACTGAAATCAGGCGCTTTGTAGGTAGAGCCATTTGCTTCATAACCAGTATATGTAGGACCCGCAATAGTTTGAGCCAAGTTATTATTTACATAACGCAATTGTTTAATCGTTGCTGCGTCATTATCATTCTGACCACCTGCAACGTTAACGATACGACGTGGTGTGCCAGTATTACCTACTGCTACTACGCCCGCCTCTGCAGGGTTCATTTCGTTTGTGAAAGCAGCATATGTATTTACTAGAGGATCATTAAATTCTGTACCAGCCCCAAGAGCAATGGAGTTTTTAGAAGTAATCTTAGCACCAGCACCTAATGCCATGGAGTTTTCACCAGTAACTTCAGCGCCATTACCGATAGCTGTAGAGTTATTACTTGTTGCCTTAGACTCTGTACCAATAGCCATAGTACCGGCTTTGCTCGCTTCAGCCTTACCACCAATAGCAAGAGCATTAGCCTCCAATGCTTTTGCCTGACCGCCCAATGCGATAGCATTCACCTTAGAAGCCTGTGCTGTTCTACCCATAGCGATAGCATTTGCACCAGTCGCTTGAGCAGTATTACCAAAGGCAAATGCATCTGCTGCTGTAGCTTGTGCAGAATTACCCATCGCCACCGCATTGATACCTTGAGTTATGGAATTAGAACCAAACGCCATAGAATCATGTGCACCTATTGCAGTACGGGCTTTTGTACCAAATGCAAGAGAGCGGTCACCTTCTGTTACCGTGTTACCAGCCGCATTGTATTTAGCACTAGGTGTAGTACTGATACTTGCACTACCTGGAATAGTAATAGTTTCAGCCGCACCGATGGCAATAGATTGATTACCTTTTGCTGTAGCAGAATAACCCATCGCAAAGGATCCTTTACCATTTGCCCAGGATGCAGTACCGATAGCCGTAGAAAAATCTGCAGTTGCAGCAGATTGACGCATCATAGCCAAGGAGTTAAAACCCTTGGACAAAGAAGCTGTACCAATAGCCATAGAAGATGCATTCGTAGCGGTTGCATAGTTACCCATCGCTATAGATAAACCACCTGTAGCTTGTGTGTAATCCCCAATGGCCATACCAGAATAAATATTAGTATCATCTAAGATGTTAGAACTACGTCCAATCTGAATACCATTGAGTCTATGACTAGTGTATAAAGGATAACCACCCTGAGTAGAATTTGTATTATCCCACGATGTGTTATTCCCTGGATTTTCATAATTATATAATGTACTACCAATAGAAGGTTGTGCTGTACCTGTCACATAGTTACCATAGAAACCATTAATAATCATGGCCTTTGTAAGATCCTCCGCTGCATGTACAGAGATTACATTCGCTCCAACTAACAACGCTGTTGCAGCCATAACAGCACCCACACGTGCATAATATTTATCGGAGTGCTTGGATTTTACCTTACCACCAGCACTTTTTACGATTTCAGAGACAACTACATAACACTTTTTAGTTTTGCTCCAAATTACATTGTAAATTCGATTCATAACTTTCCCTCTAGCTTACAATTAAAACTTTACAATAAATACACTCTCAGACATAATTTTGCTGATATTTCATATAATATCAAAATTTTTCCATAAAGTGAACAAAATTTCATTTTATATTCATTTATAAGATTCTTTATAAAATACAGCTATTTATGCACTATTTATACCTCATAAATAAGGTTTTTATACATTTTCCAATCTATATTCTATTGTATACACAATTTTTCTCTGTTTTTTATATTTGATTTAATATTTTATAACAAAAAATATATAATTATATCTAATAAATTTTTAGTATTTAATTTTATAGGTAATAATTTATCAATTCGTTATATTTACAAACTTAATTAATTAACCCTAAATAATTATTAGAACTTATTATCAACGTACGAAACAAAATGTTATGTTTTTATACAATACGACACTACAATTTAAAAATAAAAAAGGCAGCGAATGCTATCGCTGCCTTTTTAGTACCCATTTTCATTACATAAACTACAGTACTTACAGTTTAAATATTTAATTAGAATTTGTGTGTAAAGCCTGCGTTTACGCCCCAGTCTGCTTGGTAATCACCAGACAAACCTGTAGCAACGTCAGCAAATACACTGTTGTTACTATTAAAGCCATAACGGCCACCGAATGCCAATTCAGTCCAAGTACCTTTGAGGTCTTGTTCTGTTAATTTCACTACGCTACCGCTAGCAAATGCAGTTTTTACATTACCTGTGAAAGCATGGCCTGCTGCAAAGCGTGTATAAAGGTTACCATTGCCGAACTGTTTACCCAATTCAAGACCAAGCTTACCAGTCGTACTATTTACGCCAGATTGGTTAACAGATACATTATCTACAGTAAAGTTACGGCCACCAAAGTGTGTAAAGTTCAATTGTGCTTGCGGTTCTACATAGAAGCCATTAGCGTATTTCAATGTTTTGCCGTAGCGAACACCGATGCTGTACGCATTAAATTTTGTATCACCAGACATGGCTTCACCAATTTCATTACGAGCTGTAAAGTCATTAGATACGCGACCAACTTGCGTTTCTACATGTACATATTGATCTTTGCCAAGGTCTTTCAAACCATACGCACCAACGGAGAAGGATTTAACCTTGCCGGAACCATCGAATACATAATCTTCAGAACCGCGAAGGTAAGATACTTGACCACCTACAGTCCAACCACGGCTGATTTTAGCATCGTAACCGCCTTGGATGCGTGTGTAATCTGTAGCTGTATCGATACCGCTACCGGAGTAGCTATATTTACCGCCACCGATGCGAGCCCAAATACCAGTTGGTTCACCTTGTTGCAATACACGAGGGCGATACATATCATCAGCTAATGTACGCCAAGCATTGATATTACCTACTACAGCAGAACGAATACCACGCATATGAGGTGTATCATAAGCACCACGAACAACAGGATTAGGATTTACTGGTGTAGGTGTTGGTGTTGGAACTTGAGGTTTAGGATCTGGAGTAACTGGTTTTGGATCTGGAGTTACTGGTGTAACTGGCTTAGGGTCCGGAGTTACTGGCGTAACTGGTTTTGGATCTGGAGTTACAGGCGTAACTGGTTTTGGTTCTGGAGTTACTGGTGTAACTGGTTTAGGGTCTGGAGTTACAGGTGTAACTGGTTTTGGATCTGGAGTTACAGGCGTAACTGGTTTTGGATCTGGAGTTACTGGTGTAACTGGCTTAGGCTCCGGCGTTACTGGTGTAACTGGTTTTGGATCTGGAGTTGGTGTAGGTTTTTGTTCTGGCACCACATAGGAGCCTTGGCCATTACCGTCTTTCCAAGTGATATCCCCTTCTTTTTGGTCTGTAGTCAACGCTTTTTTGTAGCTAGACACAATACCTTTAGAAGCAATAGATACTGTACCAGAAAGGTTTCTTGCACCCTTTACATAGTTTTCATAATAGAATTTGTGGGCTAAGTTATCTAAAATCTTGTTTACATTACTTTCAGAGGAAGTATCAAGGTGATCACCTGTTACATAGCCATGCACGCCAGAGCCAGCTGCAGCGGATTTCACGATGAAGTTACCACCCTCGATGTCAGCCGGATCAAGGCCGTCTTTCTTAGAACCTGGTTTAGCATAATTTAAGCCAGTACCACTAGTCATGTCATAAATAACATTAATATGACCGTCCAATTTATTTACATGAATGTCGCTGCGAGAATCTTGAGAAATACGGCTGAAACCTTCGCGCGTACGAGTACCTGTGAGGTTGTTAATACTACTACGTTCTGTTTTACCATCAATTTTGAAAGATTCCAAGCCGCCCATGCTATCATGGCTCCACATGCCACCATCAAAGGTCATGTTGATTTCGCCACCTTTATCCTCTAAGGTGTTCACAGCTTTACCGGAGAACTGGTTAGGACTGTTATGTGCACGACCAAGACCGATATTAATCACAGATGGTTGCTGTTCTTGATGAGGAGGCATCATTTTATCAGATACCAGCACATCACCTTGCATATTAAACACTTTGTGTTTTACAGTACCCGCATCATCAATGCCGAGATTAATTTTACTATTATATGCAAATGCCAATGGATATGGAGACTTCCATGGTGCAGTAGTCACGTCCATAACCCCGCCATCTACTTGAATGGAACTGTTATTTAGCATGCCTGTAATGAAAGCTGGTTGACGATAGCGTTTAGGCAATTGAGATGCATCAGGAGTATCCAAAGAGCCAATGGTAACTTGACCACCATCAGATGCGACTACACCATTTGCAGTCGTATTACCTGTACTTTCAAATTTGCTATCTGCAGTAGTTGCAAAAATACGTCCATCAGAATTAAGACCTGCTGCAGCCCATGTGCTAGGCATGGCCATCGTAGATGATAATAAAGTCATCATAACAGCAGACAATAAAATCTTATTACTACCTTTCATCCTCTTATACCTCAATAAATACTTCACTTACAATACAATCACATTTGTGAAAGCTCCTTCATACTTGAATATATATCTATGAGTTGATTTATTAGTCTTTTTTTATGATAAAAGATAGATATATACTCACTTATTAAAGAAACTTAAGACTAACACATTTAAAATATGTATAAAATATTACACTATTTTTAGTGAATTGTAAATGAATTATACTCATTTATTTTAGAAATAATTAAGATTTGATATGTGTTAGATAAAAATATAGCAAAAGAGGCAACGATTGACTCGCTGCCTCTTAGTAAATCTGTTGACCAGTATATTAGAATTTATGTGTAAATCCAGCATTTACAGACCAGCCTGCTTTATAGTCGCCAGATAGACCTGTGCTAAGGTCAGCAAAGATGCTGTTATTAGCATTGAAGCCATAACGACCACCGAATGCTAGATCGGTCCAAGTGCCTTTAAGGTCTTGTTTTGTATATTTTGTAGTATTGCCAGTTGTGTATGCTGTATTTACAGTGCCAGAGAAGGCATGGTTTACACCAACGCGAGTATAGATGTTACCTGCGCCGAATGTTTTACCAATTTCAAGGCCAAGGCCACCTGCTGTGCTGCTTACACCAGATTGGTTAACATGCATACGACCTGCATCAAAGCTATCCCCACCGAAGTGAGTGTAGCTCAATTGTGCTTGTGGCTCGATATACATGCCGTTTTGGAATTTCACAGTTTTACCATATCGTGCACCAATTGTATAAGCATTTGCTTTCGTTTCGCCAGAAAGGCTTTCACCAATTTCATTGCGAGCTGTGAAAGCATTAGAAACGCGGCCTACTTGAGATTCGATGTGAATATATTTATCTTTACCAAGATCTTTCACACCGTAAGCACCTACAGCAAAGGCTTTTTCCTTACCGGTACCATTAAATACGTAATCATCGTTGCCACGAAGGTAGGATACTTGACCACCTACAGTCCAGCCGCTACCTGTTTTAGCATCGTAACCGCCTTGAATGCGTGTATATGTTGTATCTGTGTCGATACCTTTTGCGTCATAGCTATATTTACCGCCCCCAACACGAGCCCAAATGCCTGTTGGTTCGCCTTGTTGCAATACGCGTGGACGATACATATTATCTGTTAATGTTCTCCATCCGTTAATATTGCTCATAATAGCAGAACGAGCACCGCGCATATGAGGTGTATCAAAATCCCCCATGATAACATGAATATGAGAATTACGCTCTGGTACTGGAGCTGGTTTCACTTCTGGTTTAGGAGTTGGTTTTGGTGCTGGCTTAACCTCAGGTTTTGGCGTTGGTTTAACCTCTGGTTTAGGAGTCGGAGTTGGTACCGGCTTAACCTCAGGTTTAGGAGTAGGTTTAACTTCCGGCTTTGGTATTGGTTTTGGTACGGGCTTAACCTCAGGTGTTGGCGTTGGTTTAACTTCTGGCTTAGGTTGAGGTTTTGGTACAGGTTTATTTTCACCATATACGTATTTACCTTGACCATCTTTATCCGTTTGCCATGTAATATCACCTTCTTTAGCATGACCAGATGTAATTACTGTAAAACGACCAGATTCAGAACCATCAGATGCAATAGCTACTGTACCTTGAAGGTTTCTTTCACCATTAACATAGTTATGATAGTACATCTTGTGAGCCAAGTTATCTAAAATCTTGTTCACATTAGCCTCAGAGGACATATCTAGGCCTCGTTGAGTAGTGTACACATGAGCCGCTGCACCAGGAGCTGCACTTGTAATATGAATATCACCACCCCAGAAGGAATCTGGAGTCAAACCATTATAGGTTGTAGTCGGTGGTTTATAATCTGGATCCTCAGTATCGCCACCTTCATCATTAGGGTCGTAAATAAAGTTTACATGACCTTCCAGCTTATCTACATAGAGCTTATTATGCTCACTTTGGGTTACCATATTCGCATAGTTGCGATTCTTGGAACCTACAAGTCGATGTACATGGCTAGGTTGCGTACCACCATCTAATGTTCCTTCATGCAAGCCGCCTTGATAGAAAAGCTCCCAAGAACCATAGTCGCCAAGGAATACATTGATATGACTTGGATGCTTTGCGTCTTTGTCTGCTAAGTTAAAGGCTAAACCATCCCAAAGAGATTCTTTGCCAATGATACCAATATTGATCTCAGACGCATGATTTGGGTCGCTTTTAACGATAACATCACCTACCAAAGACAAGTCATTGCCAGTAAAATTACCTTTGTTGCCGTCTACACCAATATTAACGGTGCCACCTTGAGCCACTGCAATAGGAGTGCTTACATTGTGAACATCATAAACGCCTTCCTTAAGGCTAACCGTACTACCACCTTTGCTGCTAATGAAAGGCTTGTTATTATAGCCAATATTAGCAACAGCTTTATCAATGCTGACTGTACTACCAGTATCTGCCTCAATGGTAGATATGTAGTTTGTCATTTCACCAGCCTTAAACTTCCCACCGTTATTTGCCGTAATATTTGCACCATTAGGTGTAGTAACTAATGTACTCCCCGCCATTGCATAGGGCACTACAGAACTAGCAATTGTCAAAGCAATTGCTAAAGATAGGTTTGCTTTATACACACGTTTCATAAAAACCCTCTCTCATTTACATACTATAAACTATTATTAAATAATTTAATTATATTTAATAATTATATTCTTGTAAATATGAGGGAAATTTGCCACATAACTATAAAATTATCACAAGTAAAAAAAGCAGTAATTATAGTTACTGCTAACGTATACGTATATATATTTTTGTATATTTCTATAAATAGATTCTTATTGATTCGCTTATATGTTCGCCATATAATTGATATAGGATAGTTAAGCGAGGTTGGGCCTCTCTTCGTCTATGAAGGGAGGGTTGTCTATGAGTGATTATGAGTTAATCATGCTAATCCTAGAGGTAATGACTGTAGTCATTGCTTTTGGTGCACTCGTGGCGCTTATTTGTCTTGGAAAAGACAAATAGCCCTTCGTTATCCCTAGATAATTAGGTAACTGAAAGGCCATTTCATCAATTATTTATTCTCTTGAGATGAGCCCGACGGATCTACTCGCTTGGCTATCTATTTATATTATAGGGTTAATCTTATATATCGTCAAATACGGATAAACGATACTATAGTACACTTATACAGACCAAAAGGCAGCGATCGAATCGCTGCCTTTATTCTTTATCTACGTGCCACACGCATAGCGGCCATCATACCTGGAGATTTCCATACAGATTGGCCATTGTCTGAAACGAGTTTGTTGTTATAGTAGAATACATCTGCATTGTAATAGTTACTATCGCTAGATGATACCTTATAGCTAAGGCCAGATGTAGTGTACACCGTAAAGTTGAGTACATCCCCTACTCTCTTCACAGAGTCTTGGTCTACATACCAGCTATTACCATTATAGGTTGTAGCATACACATCTGTACGAGCTTCTACATCATGTGTATTAATACCGATCAACACGAGTAGAGCTGCTAACATATATAAGAATTTACGCATTAGAATTACCTCCGTTTTATCGTTGGAATACTTGTTTATTATACCAAAAAACGGTGAAATTCGCATTAAAATGGCAACTTCTGAGCCAACTACTATCGGCTGCTCAATATACAATACAATACGTTTCATAACAGATTTGTTATATAAGAGAACATTCAATCCCTATTTCTTATCTTCGTATATCTAATAAAGATATTATAGGTTGATCTAAATTTAGTATCCCATCAATTTGATTTCTACATAAAAGAAGGTATCAACTGCCGTTGATACCTTCTTTTAATTCCACTATATAGTTATTAAGAATTATCTTAATATACTAGTTCTCCATTAAATGTACGATATTCATCACCAATTTTTGTTAAATCCTTTACAAGTAATCTAGAAGTTTGATGGTCTAACTTCATAACTAATGTATATCCGATGGATTTAGCCTTATGTATTACTTCACCAAGAAAATTAACAATGTTAAAGAATATCTCCTGAGGAGTACAATCTAAACATTTTAATAAAGAATCATCTTCCTTTAATCTAATACTATATACAGTTTCTCGATCGTCTTCCAACGTAAAATTCAATAAAACAGAAGTTGTCTCTACATCATAATCCAAATGATATGTATTAAGACGACCGCGCACTATAGCTTTATTATCATCTAAAATATTTGTAATTTCAAGCTCTATAGGCCTATTCTTATCAACTGAAAGTACATATTTTTTCATAATTAAAATCTCCCAAACCAATATATTAACTAATGTAGTCCCCTAGAAATGAATACTCCCAATATATTCATTCTATAATATTTTGCTATACAAATTATAACTAATTATGAGATAGAAAAGCCATAAACTATATATCAAATATATTCGATATATTTTAAATATTAGTTACAATATACACATTATACTTTATTTAGAATAACCCCCTATTCTCTGGTTATATCATTATGCTCATAAAATTTAATATAACAAATCAAAATCCCTACAAGAATTGGATAAGCCAATATAAATTCATTACTCATAAAGCATGCAATTTGCCCAAAGAATGCTACCAATAGGTAAACTAATGTAGGGTTATTAATATACTTTTTAATCTTATATGTTCTATATAAAATATATAAAATTGGGGTAATAAACAAGATTTCCCCTATCAACCCAAACCATGCCAATATAGCTGCAAACTCATTAAGTACTGGATACTCAAATGCTAAAAAGCCTTTTTGTAATACGTCTTCTGTCCAACGTTTGACTTCTCCACTATCTTTAGCAAAATCAGGGAATTTATCAACCATATAGCTTGAGTGCAAGCCTCTACCAACACCAAAAGCTAGATGATCTAGACCAACGTTAAACATAGCTACTGTATTACCAAATCTAGCTGAATTGGATCTAGAACTAGTATTGCTGACTGACTTAACATTGCTATCAATATACTTATCTAGAGCCTTTTCTACAGATATAGCCTGAGGTGTTTCTTTGGTAGTATTCGTTTGAGAAATACTAGCCTTAATTATAGGGCTTACTACGGAATCACCAACAATAGCAAAAGAATAACTTAGAACACTAAGTCCAATTGTAAATAGACATAGTTTCCACCAAGATTTATATCTAAATATTAGACTTAATACAATAAACGCAACCAGTTCGAATAGATAAACAACAACACCTGTTCGAGCCCTAGTTAAGAAAATCATGACAACTAAGAGAAATGCTAATATAATATCAAGTTTATTCTTAGAATTTACATAATGAATACCTAATAATGGTGCCAAAAACACCGCAATCATACTAAAATAGGATGGTTCTAACGCAAGGCTTCTAAGTTGACCTGGCCATAATTCCGGAGGCCACCACCCACTTTGTACAACAGGATCATATAAGCTATTATTAATAGTTACTAATATACTAGCCAAGTAATCTGAACCACTCCATAGCCAAGAAACCTCTATAATGGAGTAAGCTATACATAGTATTGTTAATATCCTTGCAGCATTAACAATAGTATCAAGACCTTTTTTACAATCATCTTTATATAGATTAAAAATGATTAAGAATAGCCCAATTAAGGGGAATATAAAGTTTCTAAACAGATACCAAACTAGTGATACCATTAACTTTACTTGTAGGATAAATTCATTACCTACAAACGAAGGAAATAGCGCATATAGTTTTTGGACAACAGATGTATTGATTAAATACGTGTAAATAACAGTATCATAAAAAGGAAAAGAAAATACCCCTAAAATGGTACAAAAAACAATCCAAGCAACAGATATTGTAAAATACGGTTTAAAGGGAAACTCTGTCTTCTTGTTCCATATGCTATATACAAGAAATAGTAAAATGGAAAAGAACAAAAATACCATCGACAGATTATTTCCCATGGAAAATAGGGTATACCGATCTGGTATCCGCATCAGTGGTAATGAAATTATCATTGCACAAAGCAATAACTCTTGAATTTTATAATATGCTGTACTAATCATATTAAAACAAACCTCTCAAATCTCTCAAACTATTTAAACCTATTGGAAGAGTTGTTTCCTTAATAAGCCTCCCATAATAATCATAATTAAAAATTCTGTTAATAACATTGTCATTGCTACCCCTTTAGCCCCCCACAAATAACACAATGGGAATATAGATAACAAGCTAAAGAATGCTGCCAATACTAGAGTTCGGCTATATGCACTATTCATATTGAGTGGTAGCATCGTTTCTTCACCAAATACAGTACTAATAGCAACAGCTAAAGGAACAAATGACAAAATTCGTAATACGTCAACAGTTAAATTATAATCCGCTCCGAACAATAGCTTGACTATAGTATCTGAGAAGAAAAATAAAGACGTACAGCCAACAAGGCCTACAACCAAATACAAGAATATTTGTTTCTTTATAAATTGTAATCCCTTAGAAATATCATCCTTCATCATCTTACTTATAAATGGATATATGGCGTCACTTACAGCATATATACCTCTACGAACACAGGTAATTAATTTATCAGCAGCACTATAGTAACCAACGATAACATTATTCGTAAGCATCCCCAATACCACTACATTAGTTGCAGTATATAAGTTAACCGCTAAGGAGGATACGAATATAGACCAGCCTTCTTTATAAGAATTAATAATTTCACCTATAGTTGGCCATTTAAACAATCCCGTATAATGTTTTCTTAACCAGACTATTGAAAAAACACCTGCAATTAAAGGCGTGCAAGCTTGTAAGAATGCAGCGAGTATATAATCATCTGGAGATTTTACAAGTAAAAATATGCCAAGCATCGTACAAATACGTCCACTCATATTTAAGATGGTAATATATCGCATTTTCTGTATACCTTGAAAAAACCATACAGGAAATAAAACATTACCTATAATTCCACAGTACATAACCTGAAATAATAATATGTCGATCGTATTTCCTAGTAATATGCGTTGCAGATTATAAACAGCAAAAAATACGGCCGTAACAAATATTAATATACATACTTTTCCATAAAAATATTTGGCAAACAGAAATCCTATTTTCTGTTCTTCAGCTTGTGCTATTGCTTTTGGCGCCGTTAAGGAGTATCCAAAATCAACGAAGATTCGAAAATATTCCATAATACCTTGCATAAAGGCAATCATCCCAAAATGCAATGGCCCTAAGACGCGAATCAAATATGGTACTAGGATAAATGCAAGTACATATTCTAAAGCGCGCAGGGTTAGAAGAGAAAATATATTCTCTATTAATACGGAGTAACTCTTCCTCACATTACCCATCCTCTAACATTAATATCTATCATTTCTTACTAACTATACTTTTATAATTAGAGAAAACCCCATAGTATTATCAATAAAACATAAAGATAATCTCTATGGGTTTTAATTATATATAATATACAACCGTACAAATATAGTTATGATTCATAGTTAATAATACAATTTAACCAATAACCTCTTTATATATTGTTTGCACTTCCACAATGGATTATGGCTGGTATCAGACGTATGATCTAATACATAGTGTTTATATTGTGTGAGTAAATCTTTATACTCTGTCTTACATTTATTTGCACAGACTCTACGAGATAATTCTACATAGGAATTTAATAGATACAATTGTAGCTCATTCTTTACACTACTACAGTGATTCATAAGATAATCATTCATATGCATATGGGACTCTACTGTATCCGTCATAAAACGTCTACTAAAGTTAGCCATTATACTACCAGCGCGTTGAACATAATAATAGAGTGGTTCATTGATTGTCACTACAGTCTGACAATTCAAGAATAGCTTAAAAATAGTGAAGTTTTCTTCTTGAATACGTCCCTTAGGAAAACGAACTGGTACTATTCCATTAAATACTTCTGATTTAAAAATCTTATTCCATACTACATTGAGATCGAATGGTTCCGTTTTTAGCAGATAATATCGCAACATATCCATGCCTGTAAAAGTTCTTGTATCATCTTGAACAGACATAGTATGTATACTAATATCATCATCACCTCTATAGATGTAATAATTACAAGATACCATATCAGCATGTGTACTATTCGCAATAGTAAACAATCTTTCACACATTGTATTTTCTATAAAATCATCACTATCAACGAATAAAATATAGTCTCCTGTAACATGGTCTAAACCATAATTACGAGCATCGGAAATCCCACCATTTTCTTTATGAAAGACCTTAATCCGTTTATCTTTCGCCGCATAAGAATCTGCAATAGAACCGCTGCGATCAGTTGCTCCATCATCGACTAAAATAATTTCTAAATTTTGATAGGTTTGATTAAGTATTGATTGAATACATTTATCAACATACTGCTCAACATTATAAATGGGAACAATAATAGAAAGTAACGGCTCCATATACTTAATCCTTTCGATCTATCTTATATGCAACAATATTATGTCCACAGCGTTGATCCTCAGGAGGCATCTGCATATAGTCATCATACATATTATCTAGATATTGTCTCCAACAGGACATAACAGAAAATAATTGATCTTCAAACTCAATAGTAGTCATCTTCTCAAAGTCCTGTTTAGGCAATCGTTCCTTTACACCTTCACCCCAGGCAATTACACCAACATGCTCTGATTTAGTATAGTCATAAGATTTAGCCAAACGATCCATAATATCGATACAACGTTGTTTACCAAATAAACGACACAATGGAACAATAACTAATTTACCTAAAGCATGAATAAGAGATTTCCCCTTAAACAGTTTAGCGCTAGCTAATGTAAGTATTTTTTGATAAAAAATCGATCTATCATAAATCTCTTTCATAATGGACATATCTTCACTAAATCCATCAACAGGAAAAATATCTATCCATAAATACTTGCTACGTAATGTATTAGAATATGTATTTTCACAAGGAATATTTTTATTGATGATAGCTGCATAGGTTGCATCTAAGCTATGATTGATAGGATTTGCGATTAACTCTAATCCATCATGATCATAATGCTCTTTTAACGTTAATAATCGTTCGTAATCAGGTCTTGGCATGCAAACATCAATATCATCATCCCAAGGTATAAACCCTTTATGTCGAGCTGCACCTATTAATGTGCCATAACATAAACTATATTTTAAATTATATTTTTTGCAAAATTTGTCAAAATCCTTGAGAAGATTCAACTCTTCTAGCTGAACCTCTCGTAAAGATAATTGTTGCATACTCACTCAATCCCATACTAAATAACGGTAACATTTGTATTAGATACAAATTTATTGAGGACGCGTACCTCTTCAATCATATCTTGATGACTCATCAAAAAGCTTTCAGAGTCCTCTCTAATACATTTTAAGAACTCAACGATTTCATATCGTAAGCCTTCACCTTCAAACTTATAGAAGTATTTTTGGTTTAAGTTCACATCTTCAAAACGCAATTCAAAGAATTCTGTTTTCCACCAAGGCGCTGGTACATAAATATATCCTTTAGAACCAGATATAACTAAATCTCCCTCTGCCTTAGCATTGATTGCCACAGTAGCGGAGGCCATAGCATCATCATAAAGAAAATTAATCTTTGATAAAATATCGACATCGTCAACCTTATGACTTATAAAATCAACGCGATTATAATCAAATCCTAGGAGTTTAAAGATAGCTAATAATGGATAGGATGCTAAGGATAAAATACTACCACCAGCTATTCTAATTTGATTAGCCAAATCTTCCCCCAAAACTTGTGTAAAATTAGCTTCTACATTAAAGATTTTACCAATTTTTCCACTACGAGCCATGGCAATTAACTTATTAAATGCAGGACTATAAGCTGTTTTCAAGCCTTCCATCAATACTAAGTTGGAAGATTTCGCCAAGTCCATTAAGCGTAATGTTTCATCAAGGTCACTACTAAATGGGAATTCTGTTAATACATGTTTTTTGGCTTGTAGTGCTTTTTCGATATAAGCACCACGTTTGGATAAAGGCATATTAATATATACTGCATCTACTTTATCCAGCAATTCTTCAGATGAACCAAATTGTTCTAAATTATTAAATTGATGTGATTTATAGATAGTATCAACCGACTCTGCCTCTGTGTACCCACCAATAATATCAATGCCACTAACAAATTTAGACTCATCCAAAAATCTATCTAATATAACTTCATTACCAATGATACCAAGTCTAATATTCTCAGAATTTCTAATCTGCGTACTTGAAATACCTTGTGTTCTTGGTAAGTAAACTACCTTGCAATACTCATTTAAATAGTCAAAATAGCCTTCCCAATCAGATCCAACGGTAAATATATCTACATTAAATCGTTTGATATCATCTATTTTTTGGCCAAAATATTCTTCTACTACAATTTCATCTGCGAAACCTGTAGCACGCACATTATCAATGCGCGTCATTAAAGAATCACGAACATTAAATTTACCTCTAGATTTATCAAAATAGTCAGACGTAACCCCAACAATTAGGTAATCACCTAATGCCTTTGCATTCTTTAATAGATTGTAATGTCCCTCATGAAACAAATCGTATGTTCCATATGTTATCACTTTTACCATATTATTTACCTGTAATCTCTTTAATGACTGATTTCATTGTTTCTACGAGCATTTTATTATCCTCAATGGTTGTATCACCAATATGAGCAACGCGTAGAACGTATTCTTCATTAACCCCACCCGTAGGATTTACAAAAATATCATATTTGTCCTTCAAAATTGTAAATACCTCTTTAGCAATTGGTTGTTCAAAACGGATAGGCGTAACCGCATTACTGATGCTGAAGGCAGGAAGAGATACTGGTAATTCTTTAATTCTATTTCTGAAATCTTTCGCCACACTATCAATACGAGCTAAATAATTTTCAAAACCTTCCTCTTCAATCAGATGTAATGCTTTATTCATTTCTAAACATACCCCAACAGCAGGTGTGAATGGTGTTTGACCTCTTGTAAAGTTTTTTACATATTGGTTGAAATCGAAGTAAAGATTCTTAATATGATTATTTTTTACACGTTCTTCATATAATCTATCACTAAATACAATAGGGGATATACCTGGTGCAATACAAAGGCCTTTTTGAGAACTCAAAATAGTAACATCAATATTATTACCAGCCATATCATAATGATCAATTAAGAACGAACTAATCGCATCAATTACCAAGTATGCTTCTTTCTTTTTAGCAAAGTTGCTTAATAAATTAATATCATATAACTGTGCGGTCGAAGTTTCATCAATATTAGCAATAACAAATGTAAATGATTGTTCTTCTACGGCAGCAAAGTGTTTTGCGGTTAGCTCCTCACCCTCGTCTAATTTAATCACAGTATGAGGTATCTCGTGGAGTTCACATAAATCGACGAAACGTTGACCAAAAGTACCACCATTAATAACTAACACATGGTCTGTTTCATTCATACAATTCATAATAGTAGCTTCTAATGCACCCGTACCAGAAGCTGTTAAGTAGATGGATTTATAGCTTTCTGGTGCATTCATAAATTTTTTGAGCAGTCTATCTGAATCTAACATAACTTCAGAAAATTCTGCTGTTCTAAAATAAGGAACTTGTTGATGTCTTACATCAAGAATTTCCTTTCTCATTTGTGTTGGTCCTACTGTAAATAGTTTCATAATATAATCCCCTCTTATTGTTTCCAATATACTCTATAGTTATGATGCGGTACCTGGCGATCTTCAGGTGGTGCTTCCATATAATTATTGTACAAATGACTTAAATAGAAATCGCTATCTGTAAGTCCCCAAAACTCAGTATCCTCAAAAGGATATAAACTTCTATTATCAAACAAGGTCTTTTCATAGACCTCTCGTTTATTACCACTTGCACAATCAACGAGAACACTTATATATTTCGCATCTGAAAATGGATACTGTTGTGCATCTTGGTTAATCTTTTTAATTAAACTTGTAGTTGGTAAAAAATGCATTAAGCTAATAGCTCCAAATTTCAAGAATGTACGAATATAACCTTTTAGCTTAGCAAAGCTACCTTTAGAGTCTACGTAGCGATTACTAAATGTAAATTTCATAGACGACCCATGGAACAACAAGTTTAAAAGTTGTTGGTGTCTAAAAAGTTTTTGTTGTGCCTGTGTATCATCTGGTAACCCATCCATAGGGAAAATATCTATAAATACACCTGCTTTATCAAAATTACGCCATAATGTATTATCAATCATAACTGTTTCTTGATCGAATACCTTTGCCATTGTATAGGTGTAACTATCATCGTTTTCAATAGAATATACTTGATATCTTGGATTATGGTCATTATATATCTTAATAAAGCGATTATAATCATCCCGTGGCATCATAATATCAATATCATCATCCCATGGAATAAAACCTTTATGTCTAACGGCTCCCAACATTGTTCCATACGCTAATACATATCGAATATCATGTGTATCACAAAAATGTGCCACATCTTTTAAAATATCTAAAGCGACACTCTTAATCTCCGAAAATCCAATTTCTCTCATCAAAAAAATTCCTCCATAATACAAATAGGTCTATTATTTAAAGAATTTTCTTTTCAAGAATAATCCACCTTTTTTAATCCAGTTTTGTGGCTCCATAAAGGATACATTTTGTTCCTTATAGTCAATGTTATTGGCTTCAAGCCATACGTCGAGCAAGATTTCACTTACGAAACCATAGATGCGCGCTTCGTATGTATCATAATCGGAAATATCGACGCGATGTTCAATTTCCTCCAAGATGGAGAACATCCATTCACAGTATTGATCAAAGAGGTCGCGTCGCATGACGAACATATTGAACATATGCGCCCAAGTGCGATTACAAACCTTTGTGAAAGCAGCACTATATTCAGGATATTTCTCAGCGATGATTTGCTCTGCCGCATCAAGGCCATCGCTATGGTGAGCATTATTATAGTGAGAACGGTTAGATTCAATATAATATTTACGCTTATCCGCTACGACTACAGGATATTCTGAAAGTAGTTTCTCCCATTCCGCTCCTGTAAGAATTTGGTTCTTTTTATCCTCTACGGAACGCACCTCTTTGCGCGTAAAATAACGTCTATAATGTACGAGACCAATATAGTCCGCATCAAGGTTTTTCCAAGCCCAATATAAGCCTGTCAATTCGCAGTAATTTGCATTTTTTGAGGAAATATTATCCCCTGTATGATCGCCAGTATAACCAATATCATCCTTGCCCTCTCTACCTACATGGATTGGCATGTATACGGAGTCCTCTGGCATCCAATATTGCTTATGTGTGGCTACTAAAATCTTAATATTCACTAGTACTCTCCTACATGAGTATTGTCTCTCAAGTCTATCTACTTACCATATGAAAAATTAGGCTAACTCTTTTTCTACTAACGCCAAGGCACTAGCAATCACCTTATCCATATCGTAATATTTATATTCCCCTAAACGACCACCAAAGATAACATTGGAAATCGTTTCAGCCTTTTTAACATATTTTGCGTAAAGGTCTAAATTCTTTACATCGTTCACTGGATAATAGGCTTCTTCGCCGATTTTCCAGTCTTTTGGATATTCTTTAGTTACATATGTAACAGGTTGTGTACCAAATTCAAAGTGTTTATGCTCGATGATACGAGTATAAGGAATATCGCCTTCTGTATAGTTCACAACGGCAACGCCTTGATGATTTTCCTCTTCAAGACGTTCTGTTTCAAAGTGAAGACCACGATATTCTAAAACACCTTCAGAATAACCAAAGTATTCATCAATAGGACCTGTATAGATGATCGTATCTGCCAAGGCTTCGTATTCATCACGATGTTTAAGGAAGTCAACGCCTAAACGAACTTCGATGCCCTCTAACATGCGTTCAATCATCTTCGTATAACCGCCCATAGGAATTCCTTGGAAACGGTCATTAAAGTAGTTATTATCATATGTATAACGAACTGGTAATCGTTTAATAATGAAAGCTGGCAATTCTGTACATTTACGGCCCCATTGTTTTTCCGTATATCCTTTGATGAGCTTTTCATAAATATCTGTACCTACAAGACTAATGGCTTGCTCTTCTAAGTTCTTTGGTTCACTTGTAATAGCAGCCCGTTGTTTTGTAATGATATCCTGTGCCTCTTTTGGAGTACGAATATTCCACATTTTAGAGAATGTATTCATATTAAACGGCAAATTGTACATTTCACCTTTATAATTTGCTACAGGGCTATTTACATAGTGATTGAACTCAGCAAATTGATTAACATAATCCCACACATGCTTCAAAGATGTATGGAAAATATGGGCACCATACACGTGAATGTTAATATCATCTTTGCTTTCACAATATAGATTACCTGCTATATGACTGCGACGATCGATAACAAGTACAGATTTACCACGCTTATGCGCCTCATGGGCAAATACAGCACCAAATGGGCCCGCCCCAACTACTAAATAATCAAATTGTTTTTTCATATGTATATCCTTATTTTTTCATTCCAAGACATAGCAATCGTGAATAATGATTTTTTCTTAAAATATAACCTATCAAGATAGATAGAATTGTAGATGCTAAGAAGCACACAATAAAAGCTTCATAGTACAATCCTAATTTAGACCAAAGTACAATTCTGAATGGAATTTTAACAATATCACTAAAGATATAAACATCCATGGAGACAGTACCTAAAAAGATCAAAAGTGTTTTATATAATCCGATTCTAGATGAGATTTGGTTAGCTATATAGTATGTAATAGTAATCCCCGAAACTGCTGTTATAAGAGTAAGTATTTTAAACACATTAATATCATGTAGTAATGCATAATTACCTACACTAAAAATCACAAGAGATGTAAGGGCTACTCCTGCGGATTTCATATAATCTAATAGCATATATTTCTTTATATATAAGCCTAAGATATAGAAGAATTGGAAGTACAATATCTTTGATACCATAGGTACAGAAAAGATATTTAATACATCAGATAACATGCCAATGATGAAAGATAAGATTAATAAACCTAAATTTACACGTTTAACCAATAAGGCAATAATGATTGAAATAAAGAACAAGCAATATAAAAACCATAGTTCTCCATCAGGATTGATACCTATTAATATTTTCCATATATCTTGTGGATTAATTTGCTGATTTGCAAATTTTGATAAAGCTAATTTGAAAGGAAAATACAATAAACCAATAGTGAAATAAGGAACCATTAACCGTATACTTTTAT
>OGIU01000099.1_pt1 | contig 59440 bp, 50 predicted proteins | sample 1571791 | NCBI WGS metagenome assembly OGIU01 (sample SAMEA2582104, study PRJEB24529) | metagenome | biome: Human gut stool | place: China | collected 2011
CTGAATCTTAATTATTCATTTTTCATCCAGTGTCCAGAAAACTGGGTACATATCAACGCCTCAGGGGTGTTCTCAGTCGTAATCATAACGACCTGAAGGTTCAGTGGACTTTTCAATCACTATGCCTTATGTAGTTTACTGCTCAATCTGCATCATCGGCAGGAGCCTGAGGGCAGACAGTTTGTAATGTTTTGGCCTGTTCCCCATCGTCTGCCGTGGGAGCCGCCGAACCTGCCTCATCGTCTACGCCCAGGACTTGTTTCAGGTTCACCAGCTGAGGAACACCGTCGACAAAGTGCAGGAAACGCTCACCACGCTTGTTATAATTGAAGATTCGCAGATCACTGGAGAACCAGATTTCCTGGCCATTGATCTTTGGCAGAACAGGCTGGATTGATTCCCAGATTTCGCGGATATGATCATCATCTTCGCAGATCAAAACGATAATGGGCCTCTGCGGGAAACTGATCTCGTCCTTTTCGTGGTAAAGCTGATCCAAATTGTCAAACATGAGAGCAAAACGTTCGATTTTTTCACGCAACCATTGTTTTATGCTTTCGGCTTCAAAGTCTTCGGTGCGCCGGACAGGCTCTGCCACCATCGGGCAATCGTTTATGGTTACGGTCGCATAGAACCGGGCACCGGTATACTCCGTACCTTTCAGTTGAATGACACAGCTTGTTTCGAAATTCTCACCAACATCGTCCTTGTAGGTACGCAGCCAATAGATCAGCCATTGGTTTGTCGCCAGGATGCGTTTGACCGTGTTGCCGTCCTGGAAAATGTCGAACGCATTATAGCGGCCGCCTTTTTTGCCCAGTTCACGCAGCAGGGTGCTGCCGTTCTTTCCCAACGTAATGATTCGCATGACGGAGCAGCTGCTGCCATCCGTACTGCCGTCCTCATTCAGCGTCACAAAGCGGGTCAGGCTGATCAGCCCATACTCCGCCATTCTGTTTGTAATTGTAGTCAGTTTAGCCCGTGTGACACCACTTCGCCAACCGAACGATACATAACCCGCCTTTATCAGATCGACTAGCATCGTGCTTGTAACATAGCGAAGCTTGGCGATCCATTCCAGAAGGCTGATCTCGAACGGGCCGATGCCACCCAGAGAGTCCTTGTTCATTGCAGCGACCAGAGCAATGAGTGGCTTTGGAGAACTTGGGCTGCCGTCTGAAGCATCCGCAGCGCGCAGTACCGTTCTTGGATAGAAAATAAAGGAAGATTTCTCGGCGTTTTTTACGCGTCCGAACTCGTTTGCTTCTCGGACCGACTGTTTGGGCGCGTGCAGGATGGGAGTGTTTTCATCTGCCGGAACGCTTGATGGTGTACAGTTCTCCGGCAGGGGCGGTGCAACAGCCGGTACAGAGGAAGCTTCTGTGGAGGGGGGCTCCGCGGGAAGGGTACCACCTCCGGAATACTGACTGTATTCTCGCGCGATCAGCGCACACAGATCGTACCAGGACAATCGGTTGTCGTTCCAGCGCCCCATCCACTGAGGCGTCCAGATGATGGGCTTTTCTTCCCCTTCCAGTTTCCTGATCCGGAAGCCTTTTATGACGCTTTTCTTGTACGGCAGGCTCACATCCGCAAAGCAGGCAGTCACATTCCTCACACGGGGGAACAGGATCTCTGCTGCATCCGACGGGAGGATACTGTCTTCGTGCAAAACCTGTCGCTTGTATTCCTCAGCAATGATCCCAGACAGCGTGTTCCAGCCCATGCCGATGCCGGCCCATTGATCGTGCATTTCTTTGGGCATATAGATATGGAAATTTTTCAGTTCTTTGATATGCACCAGATGAATGCCGGGGATCTGTTCCCCGGTAGCTCTTATCACAGCCGTGACCTCAGCCTCTGTCTTGTTCACGGAGGAATAGAATGTGCAGAGTGGCTTTTTGTCCGGAGCAGCAGCGGTGCCTGCCGCTACGTCCGGTTGCTGTTTTGTAGGGGCAACGAGCAGGTACTTCTGCGTAACTGCCTGGCGGACATCGCTCCATTGAACCTCAGTATACGACCAACGGGTGTGCATCCATGCCGGCATATGAACCATGATGCCGCCGCCAGGTCCGATCTTGACCTTCAGATCACTGACGACGACCCCGGTCTCCCGGAGGGTCACATCCGCCAGACAGCTGTTCTCCCGGTCAAAATCGTGCAGCGTCACCGAAACCGGCGGATCAAAACTTTCCTTTCGGTATGCTGCGGTGATCAGTTTTCTCACCTCGGCCCATTCGATCTCCGCCGGGTAGGGCCATGTGGTCTCCATAACAGCAGGCATATGCACCTGGATGCCGCCGCCCATGCCAGGCTTGACCTTGAACCCGGAAATCACCGTGCCGGAGACGGGGAGTGTGATGTCTGCACAGCAGTCTCCCTGCGCATCGAAATCGTGAAACGAAATGCTGAGTTTATTCGCTGACATCATGAATGATACCTCCGTTCTGGATGAGAAAACTAATGTTCTTGTGGTCCGTCATATTTCCCTGGATCTCATCAAAGGAGCACCTAAAAATCCAGATCCCTGTATAGTTGGTATATTCAATTTTTCGGTAAGAAGGAAGACGTTCGATCGCCATCAGTGAGGAATCCATCGTATAAAAGCGCTGCGCATCTTCGTCATTATCCGTAGGAATATCCAGAAACTCATATCTCCAGCCCAACGGTTCAATCTGATCGGTCTCATAAGTATACCGCGCCCCGTAGGGAAAACGTCTCAGCGGCAGGAAGGCCATCTGGATATCATCGGTCAGCCTGTCGCGCGCCCAGACAAACCTGCCTGTGATTCCTGTATATCGCATATCCTGAACGATCAGTTCATGGTTCAACCTTTTTATTTCGCCGGTGGAAGAGAGAACATAATACCCATCACTCTTATAATCTTCAAGGACACGACGGATCGAGTTGATCTGCGAACCACGCAGAACTTTTTCCTCTGAAAAATCGGGATCCAGTAAGACCAGCTGAGAACCAACTCCGACGGCAGTTCCTTTTTCCCGATAACAGGCGCATCGGACATTGGATGAGAATGTCTTCCGATTTAGCACATTGAAGGATTCAGTATCATACTCGACCAGTAAGTTCTCAATCGCGACTAAGACGCGTGCACCATCTGCGCGATACTGGATGCAGCAGATCCCCCCGGCCCCCAAAGCACCGACATCCCGCAAACTTTGGAACCGCGAAGGGACGAATTCCCGATCGCCGCCTTTGTGGGGGGTGGTATCCTCAGAGGAATTTTTAAAAAAAGTTTGAAGTTTCCATGAATGTGTGTCCTCGTCAAACCGTGTCACGGAAAGCAGCTGCAGCAGATTGCTCCGGGCGAATTCTTGTCGCTGCGGATTCCATCTGGCGCATCTTGCCGGAACATCATAGGACAAACCGGAAGGAAGTTTCTGCCCATGAACATCGCACCAGATCAAAGGCTCCAGATCGAACGAAACATTCACCTCGTTTTCTTTTGAGAACTGAACGTAGCGAAAGCTTTTGCTCCGGCTGTCATTGCCGTAACTTTTCACCACGCTCTTTGTTGTGATCGAATAGCAGAAAACGATATTTTCGTACAGGATGGCCAACAGTTCTCCGCTGCGATCCAGCGCAAGGTCAACGACCGGACTGGACTGCAATTGGATCGTGTCGAGGTAGGATTGCTCTGCAAGGCTGTAGATCTTCACAACGCCCGCCTCATCACCGGTGAACACATGCGCGTAGCTGTCGGCCGCAACGGCGCTGATCGGTGCTTCATGACCGTCTGTCAGAAAATTGGCCCGGTCGATCCATGCCCGGTCAAAGAGGCTGGGATAATAGGCATCCCTGTACCAGACCGTGAACACGCATTTATTCAACCAGCATTTCCGGAGATCAAGATCCGAGAAATCACACCAGGCCAGAAGGCCCTTCCGGCCGATTTTCATAATGTTTATAAGGTTCGCAACAGCATTCTGGGCAAGGTCGCCGTTTTCTGTTCTCCACAGGGAGAGTAATTGTTCGGCAACACTTTTTTCCGGCGCTGAGATTGTTATCTTTCCCGGAAAGTTCCAGCCGTCTTCTGTCCGCACCGGTCGGGCATTTTCCTCCCGCAGGATATCTGAAACGAAACCGAGAATGTCATTCGGATAGATAGTTTGCTGCAGAACAGGCTCCACGTCATCCAGGCGGTCAGGATCGTATGCAAATGCCTTCATCTCATTTGCAATATGGAATGCTGCAAAGTAGTCGCGGAAGCTCTGATGCAAAAATTCGTATCCGGCATCTGATTCATGCAGGAAATGCAGAGAATCCGTTGCAAGACCAACAAGGATCTCTGTATCAAAACGGCTTCCCCCACGGAGCAGCCTGCGGAGCGTATCTTTTTTGTACCAAGTGTACCGATCACAGTTCTTATCTATCTCGCCGATACTGCGCAAGATCTCATCCTCGCTCAAATACAGTCGCTGTTTTTCCAACATTTTGAATGCAAGAGCAGGAAGCAGATATTCCAACAGCACAAGGTGGGCGGCCTGATCAAAATTATCTTCTTCCGCAGCACGGTACAACTGTGTCTGAAAGAAGTTGCTCAGGATCTTTCCGGCGGTGTCCGGATGTTCTTCCAGAGCAATGCCCTTGATGTATTGGTATTTGGAACGGTGCTTTTCAACATCCGAGAACAAGGTCAGCATCAACGGCGTCCGGATGACCGCAAACACCTTCTCGTCCGTAACAGGCGGAAGGCCCATGTTGTGGAGATATAACTCAATGGATTCCCTGTCCAACGTCTGCATCTCAAGCGAGACAACATTTCCCATCAGGCAATGCAGCAGGGAGGCGTCAAACCATCTTGAGGTCATGATAATTCGGATCCCACTGTATGCAATGATGTATTCAGTATTGAGTTTATTTACAAAGGTCTTTACATAGTCCAGTGAAATTTCGTTGATGCCATCCAGCAGGAGAGCAACATTGGGTGCCGAGGTATAGGGCACGCTCATCAGATTTCTTAGAACACCCCACATGGACTGATTTCCTCCGCAGACAATGCGAGCCAGATATTGGTCCAGGGTCATACTGGCATTAATCTTGCTGAGCGGGACATAGATGGCGTTGATTCGTTTGCTCAACAGGTAATCACAGGTCTTCAGCAGGGAAACGGTTTTTCCCATGCCGCCTTCGCCGGTAATCAACAGGTGTTTATGAAGATTATCCTGTCCGTCGGTTTCGGAGAAGAACTTTACCAGAGAGACATCCTTCTTCTGATCATCCTTGTACAGGATATTTATCTCAGGGTTCTTAATGGCGGGGAACAGTTCGCTCCGGATCTCGTTCAATGCGTAGTTTCCGCTCTGCTCATACTGATGTTCATGATAGAGCCGCAGGCGGGCCATCAGATATTCCGGCGTGTCGATCGGCGGCAGATCCTTTTCGTCCCCGCTGCAAAGGAATCTTTTTAACAGCGTCAGGGGGACGCTCTCTGTAATCTCACGCGCAAAGGACGCGATGCCATCAGGACTTTCATCGATCCCTGACCCAAAACCGAGAACATCATGGCCGGCACAAAATGAGAACATATAGGCACTTTGCCGGTTCGCGCTTTCACTCACATCGTCCAGACAGACCGCTACGATGCTTTTCTCCCTCTGGATCGCCAGGTCGAATTCGTGAATACAATACGGCTTGTTGACATAGGTCTTGGAAAGAAAGGCAACAAAGACGATCGAGTCATCAATGGCAATGTCAATCGAAGAGTTGAATTTTTCTGCCGCGCGCAGTCTCTCTTTATCGATCCAGCAGGAAAAGTCCGCTGCAGAGATCAGGCCCGCGATTTTTTCCACCAGTTCACGGTCATCATGTGAATAGGACAGGAACACATCGGCGTGTCCGGACGGTATATTTTCCATCATTCTTCACACCTCCATTTTGTATTTTGACATCCTTTTCTCTAACGATCCGCCGCAGAGGATGCGAAACGGTGTGCTCTTCTTCCCGGTGCTTTCACCGGAGATTCAACCTTTTTCGCGCAGTGAGAGAAAAAGAAGCTTTCCTACTTTGCAAGTATAACATGGTGCAAAATCACTTGCAACAGGCAAGGGGGTAGATCTTGGCGCAAGGCAAGCCGATCACCCCTTATGGATCGGCCGCAGTCCAGAGAGGGGTACCGCGCACCCCGTTTCTTTGACCAACGCGCAAAATCATAAGGAGCACCCTCTTTAAGCTGCCAGCTCTTCTTCCAGAACGGCGTCAACGGAAACAAGCATCCGCAAATTCTCGTTGGACGGCTTCAGCACCGTACAGAACACTTCGGTGCCGGGACGCAGCCCGCTAAAGAAAGCAAAGGCCTCCTGCCCGTTTTCAAGTGCAAGGATCAACCCTTTCCAGCAAGTATCCCGAACCACGCCACGAGCTCCATCACGCACGTCATAGTTGTCATTGGAATCCCACATAAAAAGTACCTCCTCTTTTTTCGCATCGTGTTTTCTGTCTCTGATAAAATGGTATCATCACCGATTTCACGCAGACGAGGGGGAAAACTGTGTCCGGTGCAGTGCCAAACAAAAATCCGGCCAGTACGCCATCGTAAGAAGGCCTGCCGGCCGGATCTCATGCTTCCGGAGATGACCGCGTAAGTGTCTGCCCTTATGCAGCTGCCGTTCAGCTCTCCGGCTGGCCGACCGCTTCAAATTGAGCAGCCTGAGCTGTGTTGGCTTGGACGAGAAACACACAACGATTTTCTTCTTCCACGCTACTGCGGCAATCGGTGGCTTCGAATCCCAGACCGTAGCAGATCAGCTTGCCGGAGTCCACACCTGCTGCAACAAGGCAATCCCGCACGACCTTGGCCCTTACCAGAGAGAGGTGTATGGCCCCTTCGGTGGTTGAGCCATCCACCTTGGCCACACTGCCTGCGACCACATAAGACGATGACGAAGTCCGTATCTGCTCGGCAAGCTCGTTGATCACTGTGCTGGCTGCAGCCTCATCTGCGAACTCGACACTATCAGGGAGAAACGCGATCTGCTCATTTGTGATCTTCACAAATTCGATGCCACCGTCAGCGGCCATGGGCGTAACAGTATGTCCGAACTCTGTGAGCGCCGGGCCGCTGATCACGTCGCTGTGGAAGGTCAGGGAAGCTTTGGCACGGTTAAAATATTCAGACCAGAAAGCTTTGATTGCTTCCGTCTGCTTCGCACTCAGGGTGGGCTGGCTGCCTGCCGTGTCACCGGCGCCATACCATTCCACCGAGACCCCTTCCAGATCCGGGATCATGGCAGCCTCTTTCAATTGATCAACGAGTGCGACAGGATCCTCGTTGACAATATCGATATCCGGCATCGGGAAGGAGGCTGCGGTCGAGATACCGCTGTGGAGTATTATGAGCTGTTTGTTATCCGCTGTCCCGGCATTCAGGACTCTCGCAGCGAGATTGATAGATGTCAAGACATCAGTCTCTGGCACCTGCGCCCGGGCCTCCTTCACGATCTCCACAAAAGAGGCCTTCAACTTGTTGTTTGCCTTTTTCTGCTGTATCTCGTTGTTTTTCTTAACGTTGAACTTGACCGGCCCGTATACCTGCGGCTGACCATCCGTGATGATCAGTGCTGCGCTGCCGCCGAAAGCCGTGTTGATGTTTTCAGTGAAATCTTCAGGATTTGTCAAAGCGGGGACGGCCTCGCCCTGTTCCAACAGTAACACAGTGTCCGTTGGGGCGACAGTGGTACTGTCTCCGTAGGAAGGCACGGTGCTGCAGCCCACCATCAGGCCTGCGGCCAAAGCGGCAGCTGCAAGAACTGCGGTCAGTCGAAACATCTTTTTCATAAGGATTTTCCTTTCTTCTTATCATGTTGCAAAATCGGATATCAGGATGCCAGTGCTTCTTCCTGGGGTGTTTCCTCGGCTGTTTCCTCCAGATGCAGCGCCGGCTGTGCCGGTACGGCATCTGCCTGGGGAGGGATCAGCATCTCCCGGATCTTTGCTTCATCACATGCAAAGGGATCTTCGAGTCCTGCACGGGTCAGGAGGGCCTTGGCTGCTTCGGCGCTTCCAAGTTCGTTGGCCAGGATGACTCTGACAGCGAGCTGAGCACTCTTGGCTGCACAGGTCAGGGATTGGAGCTTGACACAGGCCATGCGGTAGTCCGCTTCGTCTGCGTTAAAGTTTGCCATTGCAAACTCCTTATGACGGATCGCATTGGCAGTCTCTGCCTGCAGATCAAGGAGTTTTAACCGTTCCGCCTCCAGCGCTGCGAGACGGTCGCGGTGGTTGCATTCCCAGCCAAAGCCAAAAGCGGCGGCACTCGTGACCAGCGGGACCAGTGCTCGTGCGATCTGACCGATGAAGTACAGCGTCGCGTCACCGTCCACATCTGCGATGTTCATCTTGGCCGTGACGATGCAAAAGACCAGGAACACGAGGTATGCACCCGCTGCCGCAGCCATGAGGAGACAGATCCGCCGTTTATTGGGGCATTTATCGCTCTTCAACAGGTCGCTGTGATTCGCAAGGAGTGAACCGGCAAGCGCAGGGCTGACGTCGAGGACAAGTGCAAGAACCCCGCTGACCGCCCAGGCGAGCTCCACACGTTCGTCAAAAATGTTCTGCGCGTAGTACGCAATCGTCAGGGCATCAATCGCCATGAAGAGGATGGTCATCGGCAAAAGTGCATGATGGATCAGAGTGTCCAGCAAGCTGCTCTTCTGACGGCTATTTTTCTTGATGATTTCGATCTGCTGGACCGGGTTCTTTTCATTTCCAGTATACATATGCGTTTCCTCCATTCTTATTTTAGGCTTTCAGACGAGCAATCGCAGCTTCGACGGCGTCGAGTTCATGCTGGATCATAGCTTCACTCGACTTCAGATTGTCGATTTGAAGGAGCAGATCGGACCGGAGATTCAAGGCGGTACGGTGGTGGCTCTGCCGTGTCTCGACCAGCGAGGAGAGCATACTCTGGTACGCTTTCAATTTCACCATTTCCGTGAAACCTTCCGTCGTTGTCTCGTCCAGGTCCAGAGACTTGATAGCTTCCTCTGCCTTTGCAAGCGCATCTGAAAAATATTCCGAAGAGGAATAATCGGGATATGCTCCACAAGACGTATAATCATCAGGATAGGCAAAGAGAAGGTGATGGATGATCGTGTGATGCTCAAAATCCGTCTCCACCTGTTCGCGCCCCTGGGCGGGCATCTGCGGCTTCTTCTTAAAAAGGCTCATGATACTACCTCCTCAATTCCGAAACGTCTTGCAAAATCCGCTGCTGAAAAACCCGCAGTAAAGTGCGGGATCTCTTCATCCAGCACCTTGAACTTGCTGGCCTTGCCATAGCGGGTAATCGCATCGTTGGCCGTGCAGTAGGCGGTGTTGATCTCGCCTTCTGCCGTCAGCAGTTCACTGCGGATGGAGGCGATCAGCTCACGCCGCTTTCCCTGCGCGGCAGCCCGGCGTGCGCCTGCTTCGCGAGCCGCGCGTCTCGCACCGGTGGTGGAACGTGGCGTGCTGTCGCCGTAGTCAGAGGCATGGGGCATTGCCTTGAATTCAGCAATTTGGGGGCCAAGGCTCTTGTTCAGCCATGCCACCTGCGCAGCTTCCAGCGTCTGAAGTTCACGGCGGACGTGCTCATAATATCCGCCACTGAGGGTGTTCTTTTCACCCTTCGTCCGGAAATCGGTTTTGTGCATGAGTGCATCCGCAGTGCCGCGCAGACGCATGAACCGATCCGCCTTCCAGATGGGCACCTCATGATACTTGCTTTTTCGGTTGTTCGAATAGATCAGCATAGTCCCAACTCCTTTTCTTTTGTTTTGTCCGTTGGCCTTTCGGCTGAGACAGTTATATCATGTTTTCATGTCTCAGATATTCCACAGAGAGGTCTTTCCTGAAAGTAACCTGCGTTTTTCGTGAAAGAAGCCTTGCGGTCATGCTCTGCGGATGCTATACTGGTCAAAACGGTGCAAAATGCACCGAAAGTCATTCATTCGCAGAGGTTCCGGTTTGGAACATGGAGGAACAGTTATGATGACAAAGCCCTCTCTGAAAGAAGAATGCTGCCTGAAGGTAATGGATGAAAAATGCTTATCTGGCCCATTCCGAATCTCGCTGGGCGGCCTGTATGCACGAAAGACGCGGGACAGGATGACCACAGTTCTTGCAAAGCAGGCGGGACGGCCTGAAGAGAGAGATACCGATAAAAAGAACAACCAGCACCGCATCCTGTGCGCATTACTGCCGGCGGAGTATCGCCTGATGCCCGACGGAACGGATCTCGCCAACCTGAAGGAAGCTTCCATCAGCCGTTTTTTTATCTGCGCAGAGAATCCCGACACAGGAAAGTTCTACTCCGAACGGCAGTATGAGGCTGTAGGGAATAACCTGATCGATCTTGCCCGGAAAGCGGGGTTCAGGACCGGTGAGTTCACCTTGCTTCCTCACATCCGCGGGCAGCTGCAGATCATGCTGGCAGAGCTGACAGAAAACGAGCGAAGAGATTTTTCGGCAGACGCGATGACGCTGCTGGAACGGCTCAAGAATAAATCAAAAAAATACCCCGACCTAGCCAGCCACGCCGAGGGCCTGAAAAAACTGGGCACACTGGAGGAGCAGCTGGCCTACCTGACCGTGATCGCGCTCACCTGGTCCTGCTGGAGTTGGAATAACGACGCCCTGACGAAAGACCTCGCCTTCCTTCTTCTTACCCCAAAGAAGGAAGGCACAGAGATCCAGGCCATTGAGTCATGGAAAGAAAAGCGGCTGGCGGAAGACAACGACCGCTCCGCCAAGCTGCTGGAGCAGTGCAGAGATGCGTTCAGGCAGAAGGATTTCTTCACCTGCGGCAAAGCAGCAGAAGGCATTCTTGCGCTGCGGTTCGCGCCGGACCTTGTCCGGGGCGAAGCATATTACATGCTGTCTGTCTGCTACGCAGGACACGGGTACAAGAGATCCGGCACTCTGCTGAGTCCGAAGGAGCTAATGCTCCGCTCTTACAAATTCGGTTATGCCGGGGCGCGGGAGGTCCTGCTGAACAAATACGGGTTCGATGCAGCGCCGCTTCTTCTGCGTCCGCGTGCCAAAGCACTGCACGGAACAGCAAAAGTGGTCTCTAACTGCATCAACCAGTACACAAAAACCGTCTTGCAGTCTGCACCGGATACACTGCGGAAAGAAGCAGATGATGCACTGAAAAAGAAAGAAGATGCAGAAAAGTGGGTGTACTGTGCACCCGGAAAAAAAGCCCTTCAGGATTCTGTGGACTTCAGTCAGGAGACCCGCTACCTGTTGTTTGATGATGACCAGGAAAAGAATTTCCATGATCTGTTATGTCTTCTGGACCGGATCGCCGCTGTGGAGCGCAGCAATCCGGTCAGCCCGGAGCAGTCTACCCGGCACTGGAGCGGAACTGCGATCTATCTGCGAGCCTCGGAGGATCGTTATGCCGCGCTGGTCGATACAGCTATGAAGCGTCTTGGTCAGTTCGTTGTCAAGGTATTCCTCATCGACGATGAAAAATGGGCAGCACAGGCCCTCCTCACCCGGCATCCGATCTACGAGCTGATCCAGTGCGTGTCCGGCAAGGAACTGAAGCGCGGCCCGTTTGTCATCAATTTCACGGTGATCTGTGACAGGAATGCCGCGCTTGCCAGCCGCCTGCTGCGCGAAGCATACTGGCTCAGTACTTTTTCTTACCCCGGACTTACGGTAAAGTTCCATCTGCTGTCGCCCGTTGCGCAGGAGATCAAAAATACAATGCGGCTGGAGTTTCCCGCCATGTTTGAAGCACTTCCGGACGCCGACATGACTTCCCATGTGACGTTCCTGGCAGAGGATCTCACGCTTCCGGCGCTTTCAGATTATCGGCTCGCAGGATATGTTGACAAGATCGAAGCGATGCCGAACTCGTTCAATTATTATGTAATCGACGCAGGCGATGACATCTCAAGCCTCAACCTTGCAATCCGGCTGCGGGAGTGGAATGTGCGGAGTTGTGTCGCAGGGCGTACACCTCTTCAGAACGGCAGCCAACCGCGCATTGCCTTCTACTGCAAAGATCCGGACATCGCATATCTCGCGGAGAATATGGTCGTCCAGACCGTAGATCATGGTAGCAGTTGGTATAACAATTACAACCTGATTTCTTTCGGCCTTCTCACAGACAGCTACTCCTGGGATGCCATGGATGGCGGCTACTGGGAACGAGTAGCAGAATCCGTGCATCTGCAGTATTGCGGGATTGCCTGGAATGCAGCGGATGACGTAAAGAATGAAAATCTGGTGGACTACTATGCCAGAATGTACAACCGGGATTCCTCCATGGCTGCCGCCTTGTATCTGCCATACCAGATGTTCCAGATCAGAACGGCCAGTGCAGAACACATTGTGTCTGATGCACCGCTCGGCACCGTCGGCTCAGAGGATGCAAACGCAAAGCTTGCCCATGACATGGGAGATCAGTTCCGTGAAGCCATCGGGGAAAACAGCAAAGCCCTTATCCCGGAGCTTGTCTGCATCGAACATGCACGCTGGATCCGGTGGGCTTATTCTCGCGGCTGGAAAGCTGCAACGCCGGATCAGGTGCTCTTCTATATGGAAGAAGGAAACCCCAAGCAGCAACTGTACATTGCGCGACTCCACGGCTGCCTGTGCGCATCGCAGGAACTGGCCGTGCTGGCAGAGCAGATGAAACAGGCGCTGACGCCAGATGACGGAAAACAGCCCCACAAGAACGACTGGAAGCGCTTTGTTGCATCCCGGGAAAAAGACACCGTCAAGCTGAACAATACCGACCGTGCCACCACGATTGGCTGGATCTATACGCCGAAGGACTTTGCCGAGTTCGACCGCTCTCATGTTCTCGCAAGCGCGGAACTTATCGAAGCACGCTGGATCGAGCATGAACCTCCGACCCCTGTGCAGGAGGCACTGAACGGCATCTGACAGCCGGAAGGCTCCACCCTCTCCTTTGAAAAGCAAAAGCAGGCCCCGCTTATGCACAGTGGTGGCCTGCTTTTCTCTGTTCGTGCGGCAGTGCGGGAAATCTGAGGGTTTCTGGCCGGGCCCGAAATACCGCTCTCCGGATGGCCGGATCCGTCAGATGACCCGATAGGTGTCCGAAAAATCCCGGTCGGAAATGACATAGAGATCCTCCGGATCCGTGATGTTGATATACCCGCCTGCGTCCACATTCCATTCTTCTCTCCACTGCACGATGTGGATGGCCTCCGAAAGAAGCACAAAGTGCTGCGGGCCGCCTATGGGCTTGTACAGATCAGGATGACCCGGTATAGCCGTGTATTTTCTCCGGAACGTACTGTCGCCGATGATCCACTGATTAAGGTGGGCATGACAGTCGGCCACAGGGCTGCCTGACGCATCCGCCTTGGTGGCGATCCAGTCCGGATGGCCGGATGCGTCGGTTGAAACCACAGCCTCTTTCTCTTTCACAGCCGCACCGCCGGCATCCACAGACCACGAAATGACCTGTTCCCCCGGCACGCCCGGGCAGGCAAGGATGCGCGCAGTCTTTTCCGCTGTGCAGACCGGTGCGCCGCTATTCAGCAGCTCTTGGACATAGACCTTCAGATCGGTGATTTTTTTATACGCAGACATTTTCCTTTTCCTCCTTTGTTATCGCAAAAAAGATCTGATCAGCACCCACAACATGATGATCACGATGCCGATCGGCATGACTGCGTTGATCCATGCCCAGGTGTTGTTGGCAATAGCTGCGGCGATGCACTGCCTGTAGCGCACGCAGCTTATAAGCACCAGCACCGCTCCTGCAGCCAGCCAACCGAGAAGAAACCACTTGATGACAGTCCAGACGGTAACATCCTGATAATACATGACAAATTCCTCCTTCTTGCATTTACCATCTTCTGAAGCCCCGGGACAGGCTCAGGATCAGACATAGGATCCCCGCTACAACGGCCAGGATGATGATCGCCGATGCCAGCAATTCCGACACCCACATCGCGATCACAGCGGTGATGATATTGAAGTTGATGATCACAAAGATCGCCGCAGCAATGGAGATTGCTGACAGGATCAGGGTGGTTATTGTAACTGCGGAAATACCGGTGTCCGCGCCAAAGCCGCGTTCGGAACCAAAGATATCATTTTCATTTTTCATTTGCAATTCCTCCTTCTTCTCTGCTCTGGTTCCATTATAGCATGCCCTTATTTTCAGAGCTGCTTTTTTTTGCACTGATTCTGAAAGTAAAAGCAGGATCTTCTTCAGGCTGGACAGTGAACCGGTATCAGGCGTGAAGTGCAGCTCTTGTCAGGGATGCTCCCTTTGATGACAGGAACCGTGCAGAAGGAACCAGATAGATGTACTCATTCGCAGCAGTCTTTACCGCAAACTGATCCGGGATCTGCCCCAGAAACCCCTGTCGCGGAAAAAGGTCGGCAGCACGGACTCTCAGTCGCTCCTGCGTTGCGATCGCCCAGTTGACTGTTTTGCGGGGAGTGAAGATCAGAGCCGGCGGTTTGCCGACATTCGGCACCGGGTAGCTGTAGAGATAGGTTCCCCATAAAGTCTGGGACAGTTCTTCTGTGACTGCCGGCTGATCATGCCCCGACAGCACAACATTGGAAAAACTCAGGGCCGCGCCTTCCGTGGATTCTTTTGCATTCCGGGAGATGTAGATCAGTTCGATCCGTCCCTGCCGTTTCATACTGAACAAATAACGGAGAAGCACATCTTCCGGTACGAACTCCAGTTCATCCACAATCACACGGATCCGGTTGACCTTTTTCAGGGCGGCCGCCAGTTCTTCTTTCAGGTATTCGTTCATCAGGGCCTGTTCTGCGGATGTCGTATAGAGCGCCTGCAGTGGGATGCCCTTCTGTGTTCCGCTCTGAAGATCGTATTTGGTATCGGCGTCAGGATCTGCCACAGCGTCAAATACAGAACTGAGCTTCTCACAGATGCGCCGCAGACAGATGCCTGCCTCGTGGTTTGCCAGGATCACGTCAGTGACCATGTTGTTCAGCCCCAGTGTAAGCGCATATCCGGCGATTCGATCATCGTCTTCCAGAAGCAGTGCAGACAGTGCCGGCAGAGACACCGGATACTTCATGGCAACAATATTCAACGCTGCAGAGGCATATTGCAGGATCCGATCGATCATGGTGTGATATCCCAGCAGCTCCGCTGCACGATGGATAAAGTGAAGGAGTTTCTCTTTTCCCAATCCATAGAAGGGCTGGTACTTCCGTTCAAGCGAATCCGAAATGGCGATCTGTTCCTCCGCTCCTGCGCGCATCCCGCGGATCCGGCCAAACAGTTCCGGGTGGCACGACAGAAGGATCGTCGGCATATCCTTCCGGCATAGATATTCCAGAACCAGGTCGGTGATGAGTGACAGGTTCGAAGCAAGATATCCGGAAATCAGCAGATCTCCCTGGATCCGGTGGAAAAAGGTCGTATGGCTCACGCTGCCGGTCATAACGCCTCTGGTTTCATTCAGTCGGTCGCACTCGCGCAGGACCATTCCTTTATTGCTCTCAAACATACTGCTCGTCTCCTTTTTTATCAGTGATACCGCGGCATCCGGAAAAAGAACGGTGCCTCATTTTTCAGGCTGACGATTGCTTCGCCCAATCCCAGCGACAGGATATCGTTATCTTCAACTGTGTGGCCTTCCCGCTGCGTGTGGATATTGCTTTGCTGGCTTGAAAAAGACAGGTTCTGGTAGTTCGCACCGAACCGGTTCATCAAAAAGCAGCGCGTGTCATAGTCCGCATTGTGGAAAGCGACGATGTTCTGGAACGACGACAGGACACGTTTGGCTCCGATCTCTTCATAGATATCTGCCAGGCTGGAAAAATTCTGAAGTCCGCACAGGATCTTTACGCCCTGCGAACGCCCAAAATTCAACCCATCAGAGAAATGCGTCAATTTAGGCAGCAACAGCATTTCGTCCCAGATGAAATAGACGTTGTTTCTGGCTGTATTCCGGCCTCCCAGCGCATTGGCGAGCGCACTGTCCATCAGCAGGCCATACATGGGCGCAAGGGTCTTGCCGCGGCGGAGATCATACTCGACGAACACGACCTTCCGGTCTGCAGCATCCACGACTTCCCGCATGGAAAACTCCCTGCCCGGATCATGCTTTGCAAAGGGGCCAATGAACAATTCCCGGAGGACTGTGCCGATGTAGCTGCTGACACCCTGCGTCTGGTTATTGGTACCGGCAATATAACTGATGCAGTTCCGGTAGTCCTTCATATAGTCCAGTTCAAAGACGGCCTTAAGTTCCGCATTCGTACTTGCCGTGACAAACCGGATGAACGCCTCATTGTTCAGCATCTCCGGTTCCGACATCCAGTACCGGCGCATGAAATAGATCAGCAATCCGGCCACGATCTGCTCAGCCATGGCAGGGAAGATGGGCTGCGACTCGCTCTGCATCCCGGAAAAAAGCCGCTTTGCTTTTTCCAGCGCATCGGAATCCGAATCCGACGTATACACCAGCCGGCCATTGCTGGCGCGGGGCATGATCTCCGCAAAAAGATTGTGGCAGCCGGTCAGGTCGGCATACTCGCTGCCCGCACCGACCACAATGCAATCCTTCTTCGGAATGCGGCCGCCGAACTCCCGGTAATAATCGCCCTTGGTATCGAAGATGATGATCTTGTCGCCTTTTTCCTGGCTGACTAGAAGCTGCCTGGTGATCATGTTCAGCAGATTGGTTTTGCCGCCGCCCGGCTCCGCAAGGGTGAGGAACCCGTAGGACAGCATGTCTTTGCTGATCCCGATCCGTTTTCTGGTGGAGGGATCTTCAAATGTCACAAACGGATGCTGTGCCGCTTCGGCGGTCCATACCGGGACAGGTGTTTCCCGGATCGTCTGTCCGATCAGCGTTCTCGTATAAACTCCCGCATTCCGGTTCTGATTTGCCGCAGTACTTTCCGCGAGGCGGTTTCCAAATTCGTATGCCATTATAATGCTCCTTTCTCACAGGTCCAGATCTCCACCCAGACCTACATCTTCGTCACAGCCTTCGCTGTTGCTCACGCCGACATCTGTGCCGGCATCCACGCCTGTGTTCACCGAGGTCTGCTCTGTCTGTTCATTCACGGCACCTGCAGAGGCCTGTTCTACCGGTCCGCCGGTATTCAAGTTGTCGTTCACAGCACCGATCTTGTTTTCTGCATTGTTTTCCATGGCTGCTTTGTACTCCTCCACCGCCGTCAGATAGCGTTCGGCCGCTTCACCGGATGTCCGCAGCGCTTCTTCCTTGCTCATGTTCGGGTCGTTCATGGCGTGCACATAGTACTCGTTGACCGCATTGCGAAGAAACTGGTCATATTCTTCGACTGTCATCGGTGTATATTGGAAACTCATATTCTGTTGCTCCTTTCCCGTGGATAACGACCTTGTCGTGACAGGCTGCAGAGCTTGCCGACTCTGTACCATTTCGTTCTTGACAGCCTGTTCTGTTCTGGCATCCACAGACTTGTGGGTGTCATAATACTGGTTCATCAGCACCTGGTTCAGGTCTTTTACAAAGTCCGGATTCTGAAAACGCTGGATTGCTTCCGCCTCCATCACGGAATAGCCATTCGCCTGCAGCGTTTTTTCGTAGGCCTCAAACGATGGTTCCATGCCGTACTTTGCTGTGAGTTCCTGCACGATGCGGCTTGCTTCCTCTTCTGACCACCGGAAAGCATCCCGTTCTGTGGCCTGAAAGTAATAGATGTAGTAGCCGTTGGATGTTTCGCCTGTAAGGTACTGGCTTCCAAAGTCCAGGTTGTTTCCCTGCTGGACCATACTTATCGTGAAGTCGTTGGCGCGATATTCTGCCGCAAGCTGTGGATCCGCATTCCGGATCGTGCCGTCAATGATCTGGTCCTGATAGCAGTGCACATTCTCGTGGAGCACTGTGACCAGGCTCTGTATATTGTAGTCATTGATCGTATGCTGCAGCGTTTTGCCCTGATACGTCGCCGTCCGGGTTCCGTTCACCGCCAGATCACGGTTCACGGAAATGACGCCTTTTTCAGCATAGCCGTCGGTCCTGGACGGCATATTTTCAAACTGAACCCTCGGACTTCCCGCCTCGCCTCTCGCTGCGGCGTCCCGGTTTACGGTTTCTTGCAGCAGATCCAGCTTCTGGCTTTCGCTGAGGCTGCGGTATACGCTCTCGCGGTACATCGCATAAAGGTTTCCATCGCTCAAGTTCCCGTACTGGGTCGGATGCGCTCCATAGTCGCTCACCTGGATCACCTCCGCGTCCGCCAGATCCGGCGTTCTGCCTTATCGCGGTCACCGGTCAGATACTCCGCAAGCACCTCCATTGCTCCGAGAAAATCCGGGCTGTGCCAGAGTGCCAGGAGCATGGGAACGGAGTATCCATCGATGCTGATCTCTGTCAACGGTTCTCCGGCTGCCCACTGCTCCAGATTCTTCTGCAGTAGATCCGGGCAGTGCTGCACCGCCTCCTGTGCCTGCTTTTTTGCGGCGTCCTCGCTCAGAAAATATTCCCGGCTGATCCGTTCAGCCAGCTTTGCCTGTAATTCTGCGGTCATTGTTCTGTTCTCCTTTCGGGTTGGTTTCTGGCATCATCATACCGTACGTTCTTCTTTCAGCTGCTTCTTATTCTGTGTCTTCGTGAAGGTTCCTGAAAGAAAACATGAAACTGACATAACGAAAAAGCGTCCACTCATTCTCAGGCAAATGAGTGGACGCTTCCTATTTTTATAATAGAACGACCCTGCAGGATTTTTCCGGATGGTGCATTCACATTTTCAGAAGTCCGTGTTATTATAAATGTGTCCCGGCTGATTTTATGGGCGCGAACGGGCCGACGGTTCTGCCGGTGCATCGCAGGGAATGCAGGAGGAGATCATATGAAGTACATCAAGCTGTTTATCGCGTCTTCCATCATCGAATTCGCGCAGGAGCGGGCAAGCTTGAGCGATTTTATCCGCTCGCTGAACGATATCTATGTCCCACGCGGCATCTATTTTCAACTCACCATCTGCGAGGACCTTTCCAATGCGGTGGCAAAGGACCGGAAGCAGGCAGAGTACAACCAGACCATCCGGGAATCACAGTATTTCTACATCCTCTTCGGCAGAGGCTCTGACCGGGCAGACGATGCCATCTACACGATCGAGGAATTTGATACGGCACTGGATCAGTTCCGAAAAGCCGGTGCTCCTAAGATTTACACCTACTTCCGGCAGCTGCCGGAGGGGGAATCTGCCAGTAAGAACGTCCGTGATTTCATGAACCGTCTGGATCAGGAGATCGGGCATTATTATTCCACCTTCGGCAACGTGGACACGATCAAACTGAATATGCTGCTGGAACTGACCCACGATCAGACCGTAGGCGGCACAGTGAAGGTCGAGGACGGCATGGCATCCCTAGACGGCCACAAGATGTTCTCCGTGGCAGACATCCCGCTTTACAGTAAAAATGAGACGGTCCAGAAGCTTCTGGCACAGAAGGCCCAGCTGGAAGACGAGATGAGCAAACTGGCACTGGAGTATGCAAAGAACCCAGCGGGAGATGCCATGCAGCGCCTGCTGGCAAACAGTGAGCAGCGGAACAAAATTGCAGAGCAGCTCCACACGCTGGAAATGGATGTTCTGCAGCTGTTCCGTCAGTCCACGGAAAAACGCCAGCTGGGCCAGTCCTTGAACTGGCGCGAGCGGGACGCCCTGCAGATGATCGATACGGGCAACTACGAGGCTGCCAGAACTCTGCTTGAAGATCAGACGTGGAAAAAGGAGATACGCCAGGCGGAGGGAATCATTGAAATCAAAAAAGATGCGATCCTGGAATATATCTCCGGTCAGAAAACGCTGATCGACACCTATAAGGCCGAGGGCAATACGGCGGAGAATGCTCGAAAGGTCATCGCTGTCTATGAGGACATCACCGCATTGGCAGCGAAACACCACATGGAGCCAGACGTGCTGTATGACTACGCCTCTTTCCTGTATAATCAGCGCCAATATCAGAAATCTCTTGAGATCGCACAGCGGCTGGAGCACTGGTATGCGCTGGAGCCGGATACCAGCGCGGTACGGCGGGCAAAGTTATACAACCTGATAGGATTGGATCATTCCGCACAAAATGATTTTCTGACAGCAAAGAAAGCGTATCAGGAGGTATTAAAAATATACCGGGATCTCGCCGGGAAAGATTCTGATGTCTATCAGCTTAATCTGGCAAACAGCTGCAACAATCTGGCAATTCTTTTCTTCGATATCGGCTCTTTCAAGGAAGCCGAAAAATTGTACCGGGAGGCATTGAAGATTCACCGTGACCTCGCCGAGAAGAGTTCTGATGCCTATCTGCCTTATTTGGCAAACAGCTGCAACAATCTGGCAGACCTTCTCTGTAATACCGGTTCTTTCAAGGAAGCCGAAGAACTGTGCCGAGAGGCATTGAAGATTTGCAGCGACCTTGCCGAGAAGAATTCTGATGCCTATCTGCCTTATTTGGCGCGAAGCTGCAATAATCTGGCATATCTTCTCTCTGATATTGGCTCATTCAAGGAGGCGGAAGAACTGTATCGGGAGGCATTAAAAATACGCCGGAATCTGGCCGAGGAAAATCCAAAAGTCTACCTGCCGAAGTTACAGCTGGTCTGCGACAATCTGACAGCCCTTCTGGAAAAAACAGGCCGCAGAGAAGAAGCAGACAGTCTGAGGCGCGAAGTGGCAGAATTTTACCAGAAGCAGCTTGCACAACAGTGATCCGCCCTGAAACGCAGAAGCAAACCAAAAATAGGCGTCCTGTCTGCTGAACAGGTTCACAAAAAGTAGACAGCAGACAAAAAGCCTCCCTGTGCAGGATCATAAACCTGCACGGGGAGGCTTTGCTATGCCCGGAAAGCCGAGCTGAAAAACGCCCCTATTTCAATTGCCGTTCCGGCACTGTTTCATGGAGACCCGGAACTGCGTCTTCTGGGGGTCGATGTACGTCACGACCACCTTTACAACGTCGCCTTCCTGCACAAAGTCGTGGATATCGGACACATAGCAGTCGGCGATATCTGAGATGAACAGTGCTCCGTTCACAACAGTGCCCTTGTGGCGGACGCCGATCTCCACAAAGGCAGACTTGGGGATTATGCCGACGATCTTGCCATAATAGACCTGGCCTTCCGCAAGATTCTCAAACGGAATGATCTGAGCCGGTATGGAATCCGCCGCAGGAGCCGGATCCGGCTCCGTGGTCCGGGTTGGAGCAGACGTATCCGCCGGAACCGGCGCAGTTGCAGAAGGCACCTCTGCAGCCGGTGCGGCAGTTCCTGCGGCCGGGCGCAGAAAATCGCTCCAGGTATCGTCTGCATCGTTCATGATAGCAGTCAGCGTGCGGCCGAGCATCCCGCTCTGGAAGCACTCCCTGCCGCACAGATAAACCCCGCGCGACCGGCACTTCATGGCATAGTTGCTCAGCACATAAGTCCCATTGGCAGCAAGGGTAAACATCGGCAGCGCAGGAGCCGCCAGAACTGCCTTGCTGTTCAGCCCGAAATGCTCCGCCTCATAGCGGATCTCATAGGCGACCATGTTCAGATAGTTCAGATCCGGATCTGCAAACGCACTCTCGTTGCGGGCTTTTACGCTGATGAACAAAGACCGGTCTGCACTGGTGCAGAGGACGTCGATCTCATTCCGGATCTCAGAGCCTACCGAATGACGGAAGGAAAGGCCGTTTTCCACATCATCAAAGCCGCAGTCCAGCAGAGCGGTATAATACACGTAGGCTTCTGCCAGATTGCCGGCTTTTTCCATGATATGCCGCATTTCCGGGCTGGCAAGCCGGAAAGTACAGGTTTTCGGGTCACTGTAGACAATATCATAGATCCCGCCCAGTTCCGTGAGCCGCTGCAGGATTGCCTTATGCCCATTGAGGTACGCCGGATTATCATCTGCCAGCGAAACCGTACAGCGGAGGCCGGATACCTGCAGGGTCTTATGGTTATAATTCAGGCTGAAGGTCATGGTCTGCGGATCAAATCCATCGCAGAGGGACTGCAGCGCCGCCTGGAACTGCGCAGCATCCGTGATGCCGGGCCGGACTGAAAAAAGGATCGTCCGTGCCGAACCATAGACCGAATCAAAAGAGATATCCCGGATATACTGGAGCTGCACCATCTGCTGCAGCACCGGGAAGAGCTTTTGTGCCACAGCCTGCTGTGTCCGGATCGTGACTTCCCCGCCTTCTCCGGCAAAGGGGAAGGTATACGTCCGGTCATCCGGCAGAGCGATTCGTTTGTCAGGAAGCGTGTTCCAGTACATACTGTTCTGCAGGAAGAGATCCCACAGCGGCTGGTAAATGTTCTCCAGGCCTGTGATCCGGGAGGATTCCACGCCGATGGTGTCTGCGCCGTTGATGGAGAACATCTGCTCCACCGTAAAGCCCTGCTTCGGGAACGGGTACTCCAGTTCCTCTGCACGGGAAATATTCAAGAAGGTGCCACCGCAGTTGTAGAACACCCCGCAGCCCTGCGTATCCGCATACTCCATCGCGGCAGCTGTCAGGAGCGGATCCGCTCCACTGACATCAATGTACGCCGGAGCTGCCGAAAACAGCATGCTCATTTCATCGACAAGTGCCTTGCGCTCCAGCAGCGGAACAAACACGAGATCCTCGCGTTCCTCGTCTGCGGTGCCGCACAGTTCATTGGGTACAAAGATGGAGTATTCAAATTCCGTTTCCTGCAGGTAATGGGAAACATAGCGTTTCAGGTTTGCAAGCACTGTATCGATCTGAGCAAGCTCCATTGCGGTACGGGCAATCCCCACAAACGTGACCGCCGCAGGATCCATCTGCTGGATCGATGCAATGTTGTCCGTTGTTTTGGAGGAAAGCAGTTTAAGAACCACCGGACGGAACTGATGGGTCAGGGCATAAGGAATGCCCCGGCACAGGATCCGGTCCTGTTCCTTGTAATCCTTCCGGGAAACGTATTCAATGAGCGATCCCATCTCTGCCTGCAAATTATCCAGGATAGAGGTCAGCACCGCAGCGTGCACACCGTCATCGGCCCGGATCTGGTTATACAGTTTTTTCCACGACCGACGATAAAGGGAAATCGCGCTTCTTTTGTGGATCCGCAGTTCAGACACTGCAAGAGACAGCTGTTTGAACGACTCATATGCAGAAAGGGGAAAGCTTGCATTGTCCGCGAGCAGATCCTGGATCGTTTTCAGCAGGCTGTCCACCGTGCCGGTGTGTGCTTCTGCATTTTCTCTGCATTTCTGATGGAGCAGCAGTGTCATCTGATCCAGCGGGTCGAGTCCGGGGTCGGATACCGTGCCGGATTCTGCCGCCTGCCAGATCTCCTTTGTGATAGAGGAAACTCCGGTGTGATCTACCGGCAGCAAGCAGGTATGCCACTTCTGCGCAGAACTGTGGGTGGTATTGCCGTCCCGGTAAATCAAGGTCTGATCCTGCAGCTGCCGGTATCCGGCAAAGATCTTGCTGAATACCCAGCGGTCGTGTTCCACCGATGCCAGCCGGTCGATGAGAGCCGGCTCCTTTGCGATGCGTGCAGAAAACTCTTTGGCCGCCTGCTTCAGGTCGCTGCAGGAAATGCCGCAGCAGAGGAGCTTTGCCTTGATGTGGATGGCTGCCTCCATGTTGGACACATAGGTATACTTATCATGGTAAAAATCGTGGAGCACGCTGTTGGCGGAATACCGGCTGTCCGCCGAGCGAATGTAGGAACTGTGGAGGTTAAGGCCGATTTTTTCCAGTTCCTCCGAAAACTCTGCCCCATCGGCATCGAAACCAAATGGAATCAGCTCGGCCTGTTCTGTGGACGGCATCGTCAGCCCAGGCTTCTTTTTTCTCTGCACATAGGCGATCAACACCGGCTCATCGCGTCCGCAGCTGCCAAACGCCCGTGCAAGCTCGGCATTTTTCTCATCGGTTCCGGTTGAAATGATGACATACCGATAATCGCTGTGTTCCCCGGCAAGCTGCTGCATTCCCTCTGCTGTCAGCTGTGCTTTCTCAAAAGAAAGCGTGCACCGGTTATCTTCCATCTCACTTTCAGAGACCCGCTTGTTCATGCAGGAGATTGCCGAAAAATGTGGCAGATAGGGTACCTTCTGAAGGAGCGTGTCCACGCACTGCGACGGGTTGGAACTTGCCAGCGTGATATGAAGCGCTGTGTCGAGAAGCTGCCCGTTCGTTGCGACTGTCGGCAGGATATCATCCAGGATCCGCTGGCCATAACCGATCAGAAGAACTTTCAGCTCTCCTGCGTCATCCCGGTAAGGATAAAGGGGATGACGGTCCAAAAAGCTGAAAAGTGATAGCCTGAACCCGGTAAAACTTTTCATATATCCAACTCCTTTTTACATTTTGAGATTCACTCCCTGAGTTTATGGTTTTATCATATCACACCTGCCGGACTGTAACAAGGAAAATCTCAATGTTCCCTGCATACAGTCCCGATGATCTTCCCTTTGAATTTTCCCCCCTTGGCACACAAAACCCACCATTTGTTTTGTATCAGGATGAAAAAAGCCAGACCTTTCACGCCCAAGGAAAGGTTCGGCTTTTCTCTATGAGCCACTTTCATTCCCAACTTTCAGGTAAAATCTGTTTTTTTGCACCGGTGAAAGAAAACCATCTGATATCTTTATGCCAGACAAAAGAGACCAGACCGCACTGCAGCCTGGAGTTCTCAGGAAAAGGAAAGGAGAGTTCGACCATGAGCAACTGCAACCTCATCATGTTCCGGGCGAGCGACAGAACCGCTCCGGCAGACAGACAGGCAGAAGATCCCCAATCGGTTTCCGTTCAGGATAAGGCTTGCTTGTACGACAGGGTCATCCCATTCGAGGAGATTACAACGCTTTTAAAAGCACGGGAGGATCAAGGCAATGGCAAAACGTAAGACCCGATCTTTGAACAGCCCGGCAAAGTACCCGGACAGGGCCGACCGCATGATCCTGGGCGATGGTTGCATCTTCAGTACAGACTGCCGGAAAACCGGGCTGAATAACAATATCCTTGTCGTGGGCGGCAGCGGCTCCGGCAAAACAGTTTCGATCGTGGAGCCATTCCTTCTGGAATCCTTTTCGCGCTCGATCGTCTGTTCTGTTACAAAGCGCGGGATCGTGAACAAATTCATCCCATTGCTGCAAAACCGGGGGTATAAGATCCTGGATCTTGATTTCGTCCATCCATCGCGTGGAAATGTCTGCTTTGATCCGCTGGACTATATCAACGGCTTTGCCGATATTTCGTTCCTGTCACAGAGCATCATATCCGGAACAAGAAGAAACCGTAATCCGGACCTCTATTGGGATGAATCGGCAGCTTCCCTTCTCAACGCTCTGATTGCCGAGACCCTGATGCTGAAAGATAACCCGACATTTGCGGATGTACTGGAAACGATCGACTCCCTTTCCATTTCCTCACGCTATGATGAACTGGTCACAACCGATCTGGACGAAAAGTTCAAGTTTCTGGAATCAAAAGATCCGCTCAATTATGCTTCCTCCAACTGGCGGACTTTCAGCAATCTGCCTGTCAAAACAGCGGGCTGCGTGTTCAGCACTCTGCATTCCATTATAGATTCGACTTTTACCCCTGAACTGCGTGCGATGTTCCGGATGCGGAAAAAACTCCGATTTGAGCAGCTGGCCAATGAAAAGACAGCGCTTTTTATCACATCCAGTCCCGTCGATCCCAGCATTAACAGTTTCATCAGCCTGTTCTATGCCCAAATGTTTAAGGAACTGTTCGATTACGCAGAAAGCCAGCCGGACGGAAAACTGTCCTTTCCCGTCCACCTGATTGCAGATGATTTTGCTACCGGCTGTCCTGTCCCGCTATTTGACCAGTATATTTCGATCCTGCGTGAAAAACAGATCGCTGTTATCCTTCTCATCCAGTCGGAAACGCAGCTGGCTTCTCTTTATGGAGATGGCCCGGCAACTACGATCAGAAACAATTGCGATACCTATGTCTACATGGGCAGTAACGACCTGGCAACCGCACAGAATATCAGTGTCCGCGCCAATATTCCGCTGAAGGATATTCTGGAGATGCCCATTGGCAGCCAGATCCTGTTCCGGCACGGTTCCAAACCGCATTACGGGCAGCGTTACAATACGTTTGCGAACGCGGAATATCAGAATGTCCTCCGGGAATACAAGAAACGTGTCGCAAAAGAATTCAGACTTCGGCAGAGAGTCCGTTCCGGGCAGAAATCAAATCAGAAAAATGATGATGCAAACCGCCGGCACACTGCATTTTTGCAGGAAATCTTTATCCGCGTTCCATCAGAAAAATCGTTCGTTGGCAGCGTTTCGGCCGAGGAGCCAGATCTGTTGGCACAGCTTTTTGAAGAATGAAAAAGGAGGATCCTTATGACAGGAATCAAACGATCAAGCAAACAAATACTGCCGATGGTCATCGGCAGCACACTGGTCCTGGGTCTGATCTGGTTGAACACTTTCATTCATCAGAACAGTTTCAGCGACAGTTATGGAGATTTCTCGTTTCTCATAGAAATTATCCCGGCCGTCAGCCTTGCAACCCTGTTAAATACACTTGTGATGTTCCGGTCAGCTGTGTGGCAGTCCACATACAGCACAGCGGACTGTGCGCAGGATGCGGCATGGGGCGTGATTGCCATGATGGCTCTGCTTTTTTGCGAGATTGGGGGCCAAGGCAACGTTTCCTTTTTCTCGTATTCCAGTGTCGTGCTCGGAAGCTTCACATTCCCCAAACGATATATCTACGATTTTTGGGTCATCATCTGGTTCCCGATCCAGGTAGATGCCATTCTGCGGGCGATGAAACATGAGGACTTCAGTCGAGATGCCCAGCAAAACGGTTTCACCTCGCTTTTTGTCATGACGCTTGAAGAACTTCTGTTTTTTCAGGCAATGCCGAATATCTGGCAGTTCGATCTTCTGCTCCTCAATACGTTCACACTGGCTGTTGCAGTGTGGAAATATGTACCAACCGAATATGCCGAAAAATCCATCCTGCATGTTGGGCTGTATGCAATTATCCGAACGCTATGCCTGCCCCTGCAGCTGGAGCTTCCGGTGGAGGGTGATACCATCTGTATGCTCTCCAGTAACTGGGAGGCACTGAAAGTAGCGGTCCGTGAAATCGCAACGCATGCCGCGTTCTTTGGTACATCGGACTTTTTGAAAGTTTCCTCTGATGCACATTACTGGCTGGCAGACAATCGCACACCCGTGCTGCAGCTTCTGTACTATGGCGGCTGGGCTGCCGTGATCGGCCTGGCTCTGGTTCTGGTTGGCTTCATCTGGGTGCTTGTAAAGCTGGTTGACTTCCGGAATGCCCGCGTCCATAAAGAATGGTCTGTATACGCTACCGCAGCAGGGATGCTTTCTTACCGTGCCGTGTGCGGAATGTTGTACGGTTTTGGCGCTCCCTGGCCGGTTACTCTGCCTTTTCTCGGCAGGAACAGCCTGCTGGATCTGTCGGTCTTTGCCCTCATCCTGTGGGGTGCATGGGAGAACATCCAGATTTCCAGACACCAGCATCTGGAAGATACGTTCGTTCCAGCTGAAACACTTCTTGACGCAGGCGATCAGTTGCATTGTCAGGTCCACAATCCAGATGGCACCCCCTGCACTACGGACTATCTGTTTGACGAACCGGTTCTTGTTTCAGGCAAAGAAGGTGAGCTTTCGTGTACTGCCGATGAATACGCTCTGCCGGAAAAGTCATTCACAGTCTTTACAACGACAGTTGATTCCCGCACGATCCGGTTCATCCTGGAACACGAACCCGATGAATGGGTGCTCCCGGATTCGTCCACAAACGAACTTCAGCAACGGGTCCGACAGCGGTACAGTGCGTATCATGCCCCTGTTTCGATGGAAGGCGTACATACAGATGAATACATGGAGGAACCATGCGATGAAGATCCTAAAACTGTTTAAAAAATATTTTTGCCTTACAGCCGTCAGCATTGCACTGCTTGGCCTGGTGCTTGCCGGGTGGAAATTCAGCCTTCAGGCGGCCAGACAAGCGCAGAAAGTGAATTCGATCAATGCGTGGATACAATTTGACACTGCATTGGAACAGATGTTGTCCGCCTGAAGCATCTTGTCGGTCTGCGAAATGTAAGTGTCACAAACCGGCTCTTATTTCAGTTCAGAAGTTACTTTCCGTATCCTGATACAGCGAGTTCGTTTTGGCCTCGGCGGCGCTGCCCGCAAAGGCGCGAGCAGCGGCTGGACACTCGAAACGCTCCAGAACATGGCCTTGGAGCAGCATTTTGCCTGCACCGTGGTCTTTCTGGGCGGCGGCAGCAACATCAGGGAGATTCTGGAAAACGTGGATTTGTCCCAGTACGGCTATGTGAAAGACATCCCGGAAAGCCAGTATGTTTCTGCCCCGGACGGCGGGTCCGAGCTTTACTGCATCGTCCCGGCCTATGGCGCTACGTTGGCCGTCAACGAGTGGGTGTGCAATGAGGACAACGGCTTTGTGGGCGAAACCGGGCAGGTACTCTACCGCAGCGACGAGGCAGAGCCAATCCTGCTTTTCTGCAATGTCAGCGATATCATCCCCAGCACCGAAGTCGTCATCACGACCTGGCAGGGCGATGTTCTGGACTGGAACCCCTGCCTTTCGCTTCAGGACGGCACCGTGAACATCCTGTGGAACCTCTGGGAGGGCGTATGGGATCTGACCAGCTACGACAAAGCCCCCTTTGAGGGCTGGTGGACTGCACTGGCCCGGAGCGGCGACGGGCAGGCACTCAACCTGAACCTCAACTTTGAAAAGTCCGGCTGCGAGCTTTACTACAACTACGGTGCGGGCAACGAAGAGCCGTTTACGGAGTTCAGCGGCAGCTGGCGGATCCTGGACGGCGAGGATGCCGAATGGGATGAACCCCGTCAGATGCTGTTTACACTGTACAGCCGGACGGACGGTGCAGAAAATATCAGCGGCACCTACCGTGTCACCCGTCGGTCGGAGTCTGAACTGGAAGTGACCCGTATGGACGGCGACCCACTCGTACCCGGAACTGCATCCGGCCGGACGCTGATCTTTGAACCGATCGGCTGAGAAGGCAGGCCCTGAACCAGAGAGGAATGAGTTTGATGAAGCATACAAAAAAGATCACCATCCTGCACTCCAACGATATGCATGGCGATTTTCTGGCCGAACAACTGGACAATAAACTGGTCGGCGGTGTCTCGATGCTTTCAGGCTATGTGGAAAAGGTGCGCCGCGAAGAGAAAAATGTTCTCTATGCCATTGCAGGCGATATGTTCCGCGGTTCAGTCATCGATTCGGAGTATAAGGGGCTTTCCACGATTGAGATCATGAACGCCCTTGCCCCGGATATCGTCACCATCGGCAACCATGAGGTGGATTACGGTGTGGCGCATCTGCTTTTTATCGAAAAGCTGGCGCGGTTCCCTATCATCAATGCAAACCTCTACATCAAGCACACCCAGACGCGGCTATTCACGCCGTATAAGATTTTGCAGATAGACGGGATGAATATCCTTTTCATCGGCATCATCACGCAGGACGTGATCAATCAGACAAAATCCGAATCCCTCATCGGCTCCTTTGTGGATACAGAAGCCGCAGCGGTGGAGGTGGGCAAGATCTGCAACGCCCACAGCAGCATCGACATTGATTTCACGGTCCTGCTCACCCATATCGGCTTTGAGGAGGACCGACGGCTTGCCAGCCAGCTGGACCCGGCCTGGGGCGTGGACCTCATCATCGGCGGCCACTCCCACACCTTTCTGGAGCAGGCATGGGAGGAAAACGGCATTGTAATCGCACAGGCCGGCACCGGCACAGACCAGATCGGCCGCTTTGACATTGTAGTGGATACCGACAACAACTGCATCGACTCCTACACCTGGCAAGCAGTTCCCATCACCGATGAAAACTGTCCTCGGAACCCGGTGATGGAACAGGTCATTGCGCAATTTACCTGTCAGGTAGACGAGAAGTACAACCACATCGTGGCACAGTTCCGCCGGGAACTGACCCACCCGGAACGCAATCAGGAAACGGAACTGGGCGACCTGCTGGCTGATATCTTTACCCAAAGCCTTGGCGTGGATATCATGCTGCTGGGTTCCGGCAGCATCCGGACCGAAAGGCTTGGGCCTGTGGTGACCTACGGAGACCTGACCGAGGCGTTCCCCCCTACGATGACGGTGTGTATCTGTTCAAGGTCACCGGCAGACAGCTGCGGCATATGCTGCGTTTTATGCTGCGGAAAGAATCTTTCGCGGGCCACACCGAGTTTTACCAGATCCCGGCAGCGCTCCGTCTGCGGTACAGCCGCAGCAACCATGACTTCGAGTCGCTGAACTACAAGGGTGAGGAAATAACGGACGAGAGGATCTTTACTGTCGGAATGCAGAACTTCCACTTCCAGAACATCACCAGCTTCTTCGATGTCACCCGGGAGGAGATCGCCCGCCTGCAAAAGCCACGTACCATTGCAACCTCCTGCCAGGATGTGATTTTAGAATACTTCCAGGAGCACGAGTGGCTTGATCACTGGCTGGATGGCCGGATCACCGTAACACCATAACAGGAAAGGTCAGATTCTATGAAACGATGGATCCAAAGGAAGTGGAAAATGGCACTTTTGACTTCGCTGCTGGGGCTGTTTGGGGCAGCATTGGCACTGCCGGGATGTGCCAGAACACCCAAAACACCAGCGGTTCCCATCACCGAGGTGCAGCAGATCAGCTTTTCGAAACAAGGGATGGCACGCACTGCGATCACCAACCGAACCATCCGCCGTACCGATCAAGGCGCAGAGATCGTGCTGGAGCTCTGGGACGGCGAGGAGCCGGATTCTGTGTATCCTGCAGATGCATCGATCCTGCAAGAGGCCAGAGAACTTTTTGAAACCTACGATGCCGGCAACTGGAACGGTTTCAAAGGCAGCAACCGTGCGGTGCTGGATGGCGAAAGCTTCGGTTTCTACGTTGAATTTACGGATGGCTCTACGATCTCGGCGTATGGGACGAATTCGTTCCCACCGCATTATCAGGAAGTATACAGTGCCCTGTGGGATCTGACTGCTCCTGCGCAGGAAGCCTATGAATTGGAACACCCGGAGGAATCGTCCACTCTCTGAGTGCGAAGAATCGTGTTGAATCAGGAAAGGCAGCCTGCATCCAACGGATGCAGTTTACGGGTTTGGGTGTTCCCAACAAGCATTTTGCATCGCAAAATGGCGTTTGTATATACAGACGCATTGCTTGCGTACTCTATGATAGCTTTCAGCCATAGAAAAAATTTGTTGAGCGAACTTTGTTCACGCCAAGTAAAAATCAAAAGAGTTTCTACTATCAAACCGTCAGTTTCAAAGCAAACTTTGAAACTGGCGGTTATTTTTGTGCAAAATCAAAACAACGAAGCTAAAGTAAGTTGTATTCAAAAGCGGAGGTCATGCTTCCGCTTTTTCGCATTGAAACCGGAGGTATGACCTCCTAAAAACTCAAAGAAGATTTTGCTATAATAAGGCATCCGAATGGTTAGCCGGAACTAAAGCTTCCGGTTTTTGCCCCTAAAAGCCGAAAAAAGACCTCAAAACCGGAACTAATAGTTCCTGTTCAGCAGCAAAAGGATACGGTATACTTATTCCATGGACCTTGAAAACCGAATGACCGTCTGTATGGAATACCCGGCGATGATGCCATAGGCGAGCCGGAAAACGCCGCCGGAAGGGGGCAGGAACACCATACAGGGAGAACGGCGTAAAAAGAATAACTACACTCAATATCATTTCTGAAAGGATGATTTGCCTATGACAAAACTGAGCCAACTCAAAATCGACCCGGAGTTCCAGCGTCAAATCAATCCTCCGACATTTGAAGAAAAACACCAACTGGAAATGAACATCCTCAAGGAAGAGCGTGTGCTGAATCCGATCATTACTTGGAACGGCTACATTGTTGACGGACACACGCGCTATCAAGTCCTTCAAAAATATCCATTTATTCCGTTTGAAGTCATCGAGAGAAAATTTTCTAACCGTTATGAAGCACTGGCATGGATCTGCAAGAATCAGCTGGGTCGGCGTAATCTGACCCCAGAGCAGAAAAAGTTCCTGATTGGAAAGCAGGCAGAAGCGGAAAAGCAAATCAAATCGTTTCACGGCAATCAGTACACCTTGGCACCCGAAAGTGGTCTGGTTCAAAATGAACCAAACCACCAAAAGCATGGTTCGCGTTCAAAAGTTGCAGCAGAGAATGGAACATCTGAAAGTTATGTTTACCGTGCAGAACAATTTGCAAAAGGTGTGGAAGCGGCGGATGAAGCAGTACCCGGTGTGCAAGAAGAAATCCTGAGCGGAAAGATTCGTGCAACTGACCGTGAAATTTCCTCGATTGCAAAGATTCCAAAGAAAAAGCGTCCCGAAGTTGTGGCAGAGTTGCGTAAGCCTAAAGCCGAACGGAATTCCAGTATCACGGATTCTTATTCTTCGCCTTCAAAGGACAATGAGTTTATAACGACCTTCAAGCGAGACATTCAGGGGCATAAGAAAGGACTCAACAAGGAAGAAAAACAGAATCTCAAGGATGTCGTCAAGAGCATCTATTCGCCTCGCCGTTTGGCAGATGGCGAAGCCATGATGTGCGAGATTCAGGGAGCGCAGGAGGATTTTGTCCGGCGGTGGGAAATGTGTTTTCGTGAATACCCCGATATTCTTACCGAACCGAAGAACAATGAGAAGCTGCTGATTTTTATCGACCGCGCCAGCCGGTATCTTCAGACCGTAAAAGACCGCTTGAACAGTGATGGAAACCATCAATCTCAATGCTAACGCTGACTTCTCCGAAGATCACTGCCTGCACATTTATCAGGGCAAGATTCGCCCGGAGTAACTCAAAATCCCATTTGGGCTTTTCATACCGGGCATCTTGATGGGGATTCTGCTCCCCATGCCCTCATACAGAACCGTCCGTTTCTGATGGTTGGCTTGATGAAAATTCATCTCGCAGCCACAATGCTCCCGCCTCGTGGGTGGATGAAATTTTGAAAATTTCAAAAAATTGTATATGAAACTGCCCTTGCGGATTCCTATTTGTGAGACAGCAAAAAATCTGTAAAGATTTTGAAAGTACCTTGCGAAATGGGCTTTCTCCAATTCTAAGATTGAAAACCAGTGTTCCTTGACAACAGAATCGCCGGCTGCAAGCCAATATAACTTTCCGGTGAAGTGCCGCCAGGACAAGAGCGCACCAAGGAAAGCCAGAACGCCGGAGTGAATCGGGCAGGAACAGCTTGCGGAGAGACCGACAGCAAAAAACCGGACAAGCAGACAGCAGGGATTCGCAAATCTCTGTTGAATGGTTGTTCGGTGCAGGGTGTGGGATGCAGTCCCACACGTCCCCGATGATGCTCTGCATCTCGGCTGCTCACCATTTTTATGGGGAGCCAAATCTGAAAATTGCAGATTTTCAGATTTCATCGAGGGACTGGGGAGTGAAATCTCCAGCAAGTTCGCCGTCGGCCAAAATCACGAAAGTGAGTTTTGAGGCGACACGGGCGAATCTTGCGCTTACAATTCTCAGCCCCCTAAAGCACCATGATAGAACGTAAAAATTGGAGGTGAAGATTATTTCAGACTACTTGAAAGCCAATATGCCACTGCCACAATATCTGCCCTATGCCCGCTTTCTTCTCGACGCTGACCTGAGCCACACGGCAAAGCTTCTCTACACGCTCCTGCTCGACCGTGCCACACTCTCCCAGAAAAACAACTGGGTGGACGATTGGGGACGCATTTATGTGATCTATCCGCTTTCCAATCTGGCGAAGGATTTAGGGTGCTGCGTTTCCAGTGTGACACGCTCTTTTGCTGAACTGGAAAAAGCGGAACTTGCCGAGCGAGTGCGCAGCGGATTTTCCAAACCCAGCCACATTCTGCTCAAGGTTCCGCATACTGTGCAGAATTGCGCAGTCACAGTATGCATCAGTGCGCAGTCTGATTGTGCAGAAACGCACAGTATAGTCGCGCAAAAATGCACACCTAACCAACGTAATAAGAACAACCTGAAAGATAACCACCTGATAGGAGCAAACAATGCTCGTCTTTCATTGGGAGAATACCAGAATGTCTTTCTGACAGAAAAGGAGTACAAATGGCTCAAGGCTGACTTTGCAGGACTGGATGGCCTGATTGAGCAGTTGTCCGCTTATATCCAGTCCACTGGCAAAAAGTATGCAGACCATGCCGCAACGCTGCGTATCTGGGCAAAGCGGCAGCAATCAGAGAAAAAGACAGTACCGGGTATTCCAGATTACACCTTTGTGGAAGGAGAAAGCCTATAAAGACGATTGAAAAAATTCTGGAGCAGTCTGTTTCCAGTATGCCCGAAAACGCAATTGATTATTATGGGGCAGATGGTTTGCTCTACTGCGGCAAGTGCCAAACGCCCAAAGAAGCTCTCTTTCCCAAAGGTCTTGTCCTGATGGGAAAGAACAAGCATCCGGTAGAATGTGCCTGTCACAAAGCCGAACGGGAACGGCAGGAGGCAACTGTTAAGGAGCAGAAGCACCTCGACCTTGTGCGGCGACTGAAAGAGAACGGTTTTTCGGATTCCGTCATGCAAAACTGGACATTTGCAAACGACAATGGGCGCAGCCCACAGATTCGCCATGCACACCGCTATGTAGAGCAATGGCAGACCATGCGCTCAGAGAACCTAGGACTGCTCCTCTGGGGCGGTGTGGGCACCGGCAAGAGTTTCCTTGCCGGGTGCATTGCGAACGCTCTGATGGAGCAGGAGGTGCCTGTGCGTATGACGAACTTTGCCCGAATCCTGAACGAGCTGAACCGCAGCTTTTCCGGGCAAAATGAGGTCGTAGACCTGCTGTGCCGCTATCCACTTCTCATCATTGATGATTTTGGCATGGAGCGCAGCACAGAGTATGCACTGGAACAAATCTACAACATTGTAAACAGTCGCTACCGCAGCCGAAAGCCTCTGATCGTCACGACCAATCTGACACTGGACGAGATCCGGCACCCACAGGATACTGCTCACGCCCGCATCTATGACCGCCTGTTGGAGAGGTGCGTTCCCATCTCCTGTATTGGTGCCAGCTTACGGAGAGTAAACGCACAAGAAAAGCTGGAACGGCTGAAAGAATTGATTGGATAAATCGGAAAGAAAGCGTGAAAAACTTGCTGGCACACAGCACAGCTACAAGGAAAGGAAAATGCCTATGAAGGATGTCCCGATTTGGGAAAAGAGCAATTTGACGCTGGAAGAAGCTGCGGCTTACTCTGGCATTGGCATCAACAAGCTACGTTCATTATCGGACAAGGAGCATTGCCAGTTCGTGCTGTGGGTGGGCTCCAAGCGGCTCATCAAGCGGCGCAAGCTGGATGAATACACGGAGCGAATGTACTCGCTTTGAAAATGTCCCGGATATTTTTCAAAACGTCTTGCAGAGAATGGCGTATCTGTGGTACTATGAACACAGAACAACGCTCTTTTCTGTACCGCAATGTAGAAAGGAGCAACGCTCATGGCAACAAATCAGAATACGAAACGCAAGGACAAGGCGCGTGTGGTTCTCCGCAAGGGCGAATCCCAGCGCAAAGATGGCAAGTACGATTTCCGTTGGACTTCCCCGGATGGCAAGCGACATTCTATTTATGCCGCGACCTTGGAGGAGCTTCGGGAAAAGGAAAACGATATTCAGCGAGATTCGCTGGAAGGCATCAAGGCAGAAGCACGGTACGTCACCCTGAACGATGTGTTCACCCTGTGGGCAAAGGTCAAGCGCGGCCTGAAGGACAACACTTTTCAGAACTATCTGTACCTTTATCGGCAATTCGTGGAGCCGGATTTCGGTAAATCGAAGGTGTCCGCGCTCAAGAAGTCGGATGTCAAGCAGTTCTACAACACGCTGGCAGACGAGCGGGGCTTGCAGATCTCTACGATTGACAGCGTACACACGGTTCTGCATCAGGTGCTGGACATGGCGGTGGATGACTGCTATCTGCGGAGCAATCCCTCGGACAATGTTCTGCGGGAGCTGAAAAAGGCACACCAGTTTGAAACCAACCGCCGTAAGGCACTGACCGTAGCAGAGCAGAATCTGCTGCTGTCCTACCTCTCCAAAACGCCGAAGTACCAGCATTGGTATCCGATTTTCGCGGTCATGCTGGGAACTGGTTTGCGCGTAGGAGAAGCCACTGGTCTGCGCTGGTGCGATGTGGATTTAGAGGAAGGCACGATCTCCGTCAATCACACGCTGGTCAACTACGACCACCGTGAGAACAACGGCGGCAGGAAAGGCTGCTACTTCAACTGCCACTCGCCCAAAACGAAGGCTGGCATCCGCACTGTTCCGATGATGGACTTCGTGAAAGAAGCCTTTGAAAAGGAACGTGCCTATCAGGAAGAAGCAGAGATCCGCTGCACGGTAACGGTGGACGGTTACACGGACTTTATCTTTGTCAACCGCTTTGGTGAGTGCCAGCATCAGGGAACGCTGAACAAAGCCATCCGGCGCATCATCCGGGACTGCAACGATGAAGTGCTGGCGAAGAATCCGAACAGCACCGTACTCCTGCCGCGTTTCAGCTGCCATACCCTGCGGCATACCTTCACGACCCGGATGTGCGAAGCGGGCGTGAACATCAAGGTGATTCAGGATGCGCTGGGACATTCGGATATCTCCACGACCTTGAACATCTATGCGGATGTGACCAAGGAACTGCGTAAGTCTGAATTTGAAAATCTTGACCGTCAGTTCGCACAGTGGAAAGACCCTGAAGAATAAAATAAAGCGTACGCCAAATACGCCATACGCCATTTACGCCAATTCATACGCCAAACGATACAGTTCGGATAAAGGCTTGTGTAGAGATGTAAATGGAAGGGTAAAAATCAACCCTTGCGGTGTAGAGTGATATCAAGAAATAAAGGCTTATAACTGCTCGTCGATGACATCCCCACGATGAAGCCGATTGAGCAGTAAACTAGAATGAAGCTATGGGTCGGTGCAATCGCTGCACCAACCCATAAAACAGAACCCGGCAGGTATGTCATCATAAGATGGCATACCTGCCGGGTTTCCTTTTGCCGCTTTTGCGCATTGCAGGCGCCCTCTGTACAAAAAAGTTCGCCGCTCCTTTGTTTTTACTTCAGCAGCAGCGGCAGAAAGCTGGTGCCGTTTTCCGGTGCCTTGCTGTGGAAATAGTCCGCAGCGGTCGCACCGACATCGCTGAGGGTCTTGCGGATCCCGATATTCTTGGGGGTGGAGTGGGCGCTGTGGATCATCAGCGGCACCATCTCACGGGTGTGGTGCGGGTGTCCGATGGTCGGGTCGTTGCCGTGGTCCGCCTGCACGATGAGGATATCGTCCTCGCCCAAGGCGTCGCGGATCTTGCCGATCCATTCGTCCGCCACCCGCAGACGGTCTGCGTAGGCCGCGACATTCTCCCGGTGGCCGCACAGGTCCGTTTCCTGCACGTTGGTGCAGATGAACGCAGTCTCCTGCTCCTTTACGATCTCCAGGGTGCGCTGCAGCACGCTGGCCGTGTCCACCATGGGGATGCTGGTGCCGTAATTGTTCGTGACCACGTCGGCCACCTTGCCCAGCAGGAACACCGGCAGGCCGCTCTTGCCCAGGATCGTGGGGATCTGCACCTCCGGGTCAACGCCGTAGCCCATGTGGATGCAATGGTAGTCGTTGTTGTAAACGCCGCTGGCCGGAGCATTCACGCCGATGTAATCGCCGTGTTCCTCAATGGCATCCAGCAGGTTCTGCAGGTGCACGCCGCGCCCGCCGAAGGTGATGACGCGGGGCACGACCGACACGCTGCGCACCAGATGACCGATCTTGAGCTCTTCCTCAAAATCAAGGTCGTCGATGGCCGCCGTGACGTTGAAGGCCTGACCCGGATCGCATTCCACGTTGTCGGCCACGGTACAGGCCTCATTGACGATCAGCAGGCGCTTGCCGGATGTTCCGGTGTAATACCGGACATGGTAACCCGCATCCTCCAGCGTCTTTTTGATGAGCTCGATCTTATTGCAGATCGGCTCGCCGAAGGGCTTTGCCGGGCGGGTGCCCATGATCTCCTGATGGCCGAAGAAGGTGTCCGCACCATCGTGCATCAGCTCGGCACGGCCGAACGTTGCATCCGTCGCAAACGGCAGGCCGGGGAACTCCCGCCCCACGATGTTCGCCAGACCAAGGCTTGCCAGATTGGGCAGCTTCAGGTCCGGCGTGCGCTCAAAGATATGCACGCAGGTGTTGGCACCGCAGTCCGCAGGGCGCACCTGCGGCACATCCGGCATTGCGCCCACACCAAAACCATCCAGAACGATTACAACAAACTTTCCCATTTCGAATTATCCTTTCTGTCATTCCCGGACCGGTTCTCCCAGCGCAGAGTACAGGCCCGCCAGCTCCGGCTTGCCGGAGGACAGCCCTTTGACCACTGCCACCCGGCTCCGGGTCACAAAGAACTGTGTCCGGAACGCCATGACCGCCGCAGCCGAGACCGGACAGTTCTGCTGCAGTTCAAAATGATAGTCGATGCTGGAGTCGTCCGGCGGCAGCACCGGCACGACCTTTGCATTTTCCGGCGTCGTGCCCACCAGGGCGTTCTTCATATGGCCGCGGCGGTAATGCCCGCCGCCGTAGCAGTATGCCTTATCGCCCAGATTGTGGCTGACCTCCGAAACATACAGGTATCCGGGGCGCTCCTCGGCATCCGGGTGGCCGGCATGATACGGTGTCGTTCCGGTCAGGCCGTGTCCCGGTTCCCCGTGGGTGCCGCCTGCCGCCGCGATCATCGGGATGCTGTGGGTGCAGGTGGCACTGGGCGTATTGAGCATCAGGTCCCGGTAGCCGCGGGCGCGCAGCATTTCGGCTGCGGTCTGCACGGTCCGGAGGTTGGGCATGGGCAGGATGTCCTGTGCCGCTTCGTCGTACAAAAAGCAAGGGAAGCTGCACACGCCGCCCACCTCCACATTCGGCATCGCCTCGATCGCACGCACTGCGCTGTCCAGTTCCTGCAATTCAAAGCCGCCGTACTGCCCGGAATACAGCATGTCGCCTTCTCCCAGAACACGGAGCATCAGTTTCTGGTGCAGGCCCAGCTCGGTGCAGACTGCGCTGATCTCGCGGGCTTTTTCCAGCGTGTACACCGTTACGATCACCGGCTTTGCGCGGAGGATCTTTTTCAGGGCCGCCCGGGGGATCTGGACCAGATGCCCTACGTTGCCGAGGGGGATCTGATTTTCCACCATCGTCAGCGCCTCGCGGAAGTCCACGCACACAGCGCCCACATATCCCATGTCGGTCAGCGCACGGGCGATCAGGGGGTTGCGTCCGATCTGCTTGAGCATGAAAAAGTTCTGCACGCCGTTTGCGTCGCCTGCCTGTTTGATGCTGCGGGCATTTTCCAGGATCGTGTCGTAATCCAGCAGATAGGTGTCCGGCAGGATCACGCCATTCTGCTGCCATTCAATGCCCAGACGCACCAACGGCTGGTTGCGCTCCATTACGGTCTTTAAAAACACAGGGCATCTCTCCTTTTCCTCTCGTTTTTTCAGCGGTTCAGTTTTCCTCGACCTGCTCCATGCAGCTGCGCAGGATGCGGATGATGGTGTCCGGGCCGCTGCGCATGGGATTGATGCGGATCATCCGGTGTTCAATGGTCGGGTCCTGCGCGCGGAACGTTCCACTGACACGGTAGATCATGGGGGCAAACTCGTATTTGCTCTCGCTGCCCACCGGATGCGGCGCTGCGCCGAACTTCGGGGCAGCGTCCAGAATTTTTTCGGCGATCTCCTGATCAAACTCCACCAGCAGCACCTTGCTCTGCGCGTTTGCCAGGAACGCCTGTCGCACATGGGGGACCTCGCCGGCGTTCAGGCGGCGGACCAGCTCCTCGTTGACCTCGCTCTGGATGGCGAGCGCCACCGGCGCATAGATCAGGCCGCGCAGGGCCTCCATGGCTTCGTGTCCCTGCACCTGACTGCCGCCGGAATACTGCATCTTGTAGATGCGGTCGATCAGCTCCTTGCTGCCGATTACTGCACCGACGCCCTCCGGACCAAGGATCTTGAAGCAGGAGAAGGTGGACAGGTCGGCCCCCGCCTGGCAGCCGATGGCGTCCACTTTCAGGGCGGCGTAGTTGTCATCGGTCACCACCGGGATGCCCGGCAGCGCAGTCTTGATGGCTGCGATCACGGCCTTGTAGTCATAGCGGTCCTCCGGCTTCTGCCGGGTCAGCTGCACCAGGGCGCCGCGGATCTCGTCCTTGTGCTGCGCACAGACGACCTTGAGCTGTTCCAGATCGTTGAAGTCCGCGCGGATGGGTTTCAGCCCCATGGCGTCGATGGTCACCTGCGTCGTCGTATAGATGGGCGAGGTGTGCACCAGAATGGCATCCCCCGGTTTCAGGCAGGCGGTCAGAGCCCAGCGGATCGCGCCCGTGCCGGAGCCGCGCACAAGCAGCGCCGCCGGGGCATCAAAGGTGTCGGCAAAGACCTTTTCCACCTTTACCGTGCAGCGGGGCTTGTTCAGCCCTTTCACCACGCCGAGGTCGCCCAGCGAGAGGACTTCCTCTCCCTGAAAATTGCGGGTCACTGCGTCAATGACCTTGAACTGGAGCTGTTTTGCCTGCTCCAGCGAGATAGAATGCAGGGGATAGGTTTTCATTGTCAATTCCTCGAATCCTTGTTATTTCTGTCCTTTGTAGATGCGCAGTGCATTGCGGTACAGCAGGTTTTCCCATGCGCGGTCCGGCACGCCTGCCTCGCTTGCCAGCGGAGCAAAGGTGTCCAGCAGGTAGCTGTAGCCCACACCGCCCCGGTCTGCAAAGTTGCTGCGGCGGGTGATGTCCATGCTCATGACGATCTGCGTGTCGTACCCTTCCGCACAAAGGCGGCTGAGCCAGTCTGCACGGGAGACATCGGGCTGGTAGTTGCACTTGCCGATGGTGTCGAACGCAATGTTGACCCCCTGATCCAGCAGGCGCTTCATGTAATCCAGATCGGCCGACAGGTCGATGTGGCTCAGCACCACCCGGCTCAGGTCAACGCCAAAGCTCTTGAAGATCTCCAGCTGCTCCAGGCCGCGCGTGCCCAGCGTTGTGTGGGTGCAGATGGGTGCCCCCGTTTCTGCATGGGCGCGGGATGCCGCACGGAACACCTTGGCCTCCGTCTCGGTGATGTCCTTCGAGGTGCCGATCTCGCCGATGACGGTCGCCCGGACATCGGTGCCTTCAATGCCCTCGGTCAGTTCCTTCACCATGATGTCACACAGCTGCTGTTCGGTCAGCGTATAGCACTCCGGCGGGAGAAAAGGCTCCTTGTAGTAGCCCGTCGCGTGGGTGATCTCCACCCCCGCCTGTGCAGCCATTTTCTGCACATAGGCCACGTTCCGGCCCATCCCGCGGTTGGTCTGGTCGATGATGCCGACCACACCGTGTTCCGCCAGCCGCCGGTATTCCGCCGCGGTCGCGTCAAAATCATCCAGCCTGCAGTCGATGTTCTTCTTCGGGCCGGACAGGTCGATCGTCGTATGCTCGTGCGCATACAGAATCTTTTCAGGCAGTTTCAAAAGGATTCGCCTCCTGTATTGTTTCTTAACCAGAGCCGCCTCCCGACGCAGGCCGGGAGGCGCTCATTTTATCCGGGGATCAGGCGGCAGGGGTGTACAGAGACAGCAGGAACAGCACGTTTGCGATCAGGCCGACCAGGATCGCGCCCAGAGGACCGACCGCCATGGAGACCAGAGGCTTCTTGCTGCACTTGTTGATGCACCAGAATGCCACGATGATGAACAGACCCGTCGTGGGCATGATCGCCTGAGCAGCCAGGATGCCGCCGATCAGCAGGGCGATGTCGATGACGTAACTCATAGCGGTACGGATGTTGTCGCCGCAGCGCTTGATGCCGGGGAACTTGTCCAGACCCTTTGCGATGACGTTCAGCAGCAGGATCTCCACGCAGATGCAGGCTGCACCGGCGATCAGGGCGATAAAGGGGTTGGGGATCAGCAGACCGATCACAAAGACGAAGGTCATGCCGGCCGGAGCGTAGACGCCGGTGGTGATGGCGGTGGTGGCAACCAGCGGGATAAAGCCGATGGCACGGGCCAGAGCGGTCAGACCTGCGTTGACGCGGTCACCCTCGGCCAGCAGGCCCAGGCTGATGGGGTCACCGGCCATGATGCTCATGCTGGTGCCTGCTGCGATCAGGCCGCCCATGAGGGCCAGAACCGGCATATACTTGCGGATGCGTGCGACCTTGTCGGCAAAGATCTGGGTCAGCATTTCGTTGGAGTTCTGGTCGTTGCCTTCCTTATCCATGGCAGCGAACACCAGCATGATGATCATACCGGCCAGCAGGGCCATACCGTCCTTGTTCAGGCTGATCGTGTGTTCAGCGTCCAGTGCGATCTTGCCGTAGGTCTCAACGATCTGACGGACCAGCAGGGTCACAACGGCGGTGATGATGCCCTTGGCAGCGCCGAACTGCAGGGCAACCGTCACAGCCGGGAAGATGGCGAAGGCCAGCGTGATACCGGCAGAGACCTGGCCCAGGCTGCCCAGGAAGTTGACCGGCAGCAGGTTGAACAGGTCGATGATCACCTGCAGGCCGAACAGCAGGGCCACGCCGTACACAGCGCCGATGACGCCGGAAGCGATCATGCCCTTTTTGGTGTCCGGGCACCAGGTGCCGATGATGTCGGTGGTGAGCAGGATGCAGTGGATCAGGATGATGCTTGCGGCAATGGACGTGGGCAGGCCGTAGCCGATGACCAGACCAAAGCCGATGGCAAAGCTGGTGGCTGCCAGAGCCTTGCGGTCCATGCGCTTTTCCAGATACTCCGGCAGGACCGGGCGCAGGCCGTCGTTGAACACGGCGATGCTCTGGTTTGCCAGGATCGATGCCAACGCACCAACTGCCGCGATGATAACGTAGCGCAGAATGGTTTCCATATGTAATCCTCCTTATTTGACGATCCGGATCAGAAGCCCAGACCCTTGAGAATGATCGGCACGACCTTTTCGATGTGCTGATCCGTAAAGCCGTATGCCTTCTTGCCGGCCTTGACCTGTGCCAGGATCTCGTCCTCGCTCAGCATTTTGCCCGGCATGGACACCGTTGCGCACTGGTTCATGCCCAGCAGGGCAATGGCCATTGCCAGCGCACCGCCGCCGCCCGTCTTGCAGGCGCCGAAGTAGTAATCTGCCTGCCCGGTCTTGACCGCCATTGCCGCCGCAATGTCATCCTTGATCTCCACCGAGGCACGGTCGCCTACAACACCCTTGATGGTGTCATAAACCTTCTGCTTGTCGATCTGGCCGCCTACTACGATTTTCATAAGCTAGCCCTCCTTTCTGATGTGGGTTTTATGCAAATGCTGTCACGATTGTGCCAGCACGACCCCGATGTGCATGGTCAGGAACTTCTGCTCGTCCTCCGGCAGGTCCGGCAGGATCTCCCGCACCAGCGCCTGCGTTGCTTCCAGTGCCTTGGGGAAGGTGGGCTCCTGGCTGGTCTCTTCGTAGACCTCCTCGTCCAGCGGCTCCACCGGCTCTCCGCGGTGGATGCGCCCCAGCGCGGCGCACAGGTGCGTGATCATGGCGGAGGCGTTTTCTTCGGTCAATGTCAGACCGTATTTCTCCTGAAAAAAGCGGATCACGTCCTGTACCTTCCGGTAATCCTCCTCGGACAGCATCCCTGCCTGGTGCAGGATCGTTAATCTCGGTTCAAAATCCATCTCTGACATCTCCCAATGATTTTTTGTTTTGCTTACAGCCAGGTGCCGATCTTGTCGGCCAGCGTCTCAGCCGGAGCTTCGGTTCCAAAAATGTTCCAGACCAGCTCACAGATCTCGCCGCAGCAGCTGTAGGGACTGTAGTAGGACATGGAGTTCGGCTTGAAGCCAACGTTCTGCTTGTTGGTCAGGAACACCACTGCGGTCTTGTTGGTCTTGTTCATGACCACATGGGTGCCGGTAAAGCCTGCGTGGCCAAAGGCGTCATAGTGGCGGTCGCCGCGGCCCATGAACGAGGAGCCCCGCTCAAAGCCCAGCCCGCGGGACGGCTTGCCGTTCTGCTCGCTGGTGAACTCGTCGATGACTTCCTTCTTGTAAAGGCGGACGCCCTTGTAGATACCGCCGTTCAGCATGGCCTGGCACAGCACGGCCAGATCTTCCGCGTCGGAGTACAGGCCCGCGTGACCGGCCACGCCGCCGTTTGCCATCCATGCATTGCCGTCGTTGCACTCGCCCTGCAGGGTGTAGTTGCGCCAGCCGGTGAAGGTGCGGAACGCGTCCAGATCGGCGGTACAGTCGTAGCCAAAGCCCGGGTAGTCGATCTCGTCCACCATGGCATACTCATACGGGTTGCCGAAGGAGGTGGCCGCCACATCCTCGGTGGTAAAGCCGTTGGCCAGCGGCAGATAGGTGGTGCGCTTCAGCCCCAGAGGCTTGTAGATCTCGTTCTTGACGTATTCGTCCATCGAGCGCCCGGTGATCCGCTCCACCAGGAAGCCCAGCATCTGGAAGCCCAGGTCGCTGTACTTTTCCTCGCCGGGGGCGAACATCAGCTCACAGTTGCAGATGTAATCCAGCACCTTGGCCTTGTCCTTCTCGATGTGGAGGAACATCGCCTTCCACTGCGGCAGACCGGAGGTGTGGGTCAGCAGCTGATGCACGGTGACGTTTTCCTTCCCGTTCTTGGCAAACTCCGGAATGTAGCTTGCTACCGTGGCATTCAGGTCGATCTTGCCCTCGCTATACAGCTTCATGATGGACTGTGTCGTGGCCATGATCTTGGTGCAGGATGCCATGTCGAACATGGTATTCATCTGCATGGGGCGGGGATCGTCCAACCGCACGCCCATGTCGTTGAGCATTGCGTAGCCGTATGCCTTTTCATACACGATCTTGCCGCCGCGTGCCACCACGATCGTTGCGCCGGGGAAATATCCCTGTCCCATGTAGTTTTCCACAATATCGTCGATGGCCGTCAGGCGGTCATCGGTCCGGACGGGCATTGCAGACCGGGGGAAGCAGTTTTCCGCCTGCTCCGGGCTGGCACACCCCATAAAGGCAGAGGCAGCTGCCAGTGTGCCAACGGTTTTGCCGGATGCGATCAGGAAGTTGCGCCGAGTGATCTTTTTCATGCGAGATCTCCTTTTCTTTCTGCAAAAAAATCAGACATCCTGTATCGGTTTTCGGAAGAAAATGTTTTATACAATATTTTGTATTTTCATCCCGAAAGAAACACCCGCATGTCCTCCATGCAGATGTGACTTCTGTTTGACAGCACCTTTGCTTAGTAGCGCGGAATGATCTGCTTGCGCATCACCTGCTGCTGGATGTGGTCCACACGCTCCACCGACAGGATCTTGCGCACCAGCTGCGCGGTGATGTTATCACTTTTCCGGCAGGCAAGCACGGCCACCGTATCTTTTTCCTGCTCATCCAGCCGGGGCATCGGATAATAGCTCAGCCCCTCCGGCAGCATATCGGCGCTCCAGACGCCGGCATCAATGACGCCGCTGTGCAGAAACGGCACCAGTTGACTATAGATGATGGGCACATATTGCACCGGCTTATCGGCAAAACAGAACCGGGTCAGCATCTCCTGGTCCACCGATGAGGCATCCACGCCCACCTTGCAGTTCTGCCAGTCGCCCTTGAAGTCCGGGCGGACAAAGACCCGATGCTGTTCCACATAGCTCTGCGGGCCAAAGGCCGCGATCAGCTGGATGTCCTTGCCCTCCTGCGCATAGTGTTCAAATGCAAGCTGGCTCATGACGCACAGATGAAATCGCCCTTCTTCCACACAGTTCAGCCGGTAGCCGGAACCGCGCATAAATGCGATCGCACCCGTGACCCCTTTCTGGTTCAGTTCCTCATACAGTCCGCTGGCCAGGCCTTCATAGCGCAGGCCATACGGCATAGGCATCACGCAGGTCAGACCCGTATTGCTGCAATACTGCGCCATTGCCACATAGTCGATCTCTGTTGCAATGGTGCCGTTCTGCCCATGGGATTCTAGACGGATCACATGATTCTGTTTCAGGTTGTTCAGCGCGATCTGGATATTTCCCCGTGCCATCTCGCATTGTTCGCTCAGTTCCGTCACCGTGGGGATCCGGTCTCCCGGTTCCAGCCCTGCCAGGATCTGCGCGACCTGCAGCGTTGCCAGACCAGACTTCTGGAGCAGACTTGTGTTCATCATGGTTGCTCTTCCCTTCTCGACCTATCTTTCAATCCGCATCAGGTGGACCGTGGGAAATTCCACAGGAAAGAAGCGTATTTTTGGCGTTCCGCCCCTCCTCACAAGAGACAGATCGCTTGCAGATTTATGATAATACAAAATTTCATATATTACAATATGGAGTCTTGCATAAACTTTTTCCATCGAATTTGTACAACCTGATTTTTTCATCCGCGGCGGCTTTCCGGTCCGTCGCCAGTCTCCCCGGCAGGAACACCATGCGCCGCTTGCCCTTGAGGTCACCCCCGCGTATGCGGGGAAAAGTCATAGTTCGGAGCCGAAATGCCGTTCAAATTGGGATCACCCCCGCGTATGCGGGGAAAAGCGCAAGGATTTTGAAACGGCGAACCGAAAAAAGGGATCACCCCCGCGTGTGCGGGGAAAAGCTGAAGTTCGGCACGAACGTGACCAAGAACCCGGGATCACCCCCGCGTGTGCGGGGAAAAGGCATTGTCCACGTTTTCGTCCCGGAAAAACTCGGGATCACCCCCGCGTATGCGGGGAAAAGTCCAGCCTGATGCAGATGGATGTCGGCCCCCTAGGATCACCCCCGCGTATGCGGGGAAAAGGATGCTATATGCAAGAGCTGTCCGGCGAGACAGGGATCACCCCCGCGTATGCGGGGAAAAGACAGCGCCGCGCCACCGCTTGCACTTGGCTAAGGGATCACCCCCGCGTATGCGGGGAAAAGCCCGGCAGGCCGTTTACAAAGACATCAAGCATGGGATCACCCTCGCGTATGCGGGGAAAAGCAGGGTGGCCGCTCTGCGGCTTACCCTGCATAGGGATCACCCCCGCGTATGCGGGGAAAAGAGTTTCCATTTGAAACTGTACAGTTAGCAGGTAGGATCACCCCCGCGTATGCGGGGAAAAGTGCGGGCCGCTCCGCTGGGGGCCGGAGATGCCGGGATCACCCCCGCGTATGCGGGGAAAAGCCAGCCGTGGCGGTCTTATTCTCAAAGACGATGGGATCACCCCTGCGTATGCGGGGAAAAGCGCCCTGCGGTTGACGGCAAAAGACCCCTCCGGGGATCACCCCCGCATGTGCGGGGAAAAGTCAAAGATCCCGTCCCGGTGAGTGCTCTCGTAGGGATCACCCCCGCGTGTGCGGGGAAAAGCACCTGTGCGGAGTAGTCCAGCTTTGCATAGTGGGATCACCCCCGCGTGTGCGGGGAAAAGGACACGGCACCGGTTTCACCGATAGGTGTGTCGGGATCACCCCCGCGTGTGCGGGGAAAAGTGGACCAAAAATCAACCCTTTTGGCCAAAAAAGGGATCACCCCCGCGTGTGCGGGGAAAAGTTTGTGTAACGTTTGCGTGGCGTCACGCAAACGGGATCACCCCCGCGTGTGCGGGGAAAAGTTATGCTGCCATTGCAAGATTACTCCCTTGCTGGGATCACCCCCGCGTGTGCGGGGAAAAGCATATTGGGCAAAGACCGGTGCCTACAACGCCAGGATCACCCCCGCGTGTGCGGGGAAAAGGCATTCTTTGCGATTGCGTTCTCCTGCTTGGCGGGATCACCCCCGCGTGTGCGGGGAAAAGGACACATGGTCTTTCAGTTCTTCCCCGCGCACGGGATCACCCCCGCGTGTGCGGGGAAAAGTCATCACCTACCAGCTCACACCGGAGAGGTCAGGGATCACCCCCGCGTGTGCGGGGAAAAGAAATAGTCAACATACCACATTTACAAGTGAAAGGGATCACCCCCGCGTGTGCGGGGAAAAGGGAGGCCCGCACAGGGCGGGACACCCGCCACGGGGATCACCCCCGCGTGTGCGGGGAAAAGCAGAATGGGAAAATTTGATTGGGTCCGATGTTAGGATCACCCCCGCGTGTGCGGGGAAAAGGAAAAGCCACAGCAAACATAAAAAGCACCACCGGGATCACCCCCGCGTGTGCGGGGAAAAGACCATGAAAGAGGTGAGAGAAGTATGGCAGTTAGGATCACCCCCGCGTGTGCGGGGAAAAGACCTACTGAGAAAGGAGCTGTTACTATGAGTTGGGATCACCCCCGCGTGTGCGGGGAAAAGTGTGTCACTTCACGGTCTCTTCGGAGGTTTTGGGGATCACCCCCGCGTGTGCGGGGAAAAGCTCCGCTCGTGCGGTTGACGAAAAGCCCTCCGGGGATCACCCCCGCGTGTGCGGGGAAAAGATTTTGTGAGGTCCACAATGTAGTCATGCAAAAGGATCACCCCCGCGTGTGCGGGGAAAAGTTACACTGCCGCCTTGGCTCTGGCTGTTTCCCGGGATCACCCCCGCGTGTGCGGGGAAAAGACCGGCTCCCGGCTGCTGGCCGCGCTTGCTCCGGGATCACCCCCGCGTGTGCGGGGAAAAGAGGAGCCGCTGAAGCATCTTCGTCGCAGCGCGGGGATCACCCCCGCGTGTGCGGGGAAAAGACTAAAAAGATCCCATAGCATCGGCCATTTCAGTTGCATCCTGTGCCTGTTTCATTCAGTTTTGCATAGAGCCTCTGTGTCAGGCGGCAGTCGGGCAGGGCCCTGTGCTCCACCCTGTCTGCCAGCCCAAAATGCCGTACCAGTGTGAGCAGCTTAAAGTTGGCAACGCCTATCACCTTCCGCCGCGCAAGCGGCAAAAGGTCGATCTTCCGGTTGGTCAGTATCGGCTTCTGGTTTCGCGTACAGGCCGCGCGCAGGAATTCCAGATCAAATTGCAGGTTGTACCCCACCAGAGCATCTTTGCCTACAAATTCCAGAAATGCTTCCAGCGCAGCGGCCGCGTCCATCCCGCCTTCCAGTTCCGACTGTGTGATTCCCGTCAATTGCGTGATCTCCGCAGGCAGCGGAGTTTGCAGGTGCACCAGGGCCGAAAATTCTTCCGTCGGCTGCCCGTCCCGCACCCGGACGGCCCCATACTCCACGATCGAGTCCGTCGCCGCGTGCAGGCCGGTCGTTTCCAGGTCGATTACCGTGTAATCGTTTTTTCCGGGCTTTCGGGCAGTCCGCTGTGCCATTTTTTGTGCCATCTGGTACTTTGCCGCCTTGCTGAACCCCGGTTTCAGGTCCATCGCCTCGGTCTGCGTCTGGGGCAGCGGGCGGCGCATCAGCTTGATGCCGTCAAAATCCACAGCTTCCCAGCTGGTGTTGTGGGTGCGGAACTCCATCCGCTGCTCCCCTGCCGCCGTGTAGACCAGTGTCGCCTGCCCGTTTTTCAGGTTCTGGCAGACACGGTCCCACACTGCATCCCGGACGCGGCTGCTCACATTGCCCACATAAACGCCGGTGTTGATCTCACACAGCCACTTGGACAGGTCGCCGCGCAGGCGGGGCGGGCAGTTGGTCATGGTCAGAACTACGATGGCTCCTCACCCGCTTCCCGGTCAAAGTAATTGATGCCGTTTGACACCGCACCGACCTTGTTATCCCAGAGGTAAACCACATCCGGCTCTTCCGTCTGTTCCTCTTCGGTCAGCAGCAGCCAGCGGATGTCGTGGACCATCCGTTCCAGAATATGATGCTCCACCATAGCATCCCGGACACGGCGGCGCACGACGGCAGGCAGGTCCTCCGGGGCCTGCGCCGCCACCTCAAATGCGATCGGGATGGTTACCTCCGCCTTGTATAGGTCGGCAATGTCGTACACGAAAGAGCACTCATGCCCGACGTGCACGAATCCCAGCCCCGGTGCACACCCCAGCGCCACAATGACCGCATGGGCCAGCCCGTACAGGCAGGCATGCGCAGCAGACAACGCCTGATTGACTGGATCCCCGGATGCAAAATCCTCCGGGCGGTACAGCCGCCCGCTCCACGGCACGCCAGTTTCTTTGGACGCCTTGCGGTAGACGTTCCGCACACGGCTGCCCTCCCGACCGCGCAGCTGCTGCATCGTCAGATGGGAGACGTCCTCCTCCGGAAAACGCAGCTGATACATTTTGCGCACCACATCCAGATGCTTCCGGTGGTTGCTGACCAGTTCCGCCTGACGGATGAGCATCCGGGAATGGGTGGTCAGCGGGCGGCCGTGGGCATAATAGCGCACGCCGTGCTCCCCGACCCAGACCGCGCCCACGCCGGCGTCTCCCATCAGCTCCATGGCACGGTGGGTCACACGGGTGCCGGGGCCGAGCAGCAGCACCGAAATGCCCGCCGCCGGGATCTGAACGATCCCCTTTTCATCCGTTACGGTAATCGCACCGTCCTGACGGCCCAGCGTGCAGTGTTCCAGGTACAGAAAGGTCATCCGGTCCCGGACCTGCGGCAGCGCCTGCAGATCAGGGCGGATCATGCCCGGCACATCATCCATGGCTGCTTCCTCCGCGCAGGATGGTCATCAGGCCAAGACCGTAGGCTTTGCCGCGGCCAATGCCCTGACACAGCATCTCCCGGAACGCTTCCGGGTCGGTCACCTGCAGGATGCCCTCATAGGTCACCGCCAGCAATGTGACCGGCCGCTTTCCGTTCTTCCGGAAGTGACAGGTCTGTTTCCGGGTCACCTGAAAAGTGCCCTCCGTCAGGGCAAAGCCGTGCTTCCCGGCCTGCTCCAGCAGCCACTGTTCCTGCTCCGCTTCCAGATAGCAGGGCTTCAGGGCACCCCGCGCCAGCGGGTCCGCCGGGTCTTTCCGGGTGCGGGTCGGATTTGCCGTCAGACGGAACTGCCAACAGCTGCCCGGGGTCACCCGTTCCAGCAGCGGCTCGTAGCGGCGCGTTTCCGGTGCGGCACCCGTCCCGAACTGCGCACACAGTCCGGTCAGGTCGGGGAGCTCTTCGCTGAGCAGCAGCAGATACAGTTTTCCGTTCAGGCTGTCCAGCCGCCACAGCCTGCGGCGTCGTTCGCCGGAGAACGAGTTTTCCACCGCGCCGTGGAACTTCTGTGGAGAAGTCAGCGCGATCATGGTACTGCGGCGGGTGGGGTCAAGTTCTGCGCGGGACAAATACATTGCATCTCACCTCAATTCTGCAATTCCGCCATGGGGTCGTGCTCCGTCGGTTCCGGCATTTCCGGCCGGTCCAGCCGCCATTCCCGCACCGGGCGGAACCCGTACTGCCGGTGCACCGGGCTAAAGGACACCGGCAGATCCTGCCGGGGCACTGCTGAAGGGTCTGCCGGGTCGGCGTCGGCCACGATGCGCAGCTTCCCTGTTTCCGGTTTTCGTCCCTGCATGGGTTCCGTCCGGAGGACGTCCAGCAGGCTCCCCTGCCGGATGCCCAGACAGAGCGGCAGGGTGGGCGGGCAGGAGCGCCGCCCCAGATACAGCGGGTAGACCGGGTGCCGCAGAGCCGCTTCCAGCTCCCGCAGCAGAGCTTCGTCCCCGCTTTCCAGCCCTGCCAGAAAAACGGCGTCCTGCAGATAGTGGCGGTAGGTCACATAGGAGGTGTCCCGGCTTTTGGCGGTGTGAAAATCCACCAGCAGGCTGCCCTCCTGATCCGCCCGCACGGCAAAGCGCAGGCCGTTCAGCCGGGCAAGGCCCTCCGTGTCGTCCCGGCGCAGCCCCAACGCCGCCGCCAACAGGCCGACCACGCCGCTCTTGGTGGGTTCCCGGTCGGTCTTGCGGGTCTCAAACTTGGAGTCCGAACCCCAGGACTGCAGGGGTGCAGCCAGCCGAAGCAATAAGGTCGCCATGGTCACACCTCATTCCCGGACAGCTTCTCCTCTACGGCCTTTTCCAGTACCGCCAGCATGGTGTTCAGCGGCATGGGCTGTGCCAGTTCTTCCAGCCCGGTACCCACCGTAAAGCTCTGCTCCGGTGCCTCTGCAAAGGTATTGTAGAGTTCCTTTGCATACTGTTTCAGCGCCATCTTGGACGGTTCTGCATAGCCTTCTTCGCTCTTGCGCACCGGCTTTTCAAAGGCACCGCAGAGGTTCACCGGCTGGTCCTGCCGCAGGGTGATGTAAACGGCATCCGGCAGGGTGCGGTTGGCAAAGCTGTTCTGCTTGCCGGTGGGCATGGAGCGGATGAACGCCTCACCGAACGCCCGGACCGTCTGTGCCGCCTGCTCTGCGCCCAGCGTGCGCACCAGCTCCAGAACATTGACCGTCGCATAGCGGTACAGGGTGGCGGAATTGTATTCCACCGTGCCCAGATGCCCGGCACCGGCGTTGTCCTCCGGAGCACAGTCGTCCACGGCGGTGAAATAGTCGAACTCGTTCTGCACGGTGTGGGTGGAGATGCTGTGGGCCACCTGTGCGGCCGCGTCGTAGTTCAGCGACGGGTCATCTGCCACCATGCGGCCAAACAGCGCCATGTCCACAGAGGGAGCCTCTTTCAAAGCCTCCTTATACCGATTCTTGTCCTTGCAGCCTTCCACCGCCAGCTTTGCCAGCGCCTTTGCCTGTGCATCGCTCAGGAAGAACAATGCTTTGGTGCCATCATCGTCAGCCTTGATCTTCAGCATCTTAAAGATTTCCTGTGTCAGCTTGAAGGCATCCGCATCCGGAGCAAGGGCTTTGATCTGCTTTGCCACCAGATCCGTGCCCTTCTTGGTGCGGTAACCGGTCTCAACTGCATCGCTCATCTCCTCGGTGAACATCACGCGCATGGCGTGCTTCCACGCCTGCGAGGACACCCGGGCACGGACGGACCCGCCATAGACAGTGGTCTTGGGGCTGCCGGTGTCGTCGCGGTTGACGCAGCTGGGCGGCACGGTCTGCAGAACATGAAAATCAACATACAGGCGTTTGGTATCCATCTCAATTCTCCTTTTCGTTCTCTTTGGTTTTCTCCGTGGGGCTCGCATAAAGGTCCCGGCCCCACCGCAAACGGACATTCGGCGCACCGTCCACAAACTGGTATTGATACAGATCCTCGGCCAGCTGCGGATAATCCAGCGGGATTCCTTCCCGCCGCAGCAGCTGGATCATCCCGCGCAGGTGGTGCGAGACTTCCGGCATGGAATCCGCCGTTGCCAGCGCATTGAACCGCCGGAGCACGCTGCTCTCGGTCCAGTCCTGCCCGGCAGCCGTTTTTTCGGCCAGCTGCCGCACTGCACCGCCCAGTGTTCTGCCCGGCTGGTTCATGGAAACACCGGCTTCCCCCTGCTGATGCAGGGCAAACAGGGTCAACGCCGTATAGACGGCCCATTCCGCCTTTGACGGGCCATTGCTGCCCTGCAGCTGCTCCGGCATGTCGGCCAGCAGAGCGCCCCACAACGCAGGCAGGTCTCCGGGCTGACGCCCCACGCCCCGGCGCAGCTCGGCAAGCTCGGCCCGTCTCTGCGGCTCCGGCAGAACTTGCAGCCGACGCAGCTGCCGGGTCACGCAGGCTTTCACCTCATTGGTTTTCATTCTGTCCCTCCTTCATCCTGTTTCGGGTACAGCTTCCGCAACTCATGCAGAAAGCTGTTGTAGGCCTCGGGCGCTGTATACAGATAACTCTTTTCCGGATTCTTTTTATCCGGAACGCGATGCCCGATGAATGCAGCAATCCCCGCCTGCTCCACCATCTGCTTGCCCAATTCTGCCGCAAGCCGGTATGCCTGCACCTGCCACTCGGCCGCCTTCTCGACCGGTTCATCCGTCTCTGGGTCAATGCCTTGCAGCCACCGCCGGAACGGCTGATCGACCGCAAAATAGAACTGCGCGCGGGCGGCTTCGGCACCGGTGTCGTTCTTGTCCCCTGCCGCAAGGGCCAGGTTCTGTGCCAGACGACCCACGATCCGTGCAGCCTGCTCACAGCTGCCGATTTCGGTCGTGATCCGTTTTCGCCAGTTTTTTGCCAAACCCTCCAGCAGTTCTGCCTGAAAGGTCAGGCTGTCGCTGAATGCATCGTTCACGAAGAAATCCTTGTCCCCGTACTTCATGCCGCTGATCCGGAAGCAGATCATTCTGCGGCGATCCAGTTGTCGGGGGGTGCTACTCTGAAGTGCTTCGATCCAGCGGACGATGCCGGGCTTGCGCACCGATTCGCCCTCATCACAGAACACCGCCGGGAACTCCCGCCAGAACTGCCGGGACGGGTCATGCCGACTGGGCACAAAAGTGGGGGTTCCGGTCTTTTTGCTCTTTTTGGGGTCCGGGTCGCGCCAGACGGTCATCTGCTCCGCAAAGGCATTCTCCCGCGGGAAGAAATCGCCGCCCAGCAGGGTGAAGCCCGTCACCGTCTGTCCTTTCCGGCAGAGCAGCAGCCGCCGGGACTGCAGTGTCAGCAGCTGGGCCGGGTTGTCCGGCAATGCGATTTCTGTTCGTTCTGCGCTGCGGGGCACATCCAGCTCCCAGCACGGACGGTCCTCTTCCCACAGCTCTCTGCCGTCCTGTAAAAAGGTCAGGTTCAGCATCAGGGTCTCAAACAGATTTTTGCCCTGCGCCTGAAGATACCCCAGCTTGCCCAGCCAACCGGCTCCCACCGAAGGCAGTCCCTTGCCTTTGGGTTTGGCCGAAGTATCATCGTAGCCATTCACGCTCAGCAGCCAGCGTGCCGCCTGCGCATAGCTCAGACCGTTTTTTCCTGCACCCGTACAGGCCGAGAACAGACGCAGCTTGTTGCTGCTCTCCGAAAGCTCACCGTTCAGTTTGGAGGCCGTGTATTCCGTACCGATTTTCGCTTCCGGCACCTGCCAGAAGGGGCGCTCCGGGTGGAACAGCCAGAAACGGTCCTGCCATTTGTCCAGGTAATCCCGGATCGGCTGTTCCGGGAAGTGCCCCAACTGCCACAATTCGCCCCAGCGCTGCAGAGCATCCCGGGGTTCTTCAAACGGTGCCGGTACACCGTTCCCATCCACGCGGGAGAACACGGTGTGCAGCACCGCCAGCTGCAGCCGCAGCATGGCGGCGTCCTGTGTGGGCATCTCGCCCGCAAGGTCCACATACGCGTGTGCATGGAGCAGGGCGTCGGTCAGCGAGACTTCCTGCACAGTGCAGTCCTGTGTCCGCACCCGGACCCACGGTTCCCGCAGCAGGTTAAACTCCATTGTCTCCATCCTCATCCTCCTTCTGATAGGTCAGGCCGTTCTCACGGTCGTAGTGCAGCACCTGCCCGGCAAGGTGTGCCGTGCGGCGCTCGTCCAGCAGCAGGACCAGTTCCCCGCGCAGCAGCGGGGAGAGCCGCCATGCCGCAAAATGCTTCCGGGTCTCGGCTTCCAGCGCGTCAATGGTTTGCTGCACGCTCCATCGCTTGCTGAAGTACCCCGGCAGACGCAGTCTCTGCCGCGCGATCTGCAAGGCTTCTTCCGGCTGCGGGGGCTGGTCCACCGCTACACAGGGCCCGGCTGCTTCTCCCTCTCCGGGCAGGAAGCGGACATTGCCGCTGCTGTCCTGCATCATGACCAGCACCTCAATGGACGGGTCGCCGTCGCGCACAGCGGCGCGGGCACCGGCGTCGCTGGTCGCCCCGACCTCATTCATCCAGTCGTCCAGCGCATCACCGCATGCTCTCGGCGACGAAATGGCAAAAGCCTTGGCGCTGCGCTGCTTCTTGGCCTGTTCCAGCTCATATGTTCCCCGTGCCGCCGTGCTCTGCGGGTCTGCGGGCAGGCAGTCCGGCTCCCAGCCGTAGGTGTCCTGTACCAGCCGGGCGATATCCGCAGGCAGCTGCACTTCCTGCGGCAGAAGTTTCCGGGTACGTCCGAGCAGCCATTCGCCATAGATGGCTGCACTACCCTCGTCAAATTCCTCGGTCCCGGTGTCCAGCACTGCACAGCGGGCTTCCTGCACCGGCTGCGGACGCGCCCGGCCCGGATGCCGGTGCAGCCGTCCGATGCGCTGCAGCAGCAGGTCCATCGGGCACAGTTCCGTAATCATATAATCGAAATCAATATCCAGTGACTGCTCGAGCACCTGCGTACCCACCACGATCAGCCGGTCGCGCTGCGCCGGGGTCGAGCGCTTGCCGATGCGCTCCATCAGGCGTTGTTCCTTTTCGGCGCGGTCAGGCATCAGGAATTGTGCGTGGAACACAAGCACTTCAAATTCCGGCAGCTCTTCTCGCAGGCGGGCCGCAAGGTCCTGCGCTTTCCGCACCGTGTTGACGATCACGCCTGCACAGCCACCCTCCCGCAGCGCGTTCTGCAACATTTCCGGCAGCCGCTCTTCTGTCAGCGGCTCGATCATCACCCGGCGCGGCGGTGTGTGCAGCGGAATGCCGGTTTGTTGCACCTGTTTTCCATCGGTCCAGGTCAGCAGCGGGTAGCCGCGGCAGGTTTTCCAGGGTGCATCCGGCAGCGTTTTCCGGTTGAGATATGCGGTCACAAGTTCGGTACGCCGCTTGGCGGGCAGTGTGGCCGAAAGCAGGATCACCGGCACCCGGTACTCTCCCAGCCAGTTCAGTGCCCGGTCCAGATAACAATTCATGTAGGCGTCGTAAGCATGACACTCGTCGATCACCACCACCTTGCCCGCCAGACCGAGATGCCGCAGCATCACATGTTTTTGCTGCAAGGCCGCCATCAGCAGCTGATCCACCGTGCCAATGACAAAGTTGGCCAGAAGCGCCTGTTTGCTGCCCTGAAACCACTGGTGCACCATCACCCGTTCCTCCGGGTCGTCGGCGTCATCCTCCACCGGCACCGGCTCCTGCTGCAATTTCAAATAGTCCACATTCAGCTGCGCCATGCCGTGCGCCAGCCGGATGGAGTGTTCCAGCCCATCCGACTGTTTCTGCGCCCAGTCCAGCAGCCGCCCAAAAATACCGTTGGCGGTGGCCTGGGTCGGCAGACCAAAGAAGATGCCGCCCTCCCCGCAGCGCTGTGCCAGAACCTCCGCCGCTGCCAGCGCAGCCTCGGTTTTGCCCACGCCCATCTGGGCTTCCAAAATAAAAATGCCCGGTTCCTGTGCGTTGTTCACAGCCTCCAGCATAGCCTGCTGCACTTCGTTCGGAAGAAAACCGAACCGCTCCCGGAACTCCGCCGGGTCCGCCGCGGCCTCCTGCACTTCCCAGGGAAGGGTCGGCGCGAATTTCTGCCATGCCCGTTCCGTGCGGGCCGGATAAAGGCTCTCGTCGCCCAGTTCCTCTACCGGGATCAGCGGGAAATACCGGGGATTGCTGGCGATCCAGTCCGCCATGATGAGCAGGCCGGTCAGAAGGAGTTCCGTCGGGACCGACAGCTCCGGCAGCTCTTTCACGTCAGAAAATCCGCTTTCCTGCAGGGCGTGATCGAACAGTTCCTGCCAGCAGCTCCACCAGAATGTTTTCCGTCCTTTGGGCCAGTAATTTGTTTCGTACACTCCATCCTCCAGCTGGTCCAGAACATTATTTGCCTCCTGCGGCTTGCCGTGGTGTGCCCCCACGACCGAGGCCACCCCTTCCGGGCAGCCCAGCTCCCGCAGGATCGCCTCCCCTGCCAGCGCATGGTGGGAAAATTTCCTTTCCTGCTCGTTCCAGCGGAGCTCGGTATCCTCCTCCAACCGCTGTTTTGCCTCCGGCAGCAGGCTCATGATCGGGCCGGCAAAGGCCAGCGTGATTTTCCCGATATCGTGGACCCACCCCAGAAAAACGACAGTCCGGGTCAGCAGTTCCTCGTCCAGGTCCAGGTTCCGCCGCACACTTTCCGGCAGCCACTGCTGCACCAGAAACCGCATAATGCCTGCTGTGTCCCGCAGATGCATCCAGAGCGGCAGCCACAAACTGCTGTTGTCCGGGTCTGTTTTGCCTGCAAAACGCCGCACCTTGCAGGATAGTTCCGGTCGTTTCATCGTTCCACCTCCAAAGCATCGTTCCCATTGGCAGCCGGTGATTTTCTGATAAGCAAAGAATAACAGATATGCCATCCCATAAACAGGACTTTCACGTTTTTCAGCGATTTTTACTCCGTTTTTCTTCTGTTACCCCCGCAAATGCGGGGAAAATCCCTCATTGTGCTAAATCATTGGAGCAATCCCGCAAATGCAGGAAGCGGATTATTATGCTATATCATGTTCTCTTTTTATCCGCATCGTCATTATAGCAACTATTTCAGTCATTTTCAACATTTTATTGTATTTTTTGGATATTGCGAGGCATGTTTTTATTGATCCGCTCCATTGGCCGGGTCGCGGCAGTTTTCTTCCGACGCAAAAATCCCACCGACTTCCTGCTGCGGAAATCAATGGGATTTTATCAGCATCTCTTCAGTTGAAGGCACCGTTCTGGGCGGCATACACCGCAATGGTGCTCAGCAGGTCCAGTTCCGCTTTCTGGTAGGTCGTTCGGCCGATGTGCAGCTGTTCCAGCACGTCGGCCTCCTTGCGGTGCTGCAGATAGCGCAACTGCAGCAGATCGGCCCGGATGGGATCCGCTTCCTTGTAATAGGCCATGCTGTCCTCAATGGCCTTTTCCCACCGGCGGTTCGCCGGCGACCGCGCCCACTGCCGCCGGCCATAGGCCAGCAGGGCGCTGCGGGTGGCATCACGCTGTTGTTTTGTCATTTCGGCTTTCTCCTTTCTGCAGCGGCCAGGCTGCGCTCATAGCGGTTCTGGGTGTCAAAAAAGCAGGCATCCCGCTCCGACATCGTCATTCCCAGCATTGCCGACAGATTTTCGGCTTCGTTCAGTTTGAACTGGGTCTGCCCCTGCAGTTTGCTGTGCAGCGCGCTCTCGCTGATGTTCAGCGCGCGGGCCACATGCCGCAGCTTGTAGCCGCTGTCGCGGATGTATTCTTCGATCAGTCTGGTATTGGCCATGTTCTCCGCTCCTTTTTTGTCGGTTTCACGTCGTTCAACAATCTTTGGTTGTAGTATAGTCGCAAGTTGATTGTCTGTCAACCGATTTTCAAAAATCGCGCGAAAAAAGTTGATTTTCGCCCACTTTTCTGGTATACTGCCTCCAGAAGCACCCATTTCACCGCACAACCATTCGTTTTTGAACGGAGGCGTCTATGTCCGAACTTTCCACCCGCGTCCGGCTGCGGCGCGAAGAACTGGGCCTCTCGCAGGAGCAGCTGGCCCAGCGCATGGGATACCGCTCCAAATCCTCCATCACCAAGCTGGAAAAAGGGGTCAACGACATCCCGCAGGCAAAGCTGGAAGAGCTGGCCGCAGCGCTGGAGACCACCCCGGCCTATCTGCTGGGGCTGGACGTGCCTTGCCCGCCGCCGGGCTTTGAGCCGCTGCCCGCCATGGCCATGGTGCCGCTGGTGGGCTCCATCGCCTGCGGCACCCCCATCACCGCCGAGCAGAACATCGAGCAGTACATCGGCGTTCCGGCGGCATGGCATGCCGACTTTGCACTGACCTGCCACGGCGACAGCATGGCTCCCACCATCTGCGACGGCGACATCGTCTGCATCCGCTGCCAGCCGGAGGTGGAGCAGGGCGAGATCGCCGCGGTGCGCATCGGCGAGG
>OGIU01000100.1_pt1 | contig 59226 bp, 50 predicted proteins | sample 1571791 | NCBI WGS metagenome assembly OGIU01 (sample SAMEA2582104, study PRJEB24529) | metagenome | biome: Human gut stool | place: China | collected 2011
TAAAACTGTATACTATGTCTTTGCACTGTTGTATACTATGTTACTACAGTGCACATATTATCCGCCCGCTAAGTAATGGCAGAAATTTATGATGAAAATAAACTGTATAAATGAGCTACAGTTACCGAAATAATGTAGGGGAGAACCGTGTTCTCCAGTTCGTGTGCAACGCACACGATTGCACGCAATGCGTGCAAAATTGAATACACAATTTATGTTATATCAAAACATATGTGTATGGACATAATGTTTTATCAAGCAAGCGGGCGGATAATATCCGCCCCTACGAGTTTGTGACATTTACTAAATTTGTTTTAACATACCATTTGTACGATTACTTGCGGGAGAACACGGTTCGCCACTACAGAATATAATGGTGAATTTGGTTTGTTAACAAAATTATAATTATTATAAAACTCCTTGATATAATTTTTGCTTATATCCAAATCTCCCAAAAAATGATAGCCTTAAACGACAAAACCCACCAAAACAGTATTGTATGCAAAAATTATTTATGCTATAATTAATCAAGTTTAACAAAACCATTACCGAGGTGTTTATATATGAAAATAAGCAATTTATTTAACAGCGGAAAAACAGTTTTTTCTTTTGAAGTATTTCCGCCTAAAAAGACCTCTCCGATTGAATCGGTTTACGGCAAGCTTGAAGAAATTTCGGCTTTAAAGCCTGACTTCATCAGCGTAACATACAGCGCAGGCGGCAGCGGCTCAAAGAGCCGTACCTGCGAAATCGCAACAAAAATCAAGAGAGATTTCGGTGTTGAATCCGTGGCACACCTCACCTGCATTAACAGCACAAAGGCTGATATTGACCGCAACCTTGCGCTTTTTAAAGAGAATGGCATCGAGAATATTCTTGCACTCCGTGGTGACAGGGTTGAAGGTGTTGAACCGCAGAAGGATTTCACTTATGCAAGCGATTTGTGCAGATACATTGCGTCACAGGGCGATTTTGACATTGCCGGCGCTTGTTATCCAGAGGTTCACAGCGAGGCAACCGATGAGGTTGAGGACATTCACAACCTTCGCAAAAAGGTTGAGTCGGGTGCAAGCCACCTTATTTCACAGCTTTTCTTTGATAACTCCGTTTACTATCGTTTTCTTGAAAGAGCGAAGATTGCAGGCGTGAATGTTCCGATTGAGGCAGGTATTATGCCTGTAACAAGCAAAAGTCAGATTGAAAGAATGGTTTCAATGTGCGGTGCAAGCCTTCCTGCAAAATTTGCAAAGATTATGCAGAAGTATGATACAAGGCCAGAGGCTTTGCGTGACGCAGGCATTGCATATGCGGTTGACCAGATTGTTGAACTTATCGCACACGGTGTTGACGGCATCCACCTCTACACAATGAACAACCCGTATGTTGCAAGAAAAATTACGGAGGCGGTGTCAAGTCTTTTATGATAACGCTTGACAGATTAAACCGCAAAGAGGCTATACGCTACCTCGGCGGTGCAGGAATCAGCCTTAATTACCGCATGGATGTGCTGATGGATGAATGCGAAAAAGAAATACTGAAAACAGCTGAGCCGAGATTTCTCTATGTTGAACGCAAAGCTCCGTTTGACGATATTTTACTCGGCAATGATATAAAAAAGCACCTTGAGGGTTGTCACACAGCCGTTATGATGTGTGCTACAATCGGTTCGGAAATTGACAAGCTTATCCGTATAAGTCAGATTTCCGATATGGCAAGGGCGGTTGTGCTTGACAGCTTTGCAAGCGTTGCCGTTGAACAGGTGTGTCAAAAGGTTGACGAAATCCTTGCCGAAAAATACAGCGGAAAGTATATGACCTTCCGTTTCAGCCCCGGCTATGGGGACTATCCTATTGAGATGCAGAAGGAGTATCTGAGAATACTTGACGCTCCGAGAAAAATAGGTCTTACAACAGGTGACAGCTGTCTGCTTGTGCCGTCAAAGTCGGTTACGGCGGTTCTCGGAATTTCAGACAATCCGATTGAACGAAGAAAACGAGGGTGTGCAATTTGCAGTATGAAAGGCAAATGTCGCTTCAGAAGAAATGGGGAACATTGTGGTGTTTAAGAATTTTTCAAACTTTAGTGAATATCTCAACCAAAAGAATTTTATTCTGCTTGACGGTGCAACAGGAACTCTCATTCAGAAAAGCGGTGTAAAGTACGACCATGTGCCTGAGGTGCTGAACATTACTCACCCCGAGCTTATCGAGAGCTTTCACAGGAGGTATATTGATGCCGGATCTGACATTGTGTACGCAAACACCTTCGGTGCAAATGCCTACAAGCTTCAGGACAGCGGTTACAGCGTTGAAGAAATCATCGGCGCCGGTGTTAAGATTGCAAGAAAAGCCGTTGAGGGTACAGACGCCCTTGTTGCCCTTGATATCGGTCCGATAGGTCAGTTGCTTGAACCTGCCGGTTCAATGAAATTTGACGAGGCTTATGAGTATTACAAACAGCAGATTCTTGCCGGCAAAGATGCCGATGTCATAGTTTTTGAAACAATGACCGACCTTTACGAGCTCAAGGCCGCAGTCCTTGCCGCAAAAGAAAACTGTGACAAGCCTATCCTCACAACAATGACCTTTGAGAGAAACGGACGAACATTTACGGGTGTATCCCCTGCCTGTGCGGCTGTCACTCTTACGGGACTCGGTGTTGACGCTCTCGGTGTAAACTGTTCACTCGGTCCGGACGAGCTTGAACCCGTTGTTTCCGAAATGTCGAAATACACAAATCTTCCCCTTGTAATCAAGGCTAACGCAGGCTTGCCCGATCCTAACAGCAATGAGTACAACATTATGCCCGACAAATTTGCCGAGTGCGTTTGTTCGCTCCTCAAATACGGTGTTAAGGTTATCGGCGGATGCTGCGGAACGAATCCCGATTATATTGCAAAAATTAAGTCAGAGGTTGCCGACAGAGAATATCAGCCTCAGACAAAGAGCGTTGACACAACCGTTTGCAGTTCAACGACGGTTGTCGAAATCAACGGTCCGAGAATTATCGGCGAAAGAATTAACCCCACAGGTAAAAAGCTGTTCAAGCAGGCGCTTGTTGAAAATAATATTGACTATATCCTCACTCAGGCTCTCAGTCAGGTTCAGGGCGGTGCGGAAATTCTTGATGTCAATGTAGGTCATCCCGAAATTGACGAAAAAAAGATGATGGTGCGTGTTCTCAAGGCTATTCAGAGTGTGTGTGATGTTCCGCTCCAGATTGACTCCACAAAGCCCGAGGTTATTGAGGCAGGACTCCGCTACTACAACGGCAAACCGATTCTGAACTCCGTAAACGGTGAGGAACAGAGCCTTGCAACGGTTCTTCCTCTTGTCAAAAAGTACGGTGCGTCTGTTGTCGGACTTGCACTTGACGAAAACGGTATCCCGAAAACCGCCGAGGGCAGATTTGAGATTGCAAAACGAATTGTTGAAAGAGCCGAGGCTGTCGGCATTGACAGAAAAGATGTATATATCGACTGTCTTACTCTTACGGTTTCCGCAGAACAGGCGGCTTGCCGTCAGACTCTTGAGGCCTTGCACAGAGTAAAAACGGAACTTGGCTGTAAAACCTGTCTCGGTGTATCAAACATTTCGTTCGGACTTCCGAACCGTGAGCTTGTCAACAGAACTTTCCTTACAATGGCTATGGAACAGGGACTTGATTTGCCGATTATCAACCCAAATGTTGAGTCGATGACAGGTGCTGTAAGAGCATTCCGTGTGCTTAACGGCATTGACAAGAACTCGCTTGAATTTATCAACGCATATAACGATGCTGTTCCTGCCGCTCCCGTTAAAAAGGCAGACAGCAATGTTGATATTTTTGCGGCTGTTTATAACGGACTTAAAAACGAAGGTGCAGCCGCAACCGCAAAGCTTCTTGAAACAACCGATGCAATGCAGGTTGTAAACGAAATGCTTATCCCTGCACTTGACAGAGTGGGTGAAGATTTTGAAAAGAATAAAATCTTCCTTCCACAGCTTATCCAAAGCGCAAACACGGCTCAGGAGTGCTTTGATGTAATCAAAAAGCACCTTACAAAGACAAGCGGAACTCCCGTAAGCAAGGGTAAAATTATTGTGGCAACCGTAAAGGGCGACATTCACGATATCGGCAAGAACATTGTAAAGGTTCTTCTCGATAACTACGGCTACACAGTTGTTGACCTCGGTCGTGATGTTGATCCTCAGCTTATTGTTGATACTGCCGTTGAACAGAATATTACAATGATAGGACTTTCGGCTCTTATGACAACAACTCTCAAGAGCATGGAAGACACAATAAGGCTTGTAAGAGAATGTAAGGAACTTCAGAATCCCGACGGCTCAAGCAAATGTACAATATTTGTCGGCGGTGCGGTTCTTACAAAGGACTACGCTATGAAAATCGGCGCTGATTACTACTGCCGTGACGCAAAAGAAAGCGTTGACACGGCAAAGCTCGTTCTCGGCTGATTTAGTGACATATATCGTCAAATGTTTATTGAATGTACGCCCTGCCTGTGATAAAATGGTGGAAAGATGATTTTTGTAATTACCGCTTTTTGCGGAAAGGATGAACTTTATGCGTGGATTATTTAACAGATTCGCCAATTTTATGCAGGGCAGATACGGCACGGATAAGCTCAACAATGCACTCTGGGTGCTGTTGCTTATACTGTGGTTCGTGAATATTTTTGTGTGGAACCGTGTTGCAAGATACATCATTGACGGAATAATGCTCTTGATTATCGTGCTTATCTGTTTTCGTATGTTCTCACGCAACATTGTTGCAAGAAGTGCCGAAAACAGAAAATTTCTTCCGATTTACAATGCGGTAACAGGTTGGTTTAAACTGACCTTCAAGAAAATTCGTGACCGTAAGGACTACCGTTATATCAAGTGTCCCGTGTGCAAGGCACAGCTCCGTGTTCGCAACAAAAAGGGCAATCACACAGTTCGCTGTCCGAAATGCGGAAGTGAATTTAACAAAAAAATATGACCGCAGAATCTGCGGTTGCAACGAAATGATTTTGTGATAAAACTAAATAAAAACAGAGATTTGACCACAGGCAGTATAACAGGCGGCCTGTGGTCTTTTGCAGTACCGCTTATGCTAGGCAATGTGTTTCAGCAGTTTTACAACCTTGCCGATACATGGGTGGTCGGAAAATATGTGGGCGACAATGCCCTTGCGGCAGTCGGCTCGTCATATGATAGATTTTTTGTGCACGGATTTAAGCGAAGCGATAAAGCATTTATAAATTAAAAATTACGGCGAGCCGCCGTTCCCAATTCGTGCAGACAGTTTGTAATGTCAAAAAACAAATTATGCCCGAGCGAAAGTTTTAATTAAATGTAAAATTGAAAATTGAAAATGGAAAATTAATGTCGGGCAGACAGTTTGTAATGTCAAAAAACATATTATGCCCGGGCGTAGCATTGCAACCGTTTGTACAAATAACCAAAACCTTTGTTATTGATTTTTAAAAAATCAACAACAAAGTATTTTGACAGGAACAAGTAAATATAAAAAACTTTTTTGTAAAAAACGAAACAAAAATATATATCCTGCTTTGAATTTCTTGTGTAAAACACTTTACAAATCGGTGTTTAAGTGATAAAATTTAAGATGATACAAAGTATCCGTACCGCTTGTTGATTTACGGTGCGTAATTAACGGGTATCGAAAATTTATGCGGCATCATTTCCTTTGCCGCTTTGATTAAAAAGGAGGACGATTCCATTGGCAAGAAAAATGAAAACTATGGATGGTAACAGCGCAGTAGCTCATGTTTCTTATGCGTTTACCGATGTTGCGGCTATCTATCCTATCACACCTTCTTCCGTAATGGCTGACCTTACCGACAAGTTCTCGGCACAGGGTGCCAAGAACCTTTTCGGCAGACAGGTTCAGGTAACGGAAATGCAGTCGGAGGGCGGCGCATCAGGTGCTGTTCACGGCTCACTCGCAGCAGGTGCTTTGACCACAACTTACACAGCATCACAGGGCCTGCTCCTTATGATTCCGAATATGTACAAGATGGCAGGCGAGCTCCTTCCGGGCGTTATTCATGTATCAGCCCGTGCGCTCACAAGCCACGCACTTTCTATTTTTGGCGACCACTCAGATATCTACGCTTGCCGTCAGACAGGTTATGCTATGCTTTGTTCAAACAATCCTCAGGAATGTATGGACCTTGCTGCTGTTGCTCACCTTGCAGCTATTGAAGGCAGAGTTCCTTTCCTTCATTTCTTTGACGGTTTCAGAACTTCTCACGAAATTCAGAAGATTGAGGAGTGGGATTACGCAGACCTCGCCGATATGCTTAACTGGGATGCAGTTGAGGCTTTCCGTCGTCGTGCTCTTAACCCTGAGCATCCTGTAACAAGAGGTACTGCTCAGAACGACGATATCTTCTTCCAGGCAAGAGAAGCTTGTAACAAGTATTATGACGCAGTTCCCGAAGTTGTTGTTAAGTACATGGACAAGGTTAATGCTAAAATCGGCACTGACTACAAGCCGTTCAACTACTACGGTGCAGAGGATGCAGAGCATGTTATCGTTGCTATGGGTTCTGTCTGCGACTGTACGGAAGAAGTTGTTGATTACCTCAATGCCGCAGGCGAAAAGGTCGGTCTTCTTAAAGTTCACCTTTACAGACCTTTCGTTGCCGACTATATGCTCAGAGAGCTTCCTAAGACTGTTAAGACAATCTCTGTTCTTGACAGAACAAAGGAACCCGGTTCAATCGGCGAACCTCTTTATCTTGATGTTCTCGCCGCTATCAATGGTTCGGACTTTGCAGGTGTAAAGGTTTACACAGGCAGATACGGTCTTGGTTCAAAGGATACAACACCAGGCGACATCATCGCTGTTTACAGAAACGCTGAAAGCGAAACACCTAAGAGAAGATTTACAATCGGCATTGTTGATGATGTTACAAACCTCTCACTTCCGATTGTTGAAAATCCCGATACAACTCCGAAGGGTACACACAGCTGTAAGTTCTGGGGTCTTGGTGCTGACGGTACTGTCGGTGCTAACAAGAACTCAATCAAGATTATCGGCGATAACACCGATATGTACGCTCAGGGCTACTTTGCATATGACTCAAAGAAGTCGGGCGGTCTTACGGTTTCTCACCTTCGTTTCGGTAAAACTCCCATTAAGTCAACATACTACATTTCAAAGGCAGACTTTGTTGCCTGTCACAATCCGTCTTATGTTGACAAGTACGATATTGTTGATGACCTTAAAGAAGGCGGTTCATTCCTTCTTAACTGCCCATGGGATACAGAAGAGCTTTCCGAGCGTCTCCCGGGTAAGATGAAGAAGATTCTCGCTGAAAGACACATCAACTTCTACACAATTGACGGTATCAAGATTGGTAAGGAAATCGGTCTTGGCGGTCGTATCAACACAGTTCTTCAGTCAGCATTCTTCAAGATTGCAGATATCATTCCTGCCGACAAGGCTAAGGAGCTTATGAAGGCTGCCGCTAAGAAGTCATACATGAAGAAAGGTCAGGCTATCGTAGATATGAACTACGCCGCTATCGACCGTGGTATGGAAGACCTCAAGAAGGTTGAAATTCCTGCTGATTGGGCTAATGCTGTTGATAATTCAGTTGCCGACAAGGCAGAGGGTAACGGTGCTCTCGTTGAGTATGTAAACGAAATCCTCAAGCCTGTAAATGCATATAAGGGTAACAAGCTCCCTGTTTCAACATTTATGGATCATGTTGACGGTACTGCTCCTAACGGTTCTGCCGCTTATGAAAAGAGAGGTATCGCAGTTGATGTTCCCGAATGGAATCCTGAAAACTGTATTCAGTGTAACAGATGTGCAATCGTATGTCCTCACGCTGTAATCCGTCCTGTTGCTATGACAGCCGATGAGCTTGCAAAAGCTCCCGAGGGTACAAAGAGCCTCCCGATGATGGGACTTAAGGACCTCAACTTTGTAATGACAGTTTCAACACTCGACTGTACGGGTTGCGGCGCTTGTGCTCAGGTTTGTCCGGGTAAGAAGGGCGCTAAGGCTCTCACAATGCAGCCAATCGACTCACAGCGTCCTAAGCAGGCAGTATTTGACTACGCTCTCACACTTGAAGATAAGCCTGAAGTTCACGAGAAGTTCAAGTTCACTACAGTTAAGGGCAGTCAGTTCAAACAGCCGTTGCTTGAATTCTCAGGCGCTTGCGCAGGCTGTGGTGAAACACCATACGCAAAGCTTGTTACACAGCTTTTCGGTGACAGAATGTTTATCGCTAACGCAACAGGCTGTTCATCAATTTGGGGTGCCTCTGCTCCTGCAACACCTTATACAAAGAATAAGAAGGGTTACGGTCCTGCTTGGCAGAACTCACTCTTTGAAGATAACGCAGAGTTCGGTCTTGGTATGGCTCTCGGTCAGAAGGCTATCCGCAACAGACTTATCGAGTATGTTGAGGGTATTCAGAAGGATACAGACAGCGCTGACCTCAAGACAGCTTGCCAGAATTATCTCGACACTGTAACAGATTCAACTTCAAGCCGTCCTGCAACAGACGCTCTTATCGCTGAACTCGAAAAGAACACAGAGGATGCAAAGGTTGGCGAACTCGTTAAGAAAACACTCGTTGACAAGGACGAACTCGCTAAGAAGTCAATGTGGATCTTCGGCGGTGACGGTTGGGCTTACGATATCGGTTTCGGCGGTCTTGACCATGTAATCGCATCAGGCGAAAATGTTAATATCCTCGTATTCGATACTGAGGTTTACTCAAACACAGGCGGTCAGGCTTCAAAGGCTACTCCTGTAGGTTCGGTTGCACAGTTTGCCGCTGCAGGTAAGGCTGTTAAGAAGAAGGACCTCGCCGCTATTGCAATGAGCTACGGCTATGTTTATGTTGCACAGTGCGCTATGGGTGCTGACAACAATCAGGTTCTCAAGGCTATGGTTGAGGCTGAAAGCTACAACGGTCCGTCACTCGTAATCTGCTACGCTCCGTGTATCAACCACGGCATCAAGGGTGGCATGGGCATTGCTCAGCTTGAGGAGAAAAAGGCTGTTGAGGCAGGTTACTGGAATATCTTCCGTTATGACCCACGCCTTGCAGATGAAGGCAAGAATCCGTTCATGCTTGACGGTAAAGCTCCGTCAGCTTCTTATCGTGACTTCATTATGGGCGAAGTTCGTTACAACTCACTTACTCGCTCATTCCCTGAAAGAGCAGAAAAACTCTTTGAAAAGGCTGAAAAGGTTGCTGCTGATAAGTACGCTCACCTTGAAAAGCTTGCAAGCCTTCCCGATGCTGAATAATTTTGGCTAAAGCTTGTACAAAGTGAAAAGTAAATAAATAAAAAATTCTCCCGAATGTGGCACTTGCCGTGTTCGGGAGATTCTTTTTAAATTGAAAATGTAAAATGGAAAGTGGAAAATTGTAGCGGCGTTCAGTGAACGCCAATCGAACCGATTGCAAAATCGGTTCGACCACAGGCAACGGTAGTATTTTTCCGTTTAAATAATAATTTATAAATGTAAACCCGTAGGGGCGGTCATCGGCCGCCCGCCTTGATGAAATTTTATGTTTAACAAATATTTTTTGATGTAATGAAAGCTATGTATCGTCTGTAGGGGCGGATATTATCCGCCAGTAAGTAATGGCAGAAAAGTTTTGTTATATACAATTTTTATAAATATTACAATTCAGTAGCGGCGAACCGTGTTCGCCGCTACATTATGGCAATCATTTTGCGGCATTTATAAAGTTTGTTCCAATATATAATATGTGCCATTACTTGCGGGCGTCCGATGAACGCCCCTACAGACAAACAACAACTTTCATATAAAAAACGGTCGGGAAGACGAATGGTTGCATTTGGCAAACTGTCTTCTCGACCATAATTATTCACTATTCAATATTCATTTAACGGCGGCTCGCCGTTAAATTTACTCGACCGTAACCGTAATCGTTACGCTTGATGTTCTTTTTAGCACATCGGTGACTGAATATGTTACCTTGTACTTGCCTTTTCGGGTGGTTACTACATTGCCGAAAACTTCGATATTCGATGTTATATCGTTGCCGCAGGTGTCAACGGCTGTTACTCCTGCAAGGGCGTAAAATTCGCCGCCGCTTTTGATTGTGTAATCGTTTGCACCGCTGATTATTGGTGTTGCTTTGGCATACGGGCATTTTTTATTGCTGTCTGTCGGATCCCATTTGTTGGTAAAATCGGTGATTTTGATTGCATCCGGTTTTCCGAGAGGGCCTGCATTTTCTGCGTCGTCATATATGCTTACATTCGTGCCTGTGGGGCAGTTGTCATAAACCCACTTTGCATCCGACACCGCAAGTCTTACGCATCCTTGTGATGCCTGTTCGCCAAGCTTGTTGAACTCCTCAAGCTCCAAATCTTCTTCGCTCATTGAGTAGTAGGGAACGGAGTGGAAAAGATAATCGCCAGAAATTCCGCTGATGTATCTTCCGAAAACATCGCCCACAAGGAAAAGCCATTCGGACTTGATTCCGATTGTGTAGTCACCCGTGATTGTCGAATTGTCAAGACCTGTGGAGCAAATCATCGCCCTTACGGGGATTGTGTACTTGCCCTTTTCGTCATATGTGTAAACCGTCACGCAGTTTGCCGTGCGGTTGACCTTGATTGCGTACAGATTTTTTGCCGTGTTACGCTTGTTGCTTTCAAGCTTGTCAAGATTTGCCGTTATACAGGTTGAGTAGCTTTGCTGTTTTTTCGCAGTTGATTTTGCCACCGTAACCTGAAATTCCGACTTTGATTTGTCTTTTGAAATTGCAGAAATCAGAGCCGTACCCTCTTTGAGAGCGTCAACTCTTCCGCCGTCATCAACGGTAACAATTTTACTGTCCGAGCTTGTCCATTTGGTAACGGATTTTGCTTTTTCGGATGACAGTTCAATAAGCTTTGATTCGCCGACTTTTAATGTGAGCGAATCGACCTTGCTCGGAAATGTCACATTTTCGGTTACTGCCGTATCGGGCGTCTGCGGTTTTGGAGAATTTTGAGAATCATTTCCGAAAATTCCCGTCACACCGCATAATATGCAGGTTGCAATGAGGACAACACAAAGTAAAAGAATGAAAATTTTCTTTTTCATAGATTACCTATCCTTATAGAATTTAACATTAAATGGTTACAAAATTTTAACCTTTGTATATTATAACTTTTTTTCGACAATCTTGCAAGTGCTATTTTAAATCGGCGAGAAATGTGGTAAAATGTCAGTCGGAGAATGTTTTGTATTTTCCAAACTAACAATTTATGGTGATAATTATGGCACATCCGATTAAACATTTCAGAACAATAACCCGTCACAGGCACAAGGTAATTGCCAACTGTGCAAGGGCAGGAATTCTCAGACAGGGATTAATACACGATTTGTCAAAGTATTCGCCTACAGAATTTATTCCGGGTGCAAAGTATTTTCAGGGCACGAGAAGTCCCAATGAAAAGGAAAGAGAGCTGTACGGCTATTCACAGGCGTGGATGCATCACAAGGGCAGAAACCGTCACCATTACGAATACTGGAACGATTACAACCCAAAGACAAAGCAGATTGAAAATGTTGAAATGCCTGTAAAATATGTTATCGAAATGTTCTGCGACCGAGTTGCCGCAAGCAAAATCTACAACGGCAAAAATTACACGGACGGCGCTCCGTTTACATATTTTTGCAGAATCAGAGGCAAACACCGTATGCACCCCAACACCGAGGCTTTGCTTGAAAAATTATTGGTTATGCTGAGAGATGAGGGTGAAGAAAAGACCTTTGCATATATAAGAGGTATGAAAAAGTGATTGTTTGTGCGAATCCTCCCGTCTGAAATATAGTCGCAATGCTACCCCTACAGAATTGCGCAAACAAAAAACTATCTAACTATCTACACGAATAGGGTACGGCGGCTCGCCGTAAGGAGTGATAATATGAAAACCGACAGGGTTATAACTGCTATGATTGAATATTTTGGAAGTGACAAGAAAAGGATTCACCATTTTCTCAAGGTTTATTCATTCGCAAAGACAATCGGTGAAAGTGAAAATCTTTTGCCCGACGATCAGGAGCTTCTTGAAATCTCCGCAATCGTTCACGACATCGGCATAAAGGTGAGCGAAGAAAAGTACAATTCGTCTGCAGGAAAGTATCAGGAACTTGAAGGCCCTCATGAGGCTGAAAAGTTGCTTACCGCTCTCGGCTACGAAAAAACATTTATTGACAAAGTTTGTTACCTTGTGGGACACCATCACACCTATGGAAATATTGATACTTTGCCGTACCAAATTTTGGTAGAGGCAGACTTCCTTGTGAACCTTTATGAGGACGATTCAAGCCGCAGTGCAGCAGAGCAGGCATATGACAAAATATTCCGCACAAATACAGGAAAAAATCTGCTGAAAATAATGTTCCTCATACCCTAAAATTGTACTCATTTACCATAGTGTTTTGAGTGTGAAAAAGTGGTGTAAAAAGTATCTCAAAATGCTTGACAACGCCCTTAAAAAGTGTTATTTTAATGGTGTTGGTTATATGATTATAAAAGTGAATAAATGACAGAATACAAGGATGTATGACGATTTTTTCAAGGAGCTGACCTTACCGGGCGTCTGCTTGGAATTGAGTCGGCATTTTTTTGTGTCATATACAAAATTCAGTATTAATTATCATTATCGGAGGTTTTACAGTAATGAGAGAAGAATGGACAAATTTTGCAGGTGGCAAATGGGAGTCCGACATTGATGTCAGAGACTTCATTCAGAAAAACTACACACCTTATGACGGCGACCAGTCTTTCCTTGAAGGTCCTACAGAAGCTACAGACAAGCTCTGGGGCGAGCTCAAGGAACTCCAGAAGGAAGAAAGAGCCAAGGGCGGCGTTCTTGATATGGAAACTGAGGTTGTAAGCGGCATCACAGCTTACGGCGCTGCATATCTTGATAAAGACCTTGAAAAGGTTGTAGGTCTTCAGACAGACAAGCCTCTCAAGCGTGCATTTATGCCTTACGGCGGTATCAAAATGGCTGAGCAGTCATGCCAGATGTATGGTTACACTCCAAGCCCTAAACTCCACGAAATCTTTACAAAATATCACAAGACTCACAACCAGGGTGTATTCGATATCTATACTCCTGAGATGAAGCTTGCCCGTCACAACAAGATTCTTACAGGTCTTCCCGACACATACGGCAGAGGCAGAATCGTTGGTGACTACAGAAGAGTTGCTCTTTACGGTATTGACCGTCTTATCGAAGGCAAGAAAGAGGACTTTGCAGAAACAAACCGTCAGGGTATGAGAAGAGGCGACTTCCAGCTTCGTGAAGAAATCGCTGATCAGATTCGTGCTCTTAACGATATGAAGGAAATGGCACTTTCTTACGGCTTTGATATTTCACAGCCTGCTAAGAACGCTGCAGAGGCAGTTCAGTGGCTCTACTTCGGCTATCTTGCTGCTATCAAGACTCAGAACGGCGCTGCAATGAGCGTTGGTCGTGTATCAACATTCCTCGACATCTACATCGAGCGTGACCTTGAGAACGGTACACTTACAGAATCACAGGCTCAGGAGCTCGTTGACCACTTTGTTATGAAGTGCCGTATGGTTAAGTTTGCAAGAATTGAGTCTTACAACCAGCTCTTCTCGGGCGACCCTGTATGGGCTACACTCGAAGTTGCAGGTCTTGGCATTGACGGCCGTTCAATGGTTACAAAGAACGACTACCGTTTCCTCCACACACTTGAGAATATGGGACCTTCACCTGAGCCAAACCTCACAGTTCTTTATTCTTCAAGACTTCCGGAGAACTTCAAGAAGTATGCTGCTCATATTTCAGTTACAACAAGCTCAATTCAGTACGAGAACGATGATGTAATGCGTCCTGTATGGGGCGATGATTACTCAATCTGCTGCTGCGTATCCGCAACACAGACAGGTAAGGAAATCCAGTTCTTCGGCGCAAGAGCTAACCTTGCTAAGTGCCTTCTCTACGCTATCAACGGCGGTATTGATGAAAAGACAAAGATGCAGGTTGGTCCTGAATATACACCTATCACATCAGAGTACCTTGATTATGACGAAGTTATCAAGAAGTATGACACAATGATGGATTGGCTTGCTCACCTCTATGTAGGCACACTTAACATGATTCACTACATGCATGATAAGTACTACTATGAGGCAGCAGAAATGGCTCTTATCGATACAGATGTAAGAAGAACATTTGCAACAGGTATTGCAGGCTTCTCACATGTTGTTGACTCACTCAGCGCTATTAAGTACGCTAAGGTTAAGGTTATCCGTGACGAGGACGGCATTGCTGTTGACTTTGAAACAGAGGGTGACTTCCCAAGATACGGTAACAATGATGAGAGAGCAGATAAGATTGCCGTTGATCTTCTCAAGACATTCATGGCTAAGCTCAAGTATTGCCACACATACAGAGATTCAGAGCCTACAACTTCTATCCTTACAATCACATCAAATGTTGTTTACGGTAAGGCTACAGGTTCACTTCCTGACGGCAGAAAAGCCGGCGAGCCGCTTTCACCGGGTGCTAACCCAAGCTACGGTGCAGAGCAGAACGGCCTTCTTGCTTCACTTAACTCTGTTGCTAAGCTTCCTTATGAGTACGCTCTTGACGGTATTTCAAATACTCAGACAATCAACCCGGGTGCTCTCGGACACAACGATGACGAGCGTGTTGACAACCTCGTAAATGTTATGGACGGCTACTTTGATCAGGGCGCACACCACCTCAATGTAAATGTATTCGGTACAGAAAAACTCATTGACGCTATGGAGCATCCTGAGAAGGAAGAGTACGCTAACTTCACAATCCGTGTATCGGGTTATGCTGTTAAGTTCATCGACCTTACAAGAGAGCAGCAGCTGGATGTTATTGCCAGAACCTGCCACGACAGAATGTAATGTCGGACAACGCTGTTAAAGGCTTTGTACACTCAATAGAAACTTTTGGCTCTGTTGACGGTCCGGGCGTGAGATTTGTGATTTTTCTGAGCGGTTGCGCAATGCGTTGCCAGTTCTGCCACAATCCCGACACATGGAAACACGATGAAAACACCGTGGAATACACCGCCGACGAGTTGCTTAATAAAGCGCTTGCATACCGCCCCTATTGGAAAAATAAGGGCGGTATCACAGTAAGCGGAGGTGAGCCGCTTTTACAGATTGACTTTTTGCTTGATTTGTTCAAGAAGGCTAAAAAGCAGGGCGTTAATACCTGTATTGACACAAGCGCCAACCCGTTTACAACAAAAGAGCCGTTCTATTCAAAGTGGAAAGAGCTAATGGAATATACGGATTTGCTGTTGCTTGATATAAAGCATATCGACAACGAACAGCACAAAATCCTTACAGGACAGCCAAACACCAATATTCTTGAAATGGCAAGACAGCTTTCCGATATGGGCAAGCCCGTATGGATAAGACATGTTCTTGTGCCTGAAAGAAATGATAAGGACGAGTATCTTTTCAGACTTGCTGACTTTATCCGTTCGCTCAGGAATGTTGAAAGAGTTGAAGTTCTTCCGTATCACACACTCGGTGTGTACAAGTGGAAGGCACTCGGTTATGACTATCCTCTCGAGGGCATTGAGCCCCCGACAAAAGAGCGTGTTAAGAATGCGGAAATGATTCTTAACGGCGAAAAAACAAGAGATTAATTTCTTATATAACAACGGCAGTACCGATTTTTTTGGTACTGCCGTTTTTGTTTTGATTTTTATTTGTTATTCTGCTCTTGTTGTTTTTTCTTCAGCAAAATTGATGAATCAAAGGTGTATTCAAAGATTTTTAAGCTGTCCTTGTTGAGAAATCGTCACCGTCGGAAGAACCGACTACTACTCAGGAACAGACTGTTCAGACTGCTCCGACGGGTGGGCCTGCAACTGTCGGTACAACCTCTGTAAATCCGACTTCGGCAACAGGCGGTGCCGCAACATCGGACAGCACTCCTTCACAGCCTGATAAAAACGGTAGTGTTCAGACAGGAGAGACAGCAACGGCTGTTATGATGCTTGTTGTAATTTCGGGAGGAGTGCTTTTTGCCCTTGCAGAGCGTAAAAAGAGAATATAACACACTGACAGCCATTTGTGCAAAGATTATCAGTTGCCTATTGAAAAATTTGTAAAAATGATATAAAATAGCAATAAGTAGAAAAATACGGTTTTTCCGCTGATTTATATTAATACTGAAAGAGGTGCCGGAATGGATAAAAACAAAAAATTATTCTACACAATCATCGGTGCAATCTCTGCACTTGCGGCTGCCACAGCAGCATTTCTCGCTTTAAAAAAGCACAGATGCGCAGAACAGAAGCTTATTGAGGAAATTGACGATATTGTTTCCGAAAAAGAGCCTGAGGAGGCTGCAAAGGAAGAACCGCAGGCAGAAGTTACAGCCGATGAGCTTGCTGAGGAAGAATAAGCAACAAGTTGTTGCACCAAATTCGGGTAGCAGTATTTGCTTGTGCGAAAGTTAAATACCCGAGCGGTGCTTTCAATTAAGAATTGAAAGTTGAAAACAGATAATGATGTCGGCGGTGTGCCACCGCAGTCTATTCAAGAAAACAGTTTAAAAAAGAAAATGCATCAGTTGCCCGAAAAGGTCTGATGCATTTTAGTTTTGTTAGGCTGTTTTGTCACAGCACCATCGAAATTGCTCTTGACGCAGACTTTTTTGTTACAAAACAATTGTTGTAAAAAATTAAATACGATAGTATTATTATCAGTTATTTCTGAACTGAGGAACATGGATAAGACAATATCCACAATAATCAGACAATGAATTTGTATATAATAGCAAACTTACCGTTAATTTGCACATATTTTAGGGCAAAAAATTTTCGCTAAAAGAATAACAGATTCATTGCCCGAACAACTTAAATGTGCTATAATTTAAATGTCCTCGGAAATTTTGTACTGTTAAAGTTTCCGAAGCTAGAAGTATTGCCACAAAACTGTGGCGAACGGTAATTTTATTTTATTAAAGGAGCAGCAAGTATGAAAAAAATTCAGAAAAAGCTTTCTGTGGTTCTTGCGGTAATGATGGTGCTGTGCATGTTCACAGCTCTGCCTTTCTCAGCAAGTGCTGCCGAAACAAGCGAAGAAACAAGTGCAGGCAACAAGATCAATGTTACATCAAATGTGACAGATCCTGTTTCGTATGATTACAATGCACAGACAGAGCAGGTTGTTGTTACTTACCTTCTCAAGGCAGATCACATGATCGTTGATACACAGAGCAGCCTTACATACGACAGTAAGGTTCTCAAGCTTGCATCAACAACAACAACAAATACAAAGAATAAGGTTTTCCCTGTATTCCAGAGCAGCATCGTTTGGAATCCAAGCCTTACAAATCAGGTTCTCTTCAACTGCTCAAGCCTTGATCTTTTCAACTTCAAGTCAGAGAATGTTTATTGCACATTTACATTTGATGTTGTAGGCAGCGGTGACACAACAGTAAATCTCAATGTTGATTATCTTACAGGTACAGAGGCTGACACATATGATGAGCTCTTCGAAAGCGAAAAGAAGGACATCGATTATATTTACAATAGTGCTAACAAAGTAGCAGGTGCTGCATTTACTGCAAAGGCAGTTCTCGTTCAGGGCGAAGAGCCTACAACAGCTCCTCAGCCGACAACAGCAACACAGCCTACAACTGTAACACAGCCAACAACAGCTCCCGCAACAAAGCCGACTCAGCCTGCAACAGAGCCGACACAGCCACAGAGCGGAGTAAGTGTAACAGGAGATATCGCACTCCCGCTTGCAGATGACGGCAACGGCATTTATACAGGCTCAACTGAGCTTGAAGCAGGTTCATACACATTCAAGATGAGTGTAAACGGAGTTGCATTCGGTAACGGTTCAACATTCACAGATAAAACAACAAACGCAACATACAATTCAAAGTGGAAAAGTTCTACAACGCTTAAGGCAACAGGCGGTAAGTACACATTTAAGTTTAATACTGCAAAGAGTACCCTTACAATTGAATATCTTGCACCTTCAAAGGCTTCAATAGTCGGCGATATCAACCTTGATCTTCAGGCAACAAAGGATGCAAATGTTTATTCGGCATCAGTTAAGCTTAACAAGGGCAACTATGAATTCAGAGTAATGAATCAGGGTGTTCGTTATTGTTGCGGTTACACATACAAGGACTTTACAGTCGGAAGCCAGTTCAACTCAAAGTGGTCGAGTGCGTCAACGCTTGCAGCATCAGGCGGTACATATACATTCAGCTATGATATTGATACAAACAAGCTTACAATATCATATCTTCCTTCAGGAGCAGAAGTAAGTGTAGTAGGTAACTTTACACTTGCCCTTGCAAAGACAGGTAAAGAGAATGTATATTCAGGTACAAAGACACTTAAGGCAGGAAAATATCAGATAAAGATGAATAACTACGGCAAGCTCTGCGGAACATCAGCGGTAGTAAAGGATGCAACACCGGGTCTTGTATTCAATCCAAAGTGGAGCAAGTACACAACATTTGTAGCAACAGGCGGAACATACACATTCACATACAACACAGCAACAAATACACTTGTAGTGACAGCAGATAAGGGAGATATTCCGGTAAAGGTAACAGGAGATATCAACCTTTCACTCAAGAAGAGCGATACAAATGTATTTACAGGTTCGGTAAAGCTTAAAAAGGGTGACTACTCGTTTAAGATGAATGTTAACGGTACAGATTTCTGCAACGGTACAACAATCAGAAATGCAACAACAGGTACTATTAAGTATAACTCAAAGTATACAAGTGCATCAACACTTGTAGCAGTTGGCGGTACTTACACATTTGCTTATAATACACTTACAAATCAGCTTTCTGTGAAGTATTCTAAGTAAATCGGCTTAGCATCAACAGAATATAATTTCAAGCACTCCGCACATCAGTGTGGGGTGCTTTTTTTGCTCAATATCAATAGTTAGTTGGGGTAACCCGAAAAAACGGAATCTGCTCTTCTTGAGAAACAAATTTACCGAATGCAGGAATATCCTTAATTACCTGTTCTCGATAATCGTGAATTTTATCAGTGTGTTTTTCACACACAGGATATTCGTGCATTTTTAGTTCAAGCTTGCAGTAAATATGAATGGTGCTGTCAATTTCTTCGATGTTTTAAATTAAAATGTTTTGCAATGCCAAGAGTTTTTCTGTAAAATATCTTTAGAGCATATTTTTCCTCCGTTTCAGGTTTTTAAGCAATTCCATTTTAACGGATTTTGGTAAAATATGCTCTGCTTTTTTTACTTTTCATTTGTAGGCTTTTTTCTACCCAAACTTTTATTATAGAGCCTTCTTTTATTGGCGGCTGCAATTTGCAGCCGCCTTTTTAGATGAAATAAATAATATTGCAAAAATCAGTAAAATAAAACGCATACTCAGTGTAAATTGCACCGAGGATGCGTTTTTTGAATTATTGATATTTAAAGTTCTTCTCTGACTTTTTTACCGTTTCGTTTTACAATATATGCCCTACTGCCGACAACAACACAATCTGAAGGGACATCTTTAACGATTATTGCTCCTGCACCGATTATGACATTGTCACCGATAGTAACATTTCCGAGAACTTTTGCACCTGTCATTATTTTAACATTGTTTCCGATTTTTGGTCTGCCTTTTTCTGTGTGACCAACCGTAACTTGTTGATTTATCCAACAATTACTTCCCATAGATTCAACCCCTACAATTGTAGAAAATCCATGTTGTATAAATAAGCCGGGTCCCACATTTTTACTGGTTAAGTACAGCGAATCCAAGGGTTTGCAAAAAATTTTCAAAAAATATTTTATATTTCCAAGACGCAGATAAAATACATTTCTGAATTCCTTAAAATGGCACATCATATAGAAAAATAAGTATGTATAACTGCAATTGTTTTTCTTAGGACAAAGTCTTCTCCAACTTTCAAGATCTTTGCATAAAACATCGTGTTTTTCACAGAGCTTAAATACCAAGAAATGCGGAAGAAGAAAAATTGAGCGTAAGGCAAATAATAATTTCATAAATCCTCCTGAGGGACAATAATCAATTAAGCTTGGACGCTTTGTTTTTTAGGCTATAAAACTTCAGTTTTATTCTTCTTTTGATTTTCTTTATTCTGATTTTGTTGTAATATTTTTTAAATGTCTTTTCAAAACCGTTTTTATAATAAAAATCCCAGAAATCTTCTCGACTGTCAGGTTTTGCGGTTGGGCGGGACAGATTAGGGTTAGATTTTATTGAAGCGTTAAGGTCACATTCTACACAATGAATATTGTCGATTACTTTGTTGAGAATACGAGATCCTTTTTCGGAATTTACCAACAATAAAGAAACTCCTTTGTTGTCATTGAAATTTTCAACTACACGGTCGATTCCCCAAAAGTCAGCAAGTGTGAGATCGGCGGGTCTTTCAAGGTTTGAATATTTACAATTGTAGCAGGATGGACGCTCAATATCGTTTTCGTAGAATAGATATGTGTAGCCGTTAAGGATATGCTTATTGTCATCAATCCAAATTGCTTCCTTGTGGGTATTCCAGCCTATAGTTTTATCACGAAAATCTGCCTTGGTTACTTTTCCGCAAAACTTTTTTTCACAATGTTTGAGGTACTCTTTCCATATAATAGGCGAGGGAACTCCGTGACAGGCAATGTCACATGTATAGAGTTTTGAGGTGTCGCATTTACCAAGGTATCTTTTAAGTCCGGCAACTTGACAGGCTGTTCCGGAAAACATGACATACATATCGTTATTTAAATCATTTTTGACAGATTTAAATGTGTCTTTCATATCGCTCTGGACATATTTTGAGCCCTTAAACTTATCTCTGACATAAGGATCCGTTGCTCTTATGTGGCTGACTGAGAAATCATCCTGAAACGCAGCACCGTAAACAGATCCTTTTTTATTAAGAATATAATCGGATAAGGCTACAAATGCAGCACCGCTACGGCTTGTAAAGCGAGTATTAAAGTCTTTATGCTTGATTGCATATGCTGTCTTTGAATGGTTCTTTTCATAACCGTTCTGAAATGCGCATATTTTTTGGCAGGCGCCGCATTCAATACAGAGTGAGACATCAATTTGTGGGTAGAGAAAACCTTCTGAATCAGGCTTCATAGCTATAGCGTCTTTAGGACATATCTGTTTACAGGCTGAACATCCGCAGCATTCACTTTTTGAAGGAAAAATTTGCATATTTATTCCCCTTTAATTATATCTTTAAGATAATCAAGCGAGAGTTTGCGCTCTGCTTGAAGTATGTTATCAACTTTATTCCAGTCAATATCTGTTGTAACGGCTTCCCCGTCTTTAATTTCTCGGTTTATGCCTATTGTCTGAAGAAGATTTTTTGCACGGTGATTAAATCCTTTTGCTGTTTCATATTCAACAAACATATTTTTGTGAAAAATTACAGAAAAGGCAGTTCCGTGAAATGAATTGGTTACCGTATAATCTGCGTTTGCAAAATAACCAAGAAATTCTTCAACTGTTGGGGCAGATACATAGGTGAAATTTTTACGCTTTTTTTGTGGATTATCTGTTATATAAACAACAGGAATTTCGGTCTTTTTTGAAAGTTTTTCCGCAAAATCTATCAGTGATTTTACAGGTTTTACATTAAATACAAGAATATATGGCTTATCAATTTTTTTTACAGAAATCTTTTGCCATTCATCTTTTTTTAGAAGAAGTGTAGGGTCAATATGACACACACCGTTCTTACCGGTTATCTTCTTTACAATATTTAATGCGCTTTTTTCACGAACCGAAAAAGACTGAAAATTTTTAAGTAAAGGTCTGAGCTGCATTGCCTTTACATCGCTTATATCTGCAACACCAAAACTTGCTGCATAACTGTATTTTTGGTTATCGTCTGCAAAGCTCAGAAAATAGATGGAATCAGGATTTATTCCTTCCTTACCGGGTCCCCAAACCTGATCGCTTCCGCTGATGAAAGCATCATAAAGATTTTTGCATTCTGAGATATCCGAATTATTATAGGTTTTATCGCTGATTTTAAGATAATTGTTGTAGAAGCTTGAAAACTGTTCAATTTTTTTAGCTCTCTTGCGATACATAACAATGGATTTCAAAATTGACTTAATAGGATCAGTTTTGCTAAACTGAAACGGTTTGTAGCCATTGTCGATATTTTCACATTTATAATCTACGATTTCACAGTCACTTCCAAGCTGTTCAAGGGTGTGTTGAAGTGCATACGCCTGGAGAACAGCGCCGTAATTTTTGGCACGATGAAAAGTAATTATTCCAATTTTTTTCATATCAGTTGAATCTCCTTATGAATGCTTGTACAGCAGGTAACCGATAGGGCTTGTTAGGAGAACGAGCAATCTGCGGGGCTTAGTCTTGAGCATAGTCAATATTTCACTAAGTTTGTAGCCGTTTGCAAGTCCATCACGGGTTATTGCCACGATGTGTTCAAGGTAACGCTTTCGATTGTATTTTCTGTAATCCCAACAGTCATTTATATAATGCAGATGCATGACAAATTTTTCTTTTGATGCCTTTTTTCTGTTGACATTTGTAACAGCATTTTCCTGATCTTGGATATAGTATCTCAATGCTGTGCTTAAATATCTGCATATATATTTTCTTCCGACATTATGCCAGATAACATTTTCCGGGTAGAAGTGATAGCCTTTGACAACAGGAAATGGAAATTCACGCATAATATCGGTTCTAATCATACCCCATAATTCCCCTGTGATATTGAGTTTAAAACGCAAATCAAGGTCATTGCTGTCAATATACGGAACATTCATTTGTGTTCCGTTAATTTTACCATCCTTATCATATGTACGGCAGGATATACCGTAATATTTTTTTTGCTCCTGTTTAGGAATTTTATTCCATTCATTTACAAATGTTTCAAGGGCGTCATTTGTACAGGTATCATCAGAGTCAAGCGTAATGAAAAAGTTTCCTCTGCACATTTTTACAGCATTGTTTGTGGCTATATGCTTGCCTTGATTTTTTTGATAAACATAAATAATGTCAAAAAAATTATTTTCTTTCAGAAATCCGTCGACAACATCCTTTGTATTATCTTCACTTCCGTCATCTATAATTATCCATTCAAAGCTTTTATAGGTTTGTTTTTTCAAACATTCAAAAACTCTTGGAAGAGTTTTTGCACGATTATATGATGGGGTAAATACAGTTATTTCAACATTACTCATAATTAACTCCATTTCATTTTTTTGTAAGCTTATTTTTGAGCTTGCAAAGTTCCGCTTTATTAAATAACAACGGCAAGGACAAGGCATATGCAAGGATTCCGCATATAGCACATATGAATATAAATGAACTCCAACCGGTTACTGTAATAAAATTGCTGATAATTGAGAATAATACCAATATAATGATAAATCCAACACAATCTCGGATTACTGTCGGGAAAAATATTGAAAGTTTTTGCTTTAGTATGTATGCAGAATATGCAGGGGTAAAGATGAGTGCGCGCAGTCCCATAAGAACGGAACTCGTTCCTGCTACAAAATATACGCCATAGTCGGTGAGGTTACAGGCTACAATTGCAACTATAACGCTGACAATGCCAACTGTAAGGTTTACAAATACAGGTATTCTAAGTTTATTACATACGGTGTTTATCATCATAAGCGACTGAGTTTGACTGGAACAAAGAAATGTAATACAAGTCAACACCGACATAAACTGAATCATTGTAATTTCCTCCGGTGACTTTGTCGGTTGCCATAATATGTAGAACTGTCTGCCAAAGGCAATAAAACCGGCAATGGGAGTCGAGAGTATAAAGCTTACAATTTTGGTACTGAATTTCGCCTCGATAATTAACTCCGGTATTTTTTTCTTTGCATAAAGAATTGTATAATGAGGAGTAAATACTGAACCTAAAATTACAGTTAGGTTGCCGATACTGTTCGGTACGGTTTTTGCGATAGAGAGAAGTCCCATCAGTGCCGTTCCAAGGGTTAGGTTGCATATCAGAAGATCAAGACCGCTTAGGAGCACCTGACAAAGTTGTGAAAGTGAAAGCCAAATGCCGGACGCAAGAAGTGTTTTAACTATTTTAATGTCAAATTTTCTAATATCAGCCTTTACTTCCGGGAGTACCTTCTTTTTAACAGTAATATTTGCCAGCAAAAGAAAAATACCGCTTCCAAAACTTGCAAGGGTAACAAAGTAAAGCTGTGCAGGGAAAATTGCAAATAAAAGTACTATGAGTGCAACTTTTATAAGGTTGGATATAATATCTCGTATAGAATTTATATCAATTCTGTTTTTTACAAAGGCTGCTGTTGTGAAAATAGCAGTAACTGTGCTGACAACAAATGTGAGAAAAGCAAAAGCAAAGGTTATTTTTACGCCGGATACAAGATTTGAAGGTATGTTAAGCACAGTGTCAAGAAAACAAACAAAAATTGACGACAGAATCAACATTACTGCAGCGAGGAACAAATCAGCAACGAGAACCGAACTGAATATTTTTGATGATTTCTCAACATCGCCCTTATGGTATGCAATCGAAATAAATCTGCCTGAAATTGAATTCAAAGCGGTCGTAACGATGGTAGCATACTGTACAAAGTTATTAGCAAGACCGATAAAACCATAGGCATCACTGCCGACCTCTTTTACAAGATACGGTGTCAGAAAAAAGTTAATTCCAACAGTAACTGCAAATGAAACGATACTTGCAATTATGTTTATCGACATTTGTTTTCCGACGGATTTTGGCATTAAACGGTCACCTCTGAAGATTCGTTCTGTATCAGTTCCTTTATTTTGTTGATATATTCCTTTGATTTATCTCTTTCCTTTAAAAGTACATTGTCAACCCTTTCCCAATTAACCGCACCGTTTATATTTGGAAAAACATCATTTGTTATCTCGCGATCATTGATTCCAAGATTGTTAAGAAGTTCTTCGGCACGGATGTTTCTGCCACCGATATGTTGCAATTCAACTGCAAAATTCTTTTTATAGATTACCGAAAAGGCAGTGCCGTGAAATGAATTTGTGCAAATATATTCTGCGTTTTTTATTAAACCTACAAATTCAGTGGCATTCACCGGATCGAGGTACTCTATACCGTCAATCTTATGGAGCCTCTCCTTTTGCAGGTAGTAGATTTTGTATCCGGTTTTTTTAGAAAGTTCAAGAGCGTAGCTGATAAGTTTAATTGGCTTTCTTACGCTGAACAGAAAAATATACGGTTCTTTTGGTACAGGACATCTGCTTATTTTATCCCAATCATCTTCAGTAAGCAACAACGAGGGATCAATACTGATTTCAGCTTTTCTGTTGATAAGATTTTCAATAATATCTGCTCCACTTTTTTCACGAACTGAAAAGAGCTGAAATTGTGATAACAACTCTTTATATGTACGTTCCTTATCAGCAGGAAGCTTATCAACTGCAAAGCTTGCCGCATAGGAGTATTTTTGCTTTGGCTTTGCAAAATCAAGTAAATATACCGTATCAAAGCCAACGCAGATGGGACTCCACACCTGATCGCTCCCTGCAATAAATGCTGCATATTCATTGGAGGCTTCCCCAATGTTTTTGGCATCAAAAGGACGACTGAGGTTTAAAAATTCGTTTCTGAATGTAACGGACTTTTTTCTGTCAATTCCTACTTGACGCATAGTGATGAGTGAACGGATAAATGACTTCAACTTATGATGCTTGCCTACGCGAATAGGTCTTATGTTTCTTGTATACATAAAATGACATGTGTAGTCAATTACATCATTTTCTATGCCGTTTTTTTCCAAAAACTGCTGAAGGGCATAGGCTTGAAGTTTTGCTCCGTAGTTAAGTGCCTGATGAAAAGTTACAATACCGATCTTTTTCATAAATGTCGCCTTTCAGATTCTTTGTTTATCACTATGTCAATATTGTGTTTCCTTGCAATATGAAGAACGGCTCCGATTGAGAAAAACCAGATAAACATAATCTGTCTTGAATATGTCGGATTACCCGTTACAGAGTAAGCTAAAATCATAATTTGTATATATAGCGAGAAATAGCAGATTCTTGCATCATCGCAGATATTTTTTACCCTTCTGATTGCGAGAATTGTGAGTACAACGGAAAGCACTGCAAACAGAAGAAAAAATATACTTCCGACTATTCCGAGCTCTACCGCAATCTGAAAGTAGCAATTGTGACCGTTGAAGTTCCATCTGTCTCCGCCTACACGCAATCCGTTATCATATGCGAACTGATTGTATGAGCCGAATCCTGCGCCAAAGACCGGGTACTTTTCACCCATCAGTAAAAAATATTTCCAAAGAGAATCTCTATTACCTAAGGCCATAATATTTTCTTCATCCATAAAACGGTCAAATATATTTGCAACCTTTGGAATAAACATTGAAAGAATAAACACGGCAGATAAGGCACTTAGCACTATTCCTCCTGTTTTAGCAAATTTTCCTTTGATGTTTGAGATGACCATAAATAATGCAAATGAAAGGACGGGAATAATGAAAAGGGTTCGTTTTCCGGTCAGCATGAGCGACACAATAAATACGAACAACATAAGAATATCAATTTTTTTCAGCTTTTGCGATGAAAAGTACTTAGAAAGTAAAAGAGCAATTCCTACATTCATAATGTATGCCGCTTCACCTTTTTCCCGTGCGAATCCGGAATACGCACCTATTGAAAGTTCATTTTGAATCGTTTGTGCTACCTGTGCCGAATGGTTTGGATTTACAATAAACCAAAAATATTTTAACATACAGTTGTTGATAACTGCACTTATCAAAATTGAAAAGGCAATAACCGAGCAAATAACATATATTATCGTAAATATTTTTTTATAATAGCTGCCCGGGAGATCAATGAACAGTAGTGTGAATGCACACAGGTACAGCAAAAATAAGTTTAATGTTGATGCGGGGTCATATGAGTATGCAATTGATATGCATATATATGACAACAGTATAAATGCCGTCCCGGAAACAGCATTAAATTGAAGTTTTATGTCAGTAAGGACGAATACCACAGCAAAAAGTATGCCGACAGTGTAAATTAACGGTAAACGCAATGTGTAAGGAAAAATTGTAGCACCGGTTACAGTTATAAAAGGGATGACAATAACAAGAAACATTTGCCATATATTTTTTAGTTTTAAATCTCTTATCTTAAAATTTTCCACGGAGTATCACCAATTAGTATTTGTCTAAGTATTTTATCATAAGAAAATACAATCTTTTACTTGTACAGAGTGTTTTGTATCTTATGTAGTCTTTTTTTGACAAATATTTTTTTGCAGTTGCTTTGTCAAAACTTTTAACATACTTAACGAGTTCGTTTCCTTGGCTGCTGAATTTTTTCAGCCCGTTTCTCATATACATAAGCTTGTATATTCTGAGGGTTGTAGAAAGTTTGTTGCAAACAGCGTTTGCGTAAATTGACGGATGTTCTTTGCTTACAATTTCAAGCATTTTGTCAGCAAGATAAATGCAGTCAAAATATTTTTCGGTAAATTCTGTTATGGAAGACGAACCTTCTCTGCGATAATAAGTGTATTTTGCAACGCTTTTGCTACTGAATGTGTTAGAATTGAGAGCAGCAAGGAAACAAAAATACTTGTCCTCGTTTGTTTTACAATTTTCGGGATATTCAACACCCTTGCAAACTTTTGCTTTGAATAATTTGGTGTAGGTACTCATACCAACATTTCCATTAAAGAGGTCGCAAAGAAAACTTTCGTTGTTGTTCCAGATTTTGGATTTACCCGTTGCGATGTTACGAACAGTGCCATCCTCAAATTCAAATCTTACTTCACAGATTGAAATATCTGCATTATCTTTGACAGCAATGTTCATTAGAAATTCAAACATATCAACATCGGGAACATCGTCCCCGTCACAAAAGCCTATATAATCTCCTGTTGCTACTCTCATCCCTGCATTTCTTGCCGCAGAGACACCTTTGTTTTTTTGATGAATGACCTTAATTCGGTTATCTTTTTCGGCATAAAGGTCACAGATTGCAGGGCTGTTGTCAACTGAACCGTCGTCGACAAGTATGATTTCAATATTACGGTATGTCTGATTTATCAGGCTCTTGATAGAGCTTTCAAGATATTGCCCGATATTATAAATCGGTACAATTACAGATATTTTATTATCATACATATATAAACCTGCCTTATTTTATTTTTAATTTTTTCAAAAATCTGAGTATTCCTGTTTTGTAGAAAAAGCCCCTGAATTTACCAAAAATTTTTCTGCTTATTTTAATAGGAATATATTTTTTTACGACTTGTTCAATATTATAGCCATTGTTAAGCATTTCAAAGTATTCTTTTCGGTTTTTGTGATATTTGGGATTTTCCATTGCCATATGGCCGTCATTTTCAAGTAAAAGCTTTGGATCGGCAGGATATACTATGAGATTGTGTTTTGCCTTTTCAAATAATTTTGCACCTTTGGTACTCTGAATAATGACTGCTGTATATCCTTTGTCATCATCGGCAAGTCCGTTTACATATCGCGTAATATTCCAACAGTCAAATACAGTCAGATCCGATACTCTTCCCGGCTCACGAAATTTACAGTCATAACATGATGGGCGTGAGCATATTCCCTTAAAAAAGCTCTTAAGCATATAGTCAGTATTGGTGTTTTCTATACTTTTTTTGCCGTTGGCAAATCTAAGAGTCAGATTTGCGCTATGGTATCCGTAGGTTTTTTCGCGAAAGTTTGCATATGTAATTTCAGAACCGAATTTTTTTTCCATAAATTCCCTGTATTTTTCCCATACCAATGGAGATGGGACAGCTCTGCATACAAAGTCAATGGTGAAGAGGTTATCATATGGTTTTCTTAAGTAATTTTGAAGTCCTTCAACCTGACACGGAGTCCCCGTAAACATAACAAATTTTCCGTTGTCAAGTTGTTGCTTTACCTCGGTAAAGGTTGTGCCCATATCACTTTGAACATATTTTGAACTTCTGAATTTTGAAAGTTCACTTTCTGTTTCAGCGTATGTATGTTTGACATAAAAGTTACTGTCAAATGCACCGCCAAATACGATTCCCCCGTTATTGATAATCTCTTTGCTGAAAGCGGTAACTGCACCGCCTGATGTACTGGAGCGGACAATTTCAGAATTTTTATTACGAACAATATATGCGGTATTTGGAAATACATTATGTGTTTTATTGAGTATAGGACAAACCTTTTCACAAAGGCGACAGTTAACACATTTAGTTTTATCGACAACCGGATATTTAAAGCCCTCATTGTCTGTCTGCATTGATATGCACTTTTTATGGCACACAGACTCACATGCTGTACATCCGCAACAATGTTTTTTATTTGTTTCGTTTATATTTATCATTTTAATCTCCGTTTGAGAAACAACTGAGTGCATTGTCAAGAAATGCTTTGGACAGCATTCTGTGATTTTTAACTTTTTCGAGAACACAATCATAATCTATTGCATTTTCAACATCGTTTATATTACCGCTAAATCTTCTGTCGTTTAATCCGTATGTCTCACAAAAGCTGTCAATACGGGAGTTTTTGGAAGATACAGAATCGTTTGAATAGCGGTTGAATATAGAAAACTGTTTTTTGTACAGCATAGAAAACACTGAGCCATGGAAAGAATCGGTAAATATATACTTAGCATTTCTAATCAAATTGACAAATTCAGCCGGTCCGATGTCAAACGGTGTGTAATCACCAAAACCCCTGTCAGCCTTATTATAACTGTCCATATGCAATTCTGTGACGATTTTTAAATTTTTTTCTTTTGCAAACTTGGTTACTTCATCTCTGTATTCCTGACTTTTACCGAGAAAATATGCAAATATATACGGTTCATTGAAAAGATTCTTGTTTGGAATTTCTTCGAGCCATTCATCGGAATCAAGAAGAATTACAGGGTCACAGACGACGACGGCATCATTTATGCTGAGCTTGTCAACAATTACCTTTCCGCTGTTTTCTCTGACGCTTACATAATTAAGTCGGTCAAGAAAGTTTTTGTAAATTTTATGGTATCTTTGCTCAATCTGTGAAACACCGAAGCTTGTTGCATATGATATTTTTGTGCAGCTGTCGCCTGCAAACATAAGATTGTAAAAATTAGAGGTTATTCCGCTCGGAGACCAGAGTTGGTCGCTTCCAACCATAACGGCGGTGTATTTTTCAGATTGCTTCTTAAGTTCATCGTAACCGTAGTAAATAGGTGAAAGCTTTTTAAATCTGTTTTCTGAAAATTTATTAAACGCGTCATTTCTAACGGCATTCTGTTCCGCAAGCTGTGAATGAAGTTTAAGCATAAGCTTTTTTTGGAATGTTTCAATAATCCTGTCATTTATAAAAACGGGGTTAAAAAGACGCGGTATTGCTTTTGTAAGAAGCAACGGTGTAATCTTTTTTTTATATCGGATTATTTCGTAATCAATGTTACGCTTTTTCAGTTCAACTGTTGTTGCATAGCTTTGAAGCTGGCTGCCGTAGTTTTTGTGGTTGTAGCAAGCGCAAAGGCCAAGTTTTTTCATGGTATCAGCCTTTCTTTTTGTGATTATTTATAATCTCATTATATTTTTGTGTGAGTTTCTGCGCATAGGTTACCGGAGAAAATTCGATTTTTGCTTTCTCAACGGCACAACTGCTCATTGCTTTGTATTCAGCATCAGAAAGCGAGCAGACTTTTTTAATTGAGTTTTTAAGGTCATCACTGTCAAACGGTGAGCAGATAAAGCCTGTTTTTCCGTCTTCTACAATTTCAGGAAGTCCGCCGTAATTTGTTACGATAACAGGTTTTCCCTGTGACATTGCTTCCATAATTGTATAGGGCCCGTTTTCGTACCACTCACTGGGAAGAATGACGCATTTCGCTTCTGCAACATACTTTTTAAGCTCGTCACCGGACTTGAAGCCTAATGCTTTGATTCTGTTTCCAAGGTTATGTGCTTTTATATATTCCTTGATTTCATCTTCAATAGGACCTGTGCCGAGAATGATGAGCGGAATATTGTTCTCGAGCTTCTCAACAGCCTTAACGAGCGTCAGCACACCCTTTTCCTCGGAAATTCTGCCAAAATATAACAGATAACCTTTGTCGGGATTATTGTCGGAATAAACAGTATCGGTAGGCAGAAAGTTTTTTATATGGATAATTTCGCTGTGGATAATACCGGATTCTTCAAGCTTCTTTTTGTAAAAATATGACGGCGTGATGTACAAGTCTATGTCATCGTATATTTTCATTCGTTTATAGTTTGTTGCCTCAATAGCCGCAAGAGTACTTTTTGCAGTTGAACCTTTTACACATTTATTTTTTATGCAATTTGAATATCTGCCGTGCAGGCATTTTTCACATACATGGCCGTTTACAAGCATTTCGTGGTTGGGACATACACAGTTAAGGTCGTGAATTGTGAACACTATTGGTATATTGTATTTTTTTATTGCTCGAACAATCGAAAGGGTGATGTGACGGTGAACAAGGTTGATATGAACAATATCAGGATGTTCTTGTTCAATGAGAGCAGAAATATTTTTTTTTGCCTCAAAAGAATAGAGAACGCGGAAACCTGCCTTTACTTTCTGAAGCGTGGAAATATTAGAATTAAAATCAACATTTGAAACAAAGTATTTTTCCTGTTCACATGGTTTGTTGTTAATGTCTGCCATTGAAAAGTAAATCACTTCGTGACCAAGCTTTGTGAGAAGGTCGGCAAGACCGAAATAGTAGGTTTCACTTCCGCCTTTTACATAGTGGTATTTATTAACAAGCAGAATTTTCATTATCAACCCCGCCTTTTTCCTTTAAGTGAGCGTACCATTGGGTACAACTTTGAGTGAACAAGTGAGATACCTGCAATCATCATTCTTTTCGGCATGGCATTGCACACACTCGTCATCATTTTTTTTGATTTCTTTCTGACATCGGGATATTGCGGAAAATCTTTCCACGGTGACATTGCTTTATATTTGAGATAATCCCCGACAAAAGGATGATTGTTATTTTCATTCCATGGGCGAGTTCCCGAAAGAAAACACGAGGTGTAGTGAATTATATAAGGATCGGTTACCGCCTCAATGTATTCTTCTTCACTCAGATGATGCTCGGGACGACGCACCTTCATAAGATCTTTAAAATTAAAATCAAAGAACACGGTCATAGCATCGTACTTGGTATGGACAACCTTTACAAGATTCTTTTTTGCAAGAACACCGTTAAGAACACCCTGATCAACATATGTAATGTCACCGTTATGGGCAATAATGAAGTCGAGAAAGTCTTTTTCTACATTCATCTCTCTCCAGCTTTTAAGGTCAATCAGCAAAACACCGTTATTTGTATAAGTGCTGTCGCACGGAAGATTTAGTTCGGTTTTATAACGGTCACTTCGGCAATCGTCAACTGCCGCAACAATCTTATCTTCCAGATCTGTTTCCCAAAATTCTCTCAAAGAGTGACGCACAACTGTGTCACAGTCAAGATAAATACAGCGGTCAAGATTATCAGGCAGTATCGTGCAGAGAAACAGTCTGAAAAATGTACTTATGTTCCATCTTCCGACTTCTATATCAACACCTGCCATTTTGTTGAGGTCGGGACGGGGGATAAAAACAATATTTCTGCCGAATTTGTCAACCATATTCTCAAATCTTTTTTTGTTTTCATCTGAGATATTGTTGTCAATCATATAAATGTTGATTTCATCGGCATCGGTATTATTGTGTAAGAGTGACATTATTGACACACCGGCAATAGGGGCATAGCTGTCGGAGCTTGAATATACTATGTTCATTTTACCCTCCGCAAAAAAATAGTCGTAACATAAAAATTACTTAAGATACTTATCCTCGTATTCCTTAAAGGTCTGAAGATTTTTATCTTTGTCGGCAATAATAAGATTTTCAATACCGCCGATTTCATCAAACGGCCATTCAACCCCAAAATCCGGATCGTTGTACATAATGCCGTCATCATATTCGCCGTAGAATTTTTCACCGCATTTGTATGAAACAACAGACGGTTCAAGCACAAGATAGCCGTGTGCAAAATGTTCGGGAACATAGAGTTCATTCATATTTTCTTCGGAAAGGTAGAATCCCTGCCATTTTTTGAATGTAGGTGATTCGGGACGGAGGTCAACGATAACATCAAAAACCTTGCCCTTAATGCACCGCACAAGCTTTGCCTGTTCGTGAACTCTCTGAAAATGAAGCGCACGAATTACACCCTTGTGAGAAACCGTGTAGAAAACCTCGGCAAGATTGTGTTCAAGGCCGTTAGCCTCAAAAACTTCCTTTGAGTAGTCCTTTATAAATGCACCTCTGATATCGGTTGCACAGAACGGTTTGATGAGGTATGCACCCTCAAAGTCCGTATTACAAAATTCAAATTTCTGTATCATTAAAATACACCTTACTTTAAAAACTAATTAAGTGATTTAAGCCATTCCATTGTTTTTGAAACACCTTCGGCAAAAGAAACCGAGGGCTTGAAATAACAGTCTGTTTCAATATCGGCTGTATCAAATGCCTCAAGCGGCATATTTACTCCCGTAAAAGGTACATCGCCGAAAATCGGCTTTGCTTCGGGGGCAAGCGTCTGTTGCATTTCAAGAATAAATTCTTTAAGAGGTCTTGCGTTTCCGCTGCCGATTGTATATTCCTTGTTAGGTTTACCGTGTTCTCCGATTGCCTCAAACGCTCTTGCAACATCGTCAATATAGATGAAGTCATAGTTCTGTGTTGCGGTGGTGAACTGCAACGGCTCATTTGCAATGATTTTGCGGATTGTAGAATTTACAAAACGGGGCGAAAGCTCACCGACACCGTATGCGTTTGTGATAACTGCCCAACAGAGGTCAATTGAAAGGCTGTTTGCAATCGGCTTGCAAATTGCTCTTGCAATCAGCTTGCCTGCACCGTAAATGTACGGAAGTCCGGGCTTGCTTTCCTGAGTGTAAACAGCGGTGTAGGTTTCCTTTTCCATAATAGAACCGGCATTTACAAACTTTTTGCACTGCATTTTGTCGGCTGTTCTGAGAGCACGAGCGGTCCACAGGGCGTTTTGCAACTGAACATTTTCATCGCATCTGAGCGATCCTGCCGAGCCTACCCATGCAAAGTGGTAGAAAACATCAATATCTCTGTCAGAAATCATGTCAGCCAAGGTTTCAATCTCATCAAGCTCGCAATACACAATTTCAATGCCGCTGAGATTCTTTATGTTATCAATGTTTTCGTTTTCATCCTTAACAACGGCAAACACCTTTATACCGTCGGCACAAAGCCTTTTGCAGACATTTGAGCCAATAAAACCGTTTGAGCCTGTTACAATTGCCTTTTTCATAAGTAAACCTCTTTTTATATTTGCCGTATGATTATTTCAGAAATTCTTCAATCTGCCTATCCATACAGCCTCTTACATTGCCGTTTTCCATATAACAGCATGACCATTCGACCGTTTTTTTCACTGCATCATCAACATGCCAATGAGGTTTCCAGCCAAAAACAGTCTTGAGTTTTGAGCAGTCAAGCTTGAGAAAATTAGCCTCGTGGACTGCATTCTTTTCACTTTTGTCAATCCGGTTTATATTGCCGGCATATTTTACAAACAAGTCAACAAGCTCGCCTGTTGTTATGCAGTCGCACTCGTCAGGACCTACATTATAACAGTCGGCAAACTTAATGTTCCCGTACTGGGCTTTTGCAATCATAAGATATGCATAAAGCGGTTCGAGAACATGCTGATACGGTCTTGTGGAATGCGGATTGCGGACGATAATATCCTCGCCCTTTTCCAACGCCCTCACGCAGTCGGGAATAATTCTGTCGTTTGCAAAATCTCCGCCGCCGATAACATTGCCTGCTCTCGCTGTGGAAATCGCCGTTCTTCCGTCGGCAAAGAAAGAATTTTTGTAGCTGTGGGTTACAAGTTCCGAGCAACTTTTGCTGTTTGAATACGGATCAAACCCGTCAAGCGGTTCGTTTTCACGATATCCCCATTGCCATTCCCTGTTTTCATAAACCTTGTCGGTTGTAACATTGAGAAACGATTTCACACAGCTTGACTGCCGTACACACTCAAGAATGTTGACCGTTCCCATAACATTTGTTTCATATGTATATGCAGGCATTTTGTAGCTGTCACGCACAATCGGCTGAGCCGCAAGATGAAGTACAATCTCAGGCTGTGCCTCATCAAATGCCTTTTTAAGCGAATCAAAATCACGGATATCTCCGATAACCGATTTTACATCGCTCTCGATATTTGCAATCTCAAAAAGTGACGGTGAGGTTGGCGGATTAAGCGAATAACCCGTTACATCCGCACCGGCATTTGCAAGCAGTTTGCAGAGCCAACTGCCCTTGAATCCTGTGTGTCCCGTAACGAACACTTTTTTACCTTTATAAAAATCAAGCATCATTCCGACCACACTTTCCAAGGAGCGGTACGGTCGTTCCAAAGCTTTTCAAGACGCTCCTTGTCACGCAATGTGTCCATACACTGCCAAAATCCGTTATGCTTGCAGCACATAAGCTGACCTTCTCTTGCAAGCTGTTCCATCGGTTCACGCTCAAACATAACCGTATCGTCTTTTATATAATCCAAAACCTTCGGCTCAAGCACCATAAAGCCTGCGTTAATCCAGCCTGAGTCAATATCGCTTTTTTCACGGAAAGCTCTGACTTCGTTGTTTTCGGCCAAATCAAGCACACCGAATCTGCTTTCGGGTTTTACGGCTGACATAGTTGCAAGCTTGCCGTGTTTTTTGTGAAAATCAAGCAGAGCGTTTATATCAACATCGGAAACACCGTCGCCATAGGTCATAAAAAACGGTTCGTCTCCGATAAAATTGCGAACCCTTTTAAGTCTGCCGCCCGTCATCGTGTCAAGACCTGTGTCAACAACAGTAACCTTCCATTTTTCGGCTCTTTTGTTATGGACGATAATCTTATCATCCTGAGTAAAATCAAAGGTGATGTCTGATGTATGAAGAAAATAGTCAGCAAACCATTCCTTGATTACATGCTGTTTGTAACCTGCACATATGATGAACTCATTCACACCGTAGTGGGTGTACAGCTTCATAATGTGCCACAAAATAGGCATTCCGCCGATTTCAATCATTGGTTTAGGTTTGAACTGGGATTCCTCGGAAATTCTTGTTCCGTATCCTCCTGCGAGTATAACTGCTTTCAAAACTCTGCCTCCTTAAACAGCGCCCTCACCCTTGAAAACAGAGGTGATAGTTTTGAGAATAATTTTCAGGTCAAAGCAGACAGAGCGGTTTTTGATATAGCAAATTTCCATTGCCCTTCTGCGTGTGTATGTAGTACAGCTTCTGCCGTTTGCCGCCCAGAAACCCGTAAGCCCCGGCTTAACGCTCAAAAGCATATCACGGTAGTTGCCGTAAATTTCAGTTTCAACCTCCATAACGGGTCTTGGTCCTACAATAGAGATGTCGCCTTTTAAAATATTGAAAAGCTGAGGCAACTCGTCAAGGCTTGTTCTTCTCATAAATTTGCCGACCTTTGTTACTCTGGGATCGTCTTCAAGCTTGAAATTTCTTTCATACTCAGCCTTCTGCTCGGGAGTAAACTGTTTGATAAGATCTTCGGCATTCGTTACCATACTTCTGAATTTATATATGTTTAAGGGCTTTCCGCCTTTTCCTACACGCCTATGAGTAAAAAATACAGGACCTTTGTCTGTTGTTTTGATAGCTACTGTAAGAATTAAAAAGACAGGCGACAATATAATCAGAGCGGCTGACGAGCATATGATGTCAAAAATCCGTTTAAAAAAATCATAAACGGGCTTTTGTTCAGTTGTATGTCCGCTTGATGACGCACTTTTGTTTATGCTTTTTACGGATTCCATTTTTCCCCTCCGTGGGCAGGACTAGCCTGTTAGTTTATGTTTGCAAAGGCGGTTTGGCATCAGTCATTTGTTGATGTCTTGTAATATCCGCCGTATCTTGAGTAATAGCCCTTGCCCTTACGGGTTTCGTGAGGCTTTACACGGTTAAGAATAACACCGAGAATTTTTGCGTTGGTTCTTTTGATAACTTCAACTGTTCTTGAAAGCTCGGGATATGTTGTTGAGTTACTTCTTGCAATAATAACAACACCGTCAGACGCCTTCATAATAGGCAGGGCGTCAATAACAACGCCGATTGGCGGTGTATCGAAAATAATGTAGTCGTAATTTTTTTCAAGAGTTTTGATAAGATCAAACATGGATTCACTCGAAAGAAGCTCTGACGGGTTCGGCGGAATAGCGCCGTATGTAATTGCCTTGAGATTCTCGATTTTTGTATCCTTTACAATATCCTCAAGCGAACATTCCTCGTTGAGGTAGTTTGTAAGACCGGGAGTAGGTGTGATTTTTAAAGCTGTGTTAACTCTCGGACGGCGAAGGTCACATTCAACAACGACGACCTTTGTGCCAACCTGCTGAGCAAGAGCAGATGCAACATTGATTGAAGTTACGGTTTTGCCCTCACCTTTTGTTGAAGAAGTAAAGGCTACCTTTTTACAACCCTTTTTGAAAATTGAGTATGCGATGTTTGTTCTTGCTGTTTTGTATGATTCACGAACCTGAAAGCCAAGTGCCTCAGTGTCGATTGAACGGTCGATTTTAGTCTTTTTCATTGCAGTTTCACTCCTTTAACAATTAATAACCCGATTCGTAGTTACCGTACTTCTTTTCGGCTGCCTTCTGATTTGAAAAATATTCAAAATCGGGAATAGCGGCAAGCAACGGAAGGTCAAGAACGGTTGTCATTTCATCATTGTACTTGATTTTAACATCAAGGAAGTCACGGACGAATGAAATGATGAGTGAAATAATAAGACCTGCGGCGAAAGCTATCATAACATTTCTCGAAACATTCGGGGATGTAGGAGCTTTCGGTGTTGTAGCCTTGTCAACAATTTTAAGCTTTGCATTGTCCTTTACATTGGCAATTGTATCTGGTGCAATTTTTGCAATTGCGTTGCCTATGTTTTTTGATTCGGACGGACTGCCCGAATTTACAAGCGCCTTAAAAACCTCGGTATCTTCAATGCTTTCAAACTTAATCATTGATTTAAGCTGTGACGCCGTGTATTTTTCGTTGAGTTCCTTTGAAACGGAATTGTAGAAAGAATTTGAATCGAGCAACTCGATATAGGTGAGAACAAGGTTCTTTGCGTAGTTGATACTCTGATAGTCGTCATAAGCCGACTGGCTTTTGTAGTTGGTTTCAACATAAAGCTTTACGGTTGATGTATATGTTTTCTGAACCAAAAATGTTGTTACAAAATATGACGCAGCCGCACATAAAAGCGACAGCACCGCAATAAACACAATATTTTTCTTGATAATTCTCGTTATGTCCTTGAATGTTATCTCCATTAAATTACTCCTCTTCTCGGCTTTTGTACGCTTATGGCAAGATAATGCCACAGTCGACACGAAAGTGCTGTAGGCGAAAAACGGCACAAAAGCACAAAATACTTTTAAACATGATACTCCTATTATATTTTAAATCAGTAAAAAAATCAATATGAACAAAGGTTTCAATAAAGGAAAAAGATGTCTTTTTTTGCAGAATATGCAATTACTCTGATTTTTCATATGTACAAAATACACATAAAATATGTGATTATTTTGTTGCAGTTAGCCGATAAGTATATAAAATAACGAGCTGAAATAAAGCTCAGGTAAAATTTGCAAAAAAAATAAACAAAAATATGGCAAATAACCGATAAATTTTCTACTTATATATTAGTATGTCACAATATGTCATAATAAGAAAACAATGACAGAAAAAGGTGTAGGGTAAACGGATGAGGTCTATACACGAATATTTGAAAAAGAAGGAATTTATAAATCGGCAGGTGCATTTTTATGTAAAAGGCAAGTGTACAAATGAATTAAAATACAAGATCAGAAGAAAACGATGCAGCGCAAAATTGATTTAAAACGGCATAATGCACAATGAAAATGCCTGGTTTGACAAAAGGATTGTAATTTTTCCGAATATAAGAAATTTTTATAATAAAATGCTTTACAAAATGCGAAATGTGGTGTATAATACTGTACAAAGAAGTTAAATGGTGAAGTTTTCCATTGTACTCCCTGCAGTTTTCGGCTTGCAGATGCGTATTATGCCAATGAATCCGTGAAGCTTCTTGCTGATGAAAACAAAATAAAATACAAGGTGGTATGAACTATGAAAAAGTTATCAGCAATGTTAGTAGCGTTCATCCTTGTTGCAGCAACTGCTTTCACTGCTTTTGCAGCAGGAATCAATGACAGCGAACAGGCTGTTCTCAACGAACTCAAGACATCTGTTAAGATGAACGGTTCGGAGATGGTTATTCCGAGCGAGTTTGTAAACCAGGCTGAAAACTACTTTAACACAATCGATATGACAGCAGATGAGTCATCTCAGATCGTTGCTGTTCTCAAGAAGGGCGAGAGCTTCCTTGAGAACTCAGGTGCATCTAATATTGCAGATCTCACATTTGCTCAGAAGCAGACACTTCTTTCTTACGGTAAGGAAGTTGTCGGTGTGCTTGATATGACAATGTCATATGACACATCTTCAAAGAAGCTTACAATTTACGGCAAAGACGGCAAGGTTGCATTCTCAGCTGTTCCTACACTTACAAAGGCAGGCAGTGTTCAGGATAACAGTGTGATCAAGACAACAGGTGCAGAGGCTGACTTCAGCGGCATTATCGCTGTTTCTGCTGTTGCATTTGTAATGGTAGCAGGCGGTGCTTTCTATCTTGCAAAATCTAAAAAAGAAAGAGCTTGATTCTAATGTCTGATAAAAAAATCAGACACGGTCATAAATCAAAGAATGGGAAGAGTTTTATAATTCTTCCCATTATCTTTTGTTTGATAACATATCTTGTGCTGTATCTTGCTTTTGTTCCGTCCTTTTCACCTGTGATTTCGGCAGTAGGTATGTTCTTCTCAGATAATGAAAAGGATTATTCAACAGAGTACGATAATATTTTTGTGCCCGTGTCAGAAAACTCAACCGTTCCTACCGTTACGAAAAAGGATTCAAACGGTCAGGAAAAAACTTATGTTAAAAACGACTCCGTTCAGTACCCTAACTACGGAAATCTGTTCGGTGAGCTTATAATCAATGACTGCAATGTTGACGCAAATCTTTTTTTCGGTGACAATGATGTTGCGCTCAGAAACGGTGTTGGCATTTATGCCGGAAGTTTTGTCCCCGGTTATGGCGGAACAATCCTTGTTGCAGGTCATAACAACACTTATTTCAACGGTCTTAAAAACGCAGCAGTCGGTCAGAAGGTTGAAATCAAGACAAGCTACGGTAATTACATCTATGAAATCACCGACACGGCTGTCAAAAAAGCGACTGACAGAACCGCATATGACCTTTCGGCGGATTATGAAAATCTTATAATGTACACATGCTATCCGTTTGATGCACTCGGTCTTACACCACAGAGATATTTTGTGTATGCAAAGTTAGTGTCGGGTACTCCGATTGATAAGGAGGCGAACTGATGAATTCTAAAGTAAGACATATTATTTACGGAATAATTTCGTTCGTTCTCTCGTTTGTACTGTTTTTGCTTTCGTTTGCAATAGTTCTTCAGTCAACAATCCTCAACCCATCGTATATTATGGATAATATGAATGCGAGCAACTATTTTGTTGACAAGCGTGACGAAATCAAAGAGAGCCTTGTTGACCTCGGTTATGCGTCGGGACTTGATGAAAAATTTTTTGAAAATGTTGTTGACGAAGTGACAATTCACGATAATACACAGGCCTATCTCAACAGCTTTTATGCAGGCGATGAGGCTAAGATTGACACAACAGCGTTTAAGCAGAAATTCAACAGCGAGCTTGACAGCTACATAAGTAAGAATAATCTCAAGGTTGCAAACGATGGGAGCAGAGAATATCTCATCAATCAGGCCGCTAACATTTATGCGGCGGCGCTCAGAATACCGCTTTTTGCCACACTTTCTGTTTATCTCATCGCATTGAAAAATATGATGCCGTTGATTATCGGCGGTCTTGCAGTCCTTGTCGCAATTCTATGCATAATCATCATCTTTACAAATCGTTGGAAGCATAGAGCGGTGAGGTATATCTGTTATTCAACATCTGCGGCATTCCTTACAGTTGGTATAATTCCGGCGGTGTTGCTTTCAACAGGCTATATGAGCAAGATTAATATTGATTCAAGGGCGTTCTACAACCTTTTTGTTCAGAGTATGAACAATATTCTTATCGCCCTTGCAATCTGTTCTGTAATCTTTTTTATAGTTTCGATCGGACTTTTCTTCCTGCACAAGAGTATGCGCAGACACGCAAGTGAAGAATGATGAAATTGAAAGTTGAAAATTGAAAATTACGGCGAGTCGCCGTTCCCCGTTCGAGAAGATAGTTAGATAAACGAATTGCATCAGATGCCCGAGAAGGTTCTGATGCAATTTTTGTTTTTATAATCAAATTCAATGTTAATTTGTAGCGAGAGTCAATGTTCTCCCGCAAGTAATCGTTCAAATTTCATGTTAAAATAAATTTTGTGAATGTTGCAAATTTGTATACATTGCGTGCAATCTTATGCGTTGCATATAGTCAAGCAAACACAGTTCGATTCTACGAAAAACAACACGGTCGGATTTCCAAACGGGGATTCCGACCGTGTTTTTTATGAATTAATCATCAATATTGTAAAATCGTTTTGCATTGTCGCAGGTGATTTGCAGAAGTTCGGAAATGCTTATATTACGCAGAGATGCGATTTTTTCTGCGGCATAGATAATCATAGAGCTGTCGCAACGCTTGCCACGGAACGGCACGGGCGCCATATACGGAGCATCGGTTTCAAGCAGAAGCCTGTTAAGCGGAATTTCCGAGGCGACCTCCAGGCTGTGACGGGCATTTTTGAATGTAACAACACCGCCGAGGCTGATGTACATTCCCATGCGAACCGCTTCACGCATAAGTTCAACACTGCCCGAAAAGCAATGAACCAGCGCATTTGGTTTGTATTTTCTCAGAAGATCGTACACATCACCGTGAGCCTCACGATCGTGAACTATAAGCGGCATTTCAAGGTCAAGAGAAAGCCGGATCTGTTCCTCAAAAACACGCTTTTGCAAGTCTTTCGGAATGTCCCAATGATAATCAAGCCCTGTTTCGCCGATTGCGACAACCTTTTTATGTTTTGAAAGCTGTGCAAGCTGTTCAAGATAATTGTCCGGAATATTTTCGAGATTTTCGGGATGAAATCCGACTGCGGCATACATAAAATCATATTTTTCGGCATATTCAATGCAGGTTTTTGCCGTTTCAAGGTCAACCGCATTGTTGACAATTCCGCACACACCTTTTGTGTGAATGTTTTCCAAAAGTTCAAAACGGTCATCGTCAAACCATTTGTCATCATAATGCGCATGCGCATCGAAAATGTTGTTGTAAAGTGACATCGGTATATCTCCCTAAAAGTATGGGCGGTCATTGACCGCCCACATTGATGAATTTATATGTCCATACACATATGTTTTGATATAACATATGTGTATTCAATTTTGCACGCATTGCGTGCAATCGTGTGCAACGCACACGAACTATGCTACGCTCAGGCATAATATGTTTTTATATTGCAAACTGTCTACCCGACCGCAATTTTCAATTTTCCATTTTCAACTTTCAATTTTGAAAAACTTTCGCTCGGGCATAAATAGTTTTTAATTTATCAAACTGTCTACACGAAAGGGGAACGGCGGCTCGCCGTGCGGGCAGATGATATCCGCTCCTAAAGTTACGCTCGGGCATAGATAGCTTTTAATTTATCAAACTATCTACACGAACAGGGAACGGCGACTCGCCGTCTATCTACACGAACATAAATCAACAGATTTTTGAGCCGACAGGCATATTGTCAACAAAAACAACCTTTAAATCATCGCCGTGAACTGCAGAAAGAATCATACCGCAGCTTTCAACACCGCAAAGCTTTGCAGGCTTGAGGTTCTGAACAAGAATAATCTTCTTGCCGATAAGCTCCTCCGGCTTGTAGTAGTTTGCAATACCGCTGACAACGGTCCTGTCCTTTACACCGTCAAAAATTGTGAACTGTAAAAGCTTTTTGCTCTTTTTAACGGGTTCGCAGGTCTTAACCTCGCACACACGGAGGTCAACCTTTGCAAAGTCATCAATGCCAATCTGTGCAACACCCTTAAGCTCTTCACGGAGAGCCTTTGTTTCTTCACTTTCACCCTCGTTGTTCTTGATAATGCTGTTGAGTTCTTCAATTTCCTTTTCAACATCAATTCGTGGGAAGAGCGCATCTCCCTTGTGAACTGTGACATCAGCAGGAAGTACGCCGAACTTGTCGCAGTTTTCGTAGCCGGCACACTTTTCACAAGCGCCAATCTGCTCAAGAGCCTTTGGCATTGTTGTTGGCATAAATGCCGAGAGAAGGGTGCAGGCAATACGGATTGCCTCAAGAAGGTTGTAGAGAACCGTTGCAAGTCTTGCTTTCTTTGTTTCGTCCTTGGCAATAACCCACGGAGCGGTTTCGTCAATGTATTTATTTGCACGGGAAACAAGCTTGAATATTTCGGCAAGTGCGTTCTGGAGCTGAGTCTTGTCCATGAAATCGTCAACCTTTGCACGGAGCGATGTTGCGGTTTCGATAAGGTCATCGTCAAATTCGCCGCTCTCACGCTCTGTGGGAAGTGTGCCGCCGAAATATTTCTGAACCATTGCAACTGTTCTTGAAACAAGGTTGCCAAGACCGTTTGCAAGGTCGGAATTGATACGGTTAATCATAATTTCGTTTGAAAACGAGCTGTCTGCACCGAGAGCCATTTCACGCATAATGTGGTAACGGATTGCGTCAGCACCGTAACGCTCGCCGAGTACAAACGGATCAACAACATTGCCGAGTGACTTTGACATCTTCTGTCCGTTGAAAGTAATCCAGCCGTGAACGGCAAGATGCTTTGGAAGCGGAAGGTCAAGAGCCATAAGCATTGCAGGCCAGATGATAGCGTGAAAACGCATGATGTCCTTTGCTACCATATGAACATCGGCAGGCCAGTATTTGTCAAATTCGTCAAATTTTTCATTCTTGTAGCCGAGAGCGGAGATATAGTTTGAAAGTGCGTCAATCCAAACATAAACAATATGCTTTTCGTCAAATGTAACGGGAATGCCCCATTTGAAGGATGTTCTCGATACGCAAAGGTCTTCAAGTCCCGGCTTGATAAAGTTGTTTACAAGCTCAACAGCCCTTGTCTTTGGCTGTAAATAGTCTGTTTCCGTGAGGAGCTTTTCAATTCTGTCGGCAAAAGGTGACATCTTAAAGAAGTATGCCTCCTCCTTTGCCTCTGTAACCTCTCGTCCGCATTCGGGGCATTTGCCGTCAATAAGCTGGCTTTCTGTCCAGAAGCTTTCGCAGGGGGTGCAGTATTTGCCCTTGTATTCTCCCTTGTAGATGTAGCCCTTGTCATACAGCTCCTTGAAAATTTTCTGAACTGTTTCAATGTGATAATCGTCTGTTGTGCGGATATATCTGTCATAGCTTATGTTCATAAATTTCCATAAGCCTTTAAAGGTTTTTACAATTTCGTCAACATACTCTTTGGGAGTAACACCCTTTTCGGCAGCCTTCTGTTCAATTTTAAGACCGTGTTCATCCGTACCCGTAAGGAACATAACATCGTATCCCTGCATTCGTCTGTAACGGGCGATAGAATCGCACGCAACGGTGGTGTAGCAATGACCGATGTGGGGATTGCCTGACGGATAATAAATAGGCGTTGTAATGTAAAATGGTTTTTTCTGACACATAGTATTTGTCCTCCCTAAAATTCAGCAAATGAGCTGTAACTGTAATTATACCAATTATTGCATATAATTTCAAGAGTTCATGGGATAAACGGATAATAGTTAATTGTTGTATGCTTAATTTAAAGACAATTACTTATGATTCATTTCGGTGATATTACTGTCTGAATTCATAAATAATCGTGTTAAAGTGTCGGGTTAAAGTGAAATAATGCCGAACTGCGCAAGTGTGTAGGAAATTAAGATGAACACAAGGCAGATTGGAGCTATATATTTAATCATAACATCAAACAAAGCTCTTCTGCTGAAACGCTCGCCGTTCCTTGTGACTTCGTCTGCAATAGTCTTTGGCTTGATAACCCAGCCGATGAGAATACAAGTACAAAGTGCGACAATCGGCATAATAATGCTGTTGCTCAAGAAGTCAAAGAATGTAAGGAAATCCATTCCGAGAATCTTAACATTTGACCATACACCGTTGCCGAGTGACGACGGAATACCCATAATAAGGCAGATGACGATAACGATAAGACAGGACTTGATTCGTGTAAGCTTGAACTTGTCCATAAGCGAAGAAACAATTGCTTCCATTACGGAGATTGAGCTTGTGATAGCTGCAAAGAATACAAGAACAAAGAACAAAAATCCGATGATTCCGCCGGCAGGCATTTCGTTGAATACCTTTGGAAGTGTGATGAACATAAGTCCGGGGCCGCTTGCACCAAGACCTTCTTCACCGCTGAATACATAAACCGCAGGAACTACCATAAGACCTGCGAGAAGTGCAACGGCTGTGTCGAAAATCTCAATTTGGTTAACCGACTTTGTGAGGTTTACCTCATCTTTTGTGTATGAACCGTAGGTTACCATAATTCCCATTGCAATGCTCATTGAGAAGAACAGCTGACCGAGTGCCGCCGCAAATGTCCAAATTGACAGTTTGCTGAAATCGGGAATGAGGTAGTACGAAACACCCTCCATTGCGTTTGGGAGCGTGAGTGTGTAGATTGAAATTCCGACTGTCAGAACAAGCAGAACAGGCATCAAAAATTTGCTCAGTCGCTCAATGCCCTTGTTTACTCCGAGCATAATTACCACTGCACTCAACAGCATAAATATTAAGAAAAACACAATGGGTGACAACGGGTCGGAAATAAAGTCCGAGAAAAAGTTGTCCTGTGCCGCAGGGGCAACAAGTCCCTGTGCATAAACGCACATATATTTTGTAACCCAACCGCCGATAACGCAGTAGTACGGAATAATGATTATAGGAACAAGCGTTGCAAGGTAGCCTAAAAACGAAAATTTGCTGCATAGCTTTTTGTAGGCGAGAATCGGACTTAGCTTTGTTTTTCTGCCGATTGCGATTTCGGCAGTCAAAAGTGAAAAGCCGAATGTAAGCGCAAGGATTATGTAGATAAAGATAAATGTTCCGCCGCCGTACTTAGCTGCATAATACGGAAATCTCCAGAGATTTCCCAAGCCTACTGCACTTCCCGCAGCGGCAAATACAAATCCGAGTCCGCCGGAAAAGCTTCCCCTTTTTTTACTCATGATAATTACCTCTCATTTTCCTTTAGAATTTTTTAAAATCTGTAAATAAAACAATCAACGCAAGTATAACATAATACAGAGATTAAAACAATATTTTTTGAAATTTTTTGAATATTTTGCAAAAAGAAAATTTTGGTTTTATCTTTGCGAATTTTGTCAAATCTATTGCAAATCAATTTTATTTATGCTATTGTAAAATATATGTAAAGAATGCGTTGCCAAAGGTAAAATTTAGTGCAATTCGCTTGAAATAATCCGTTTCGTATTTTATACTTAATCAGATATATTAAATTGGGTTATATATCAGTTTTTATGGTGGTGAATTATATGTCAAATTCAAAAAATAACAATAAAAAAACATCCGAAAAAGCAAAGCTTATGTCAAAATGGCAAAAGATGCCTTATACTAACAGAGAATTAAGCTGGGTTGACTTTAATGCAAGAGTGCTTGAAGAGGCGTTCAAAAAGACCAACCCAATTATGGAAAGATGCAACTTCCTTTCAATTACGGCATCGAACCTTGACGAATTTTTTATGGTTCGTGTTGCAGGTGTGCTTGACCAGATTCATCACGGCAGAACAAGCCGTGACGCATCAGGCATGACTCCTACAGAGGTTATGGACGGACTTGTTGAAAAAATTCACGAGTTTGCCAAAAAGCAGTACAGCTGTTACAACCGTTCAATAATTCCGTCACTTCGTTCGGCAGGTATTGTGTTCAAAGAGGCTGACGAGCTTGACGGCGACCAGAAAGCGTTTGTTGAGGAATACTTTAAAAAAGTAGTTTTCCCCGTATTGACGCCTATGGCTGTTGATACAAGCCGTCCGTTCCCGATGCTTGCAAACAAAAGCCTTAACATTGCGGTTCGCCTTACAAATGCCGAGAATGAAGAATTTTTCGCATTGGTTCAGGTTCCGTCAATTCTTCCGAGATTTCTTGAGCTTCCGACTCACGAGGGCAGAGCGTTTATTCTGCTTGAAAAAATAATCGCAATGCACCTCGGCGAGCTTTTTGAGCTTTACAACATTAAGCAGTACGATCCTTTCAGAATCACCCGAGATTCCGACCTTGACATTGACGAGGATACCGAGGATCTTATGGCTGAAATTAAAAAGTCAATCAGAAAGCGTAAGAGAGGAGAACCTGTTCGTCTTGAATTCGGCAAGAAATGCAACCGAGAAATTCGTGAATTTCTTGTTGACGCTCTCGATGTTACGGAGCGTGAAATCTACTTTCAGAGAGGTCCTCTTGACCTTACATTCCTTTCAAAATTTGCCCACATTAAGGGCTGTGAGGATATGTGCTTTGAACCTATCGTTCCCGTAAATCCGCCTGCGGAATTCTGCGGTTATGATGATATTTTTGAGGCTATCCGTGAAAAGGACAGACTTGTGCATCATCCTTATGAAAGCTTTGATGTTGTGGTTGATTTTGTCAAAAAGGCGGCAACCGATCCGAATGTTCTTGCCATCAAGCAAACCTTGTACCGTGTCAGCGGAAATTCACCGATTGTTGCGGCTCTTATCAAGGCGGCTGAAAACGGCAAGCAGGTAACTGTTCTTGTTGAACTCAAGGCGAGATTTGACGAGGAAAACAACATTCAGTGGGCAACAAAGCTTGAAAAGGCGGGCTGTCACGTAATTTACGGTCTTACGGGACTTAAAACCCACTGCAAAATCTGTCTTGTAGTAAGAAAAGATAAGGACGGAATCAGAAGATATTTGCATATGGGTACGGGTAACTATAACGACAGTACGGCGAGATTCTATACCGATATCGGTATGTTCACCTGCCGTGAAGAATACGGTGTTGACGCATCATCACTCTTTAATGTGCTGACAGGCTACTCAACTCCGCCTGAATACAACAAATTTATCGTTGCGCCTCACGGAATGCGTCCGTTCTTTGAGGCTATGATTATTCAGGAAACCGAGAACGCAAAGCTCGGACTTCCAGCCAGAATTACAGCAAAGGTAAACTCGCTTGTTGATCCTGAAATCATCAGTCTTTTGTACGATGCGTCAAACGCAGGCGTAAAAATTGACCTCATAGTGAGAGGTATCTGCTGTCTTGTTCCGGGAGTTCATGGATTCAGCGAGAACATCAGGGTAATTTCAATTGTCGGTCAGCTTTTGGAGCATAGCCGAATATTCATATTTGAAAACAATTCAAATCCGCTTTACTATATGGGAAGTGCCGACTGGATGCCGAGAAACCTTGACAGACGAGTTGAGCTTGTGTTCCCTGTTGAGGATGAGGATATCAAAAAGCGTGTGCAGGAGGTTATCACGGTTTCATTTAAGGATACCGTAAATGCACGCCAACAGCTTTCAACAGGTGTATATAAGTCCGTTGACAAGCGTGGAAAACACAAAACAAATTGTCAGAAATTCTTTTCAAAGCTTGCGTTAAAGGCTCAGAAGCAGGCAATGAAAAAGACATATGCGAGCACTGTCGGAACTCCGATTGTACCCGTTGAAGTGAAAAAGGAGGACTCCGAACAATGAAAAGAGTAGGCATTTTAACAAGCGGCGGTGATTGTCAGGGACTTAACGCAACAATCCGTGCCGTTGCAAAAACACTTTACAATCAGCTTGGCAATGATGTTGAAATTATCGGCATTATTGACGGCTACAGAGGTCTTATCTACGGCGAAACAAGAAAGATGAAACCCGAGAATTTTTCGGGTATTCTCACAATGGGCGGTACGATTCTCGGCACATCAAGACAGCCGTTCAAGCTTATGCGTGTTGTTGACGAGAACAGCGTTGACAAGGTTGAGGCTATGAAGAAGAACTACAAAAAGCTTGGTCTTGACTGTCTTGTTGTACTCGGCGGCAACGGAACTCAAAAAACCGCAAATCTTCTTCGTGAGGAAGGGCTCAATGTGGTTTCGCTTCCTAAGACAATTGACAACGACCTTTGGGGTACAGACAAGACATTCGGTTTTCAGAGTGCAGTTGATATTGCAACGAATGTAATCGACTGTATCCATTCAACCGCAACATCTCACGGCAGAGTTTTTATTATTGAGGTTATGGGACATAAGGTTGGCTGGCTCACACTTTATGCAGGTATTGCAGGCGGTGCGGATATTATTCTTATCCCCGAAATTCCGTATAATATCAACTCGATTGTTAAGACAATCAAGTCAAGAACCGCAGGCGGTAAGAATTTTTCAATTCTTGCAGTTGCCGAGGGCGCAATTTCAAAAGAAATTGCAGCTTTGCCTAAAAAGCAGAGAAAAGCCGCTGTTGCAGAGATGAAATATCCGTCAATTTCCTATCAGATTGCCCATGATATTGAGGAGGCAACAGGTCAGGAAACAAGGGTTACAGTCCCCGGTCACTTCCAGAGAGGCGGCAGCCCCGATGCCTATGACCGTGTGATTTCAACTCGTTTCGGCGTTAAAGCCGCAGAGCTTATTATCAATAAAGACTACGGCAAAATGGTTGCCCTTGTAAATAATAAGGTAGTTGCCGTTCCGCTTGAGGACATCGCGGGCAAGCTCAAGAGCGTTCCGAAAGACAGCGAGGTTGTTGAAACAGCAAGAAAAATGGGCATCAGCTTTGGCGAATAATTTTCACCTTTTGGTTGACATATGCCTTTGTTATGATAAAATGATATGAAGTTCAGATTTCACGAAAGGGAGTGTTACTGTGAACGGTAATAAGCCGATTGAACATATAATAGAAAATGCTGCCGCATCAGTTGAAATGGAAGGCTATACCATTGACAGCAAAAGCAAAGAATGGTGTCAAAAATTACTGCGTAACGAAATCACAATGCAGGAATATATTTCACTCGTTAAGAAAAAAGCAGGAGTTAAGGCTTAATGGCATACAATGACAATTCCATTAACAGAGATGTAATTTTAAACTATGCCCTTAGCACATACGGAACAGAACCCGAATATCCGTGGGAGAACAGTCCCGATAATGCGGTTCTGCGGAATATGATGTCGGGCAAATGGTACGCAATAGTTATGCGTGTCAAAAGGCAGATTTTAGGGCTTGACGGTGAGGGCTTTATTGATGTGATGAATGTCAAGTGCGACCCGATTCTTGTCGGTTCGCTGAGAATGAAAAACGGATTTCTGCCTGCTTATCATATGAACAAGGACAAGTGGATAAGTATTCTGCTTGACGGTTCTGTGAGCAGGGAAGAAATCTTTCCGCTGATTGACGAAAGCTACAATCTTGTTATGCCAAAGGCTAAAAAATGCCCAAAAATCTGACATAATAATCAAGTCGGAAAATCGGTTTTACAATCGGTTTTCCGATTTTTTGTTGTTTGGGCATTAATTGTGTGCAGAAAAGTTGTCTGAAATCTTGCAATGAACGCCCGCTTTTGCTATAATCGTAGTATGTATATGAAAATATGTGCCACGCAGAATGAACGGGGTATTAAATATGAAGTCAGATTTTAAGAAAATTTTAAGAAAAAGAATACTTCCGACCGTGCTTGCGGTTCTTGCATTGTCGGTTTGTTCAATAACTGCCTTTGCGGTTGGAGAGGACGATTCGCAAACTCCCGATCCCCAGCCCGATCCTGTAGTGACGGAGCATGTTCCCGATGAAACCGAACCGCAATACACAGAGCCGGTTTATACCGAGCCTGTTTACACCGAAGCGCCTACAACCGAGTATGTTGCACCCGTAACGGAAGAACCCACAACTGAGTATGTTCAGCCCGAAACGGAAGCTCCGAAACAGGAAGAAACGCAGTATCAGAATCAGTATGTTGAAACTCAGGCGACCGATTCAACGGAATTTCAGGCTCCGACAATCGCAAAAACAGTCAGCGAAAAAAAGTATTCCACAAGCTACACGGCGGGAATCGTTTCGTGGATTTGCGTAGGTCTTGGAGTAGTTGCAATTGCGGTTGTAATGATCAGCACAAAAGTCGGTGCAAGAAAAAGAATAAGGTAACAGCATTAAATGTGTAAAAATATGGATAATCTTAACATCGGCGGTGTTCCGCTGAAATCCCACGCAGTTCTCGCACCCATGGCGGGGGTAAGCGACAGAGCCTACCGTGAGCTTTGCGTAAGATTTGGTGCGGCATACTGCGTAAGCGAAATGGTCAGCTCAAAGGCGCTTTCTTTCAACAGTAAAAAGAGCGAAGAACTGATGGAAATTTCAGACTTGGAGCGTCCTTGCGGAATTCAGATTTTCGGTGATGATCCGAAATGTATGGCTGATGCCGCAAAGCACGCACTTGAAAACAAACCTGATATAATTGATATCAATATGGGATGCCCCGCTCCAAAGATAAGCTCAAACGGCAGCGGAAGTGCATTGATGAAAAATCCTCGGCTTTGCGGAGAAATCGTCAAGGCTGTGACAGCCGTTACCGACATACCCGTAACCGTAAAAATCCGCAAGGGTTGGGATGATGACAGCGTAAATGCCGTTGAAGTTGCAAAAATCTGCGAATCGGCAGGTGCGGCGGCAATCACCGTTCATGGCAGAACAAGACAGCAATATTACAAGCCTCCCGTTGATTATGATATCATAAAGGCTGTAAGAGAATCCGTCAGCGTTCCCGTAATCGCAAACGGAGACATTGACAGTGCCGAAAGGGCAAAGGAGGTTATGGACATCACGGGCTGTGACCTTGTTATGATCGGTAGGGCAACGCTCGGAAATCCGTGGATTTTCTCGCAGATTAACGCATACCTTGAAAACCCGAATGTTAAAATTCACACTCCCGACCTTGAAGAAAGGCTCGGTGTAATGATTGAACATATCGGCAAAATGGTTGAGTACAAGGGCGAGCATATGGCAATGCTTCAGGCAAGAAAACTTGTAGTCGGCTATTTTAAAGGCATGAAGGGTGCGGCAGCTTTGCGAAATGAGGCAGGAAAAATTAAAACGCTTGATGATTTGTACGAATTAAGGCAAAAAGCCCTTTCGTTGCAATGACATAAATTCAAACAGGATACACAGTATCCTAAAATAAAAATATAAGGGGAATATAACAATGAGTGAAAAAACAAATATCGCTACTCTTGATTACCTCAACGAGTACGATCCCGCAATCGGTAACGCAATGACAGACGAGCTTAAAAGACAGCGCAGAAACCTTGAACTTATCGCAAGTGAAAACATCGTTTCTCCGGCAGTTATGGCTGCAATGGGCAGCCTGCTCACAAACAAATATGCCGAGGGTTATCCGGGAAAGAGATACTACGGCGGTTGTCAGTGCGTTGATGTAGTTGAAGAAATTGCCCGTCAGCGTGCGTGTGAGCTTTTCGGTGCCGAACACGCAAATGTTCAGCCTCATTCAGGCGCTCAGGCTAACACAGCGGTATATTTTGCAATGCTTAATCCCGGTGATACGGTAATGGGTATGAACCTTAACGAAGGCGGTCACCTTACACACGGTTCACCTGTTAATATTTCAGGTAAATACTTCAATTTTGTTCCATACGGTGTTGATCCCGAAACGCACAGAATTGATTATGATAAGGTTCTTGAAATTGCAAAGGAATGCAAGCCTAAGATGATTGTTGCAGGTGCGTCTGCATACCCAAGAATCATCGATTTTGCAAAGCTCCGTGAGATTGCCGACGCAGTAGGCGCATATCTTATGGTTGATATGGCTCACATCGCAGGTCTTGTTGCCGCAGGTGTTCATCCGAACCCTGTTCCGTATTGTGAGTTCGTTACAACAACAACACACAAAACTCTCCGTGGTCCTCGTGGAGGTCTTATCCTCTGTCGTGAGGAATTTGCAAAGCAGATTGACAAGGCTATCTTCCCCGGTACACAGGGCGGTCCTCTTATGCATGTTATTGCCGCAAAGGCTGTTTGCTTCGGCGAGGCATTAAAGCCTGAGTTCAAGGAGTACGGCAAAAAGATTGTTTCTAACTGTAAGGCTCTTGCAGACGGACTTCTCAAAAGAGGCAACAAGCTTGTTTCAGGCGGTACGGACAACCATGTTCTTCTTATGGATCTCCGTGATACAGATGTAACCGGCAAGGAGCTTGAGGCTCGTCTTGACGATTGCTACATCACAGTAAATAAGAACACAATTCCGGGCGAACCCCGTTCACCGTTCGTAACAAGCGGTGTAAGAATCGGTACTGCCGCTGTTACTACAAGAGGTCTTAACGAGGAAGATATGGACAAGATTGCAGAAGCAATTGCTATGACTTTAAAAGAAGAAGGCAGCCAGGAAAAGGCAAAGGCAATCGTCAAAGAACTTACAGACAAATATCCCCTGGTTGGATAAATAAATCATACAAAATAATGTAAAAAGCGAAATGCATGGTTCATGAGTGAACAGCACTTCGCTTTTATTTATTATGTCGCTGAATCGAGAAACTTATTTAACCAAATTATACCAAAATTATCCAAATAAAATCATGGATTTTTTTCAGAAAACGTAGTATAGTAACAATAGCTGATAATAAGTTACTGAGAACAGAGTGAACAGTAACGATGATATATCACAGTATATTGAAAACAATAACAGAGAGCAGGTGACAGAATTTGGAAAAAGTGATAATCATAGGTGCCGGACCTGCAGGAATTTCCGCTGCGCTTTATGCAGTTCGTGGAAATCTGGATCCCCTGGTGATCAATAATGGGATCGGTGCTTTGGAAAAAGCAGAGAAAATAGAAAACTATTACGGACTGGAACATCCGCTGTCCGGTCAGGAATTATATGATACAGGAATCGCTCAGGCGAAAGCACTGGGCGTACGAATATTGGATGCACAGGTTCTGGGAGTCGGCGGGTTTGATACTTTTGTGGTAAAAACTACAGAAGGTGAATTCGAGACTCAGAGTCTGATTCTTGCAACAGGAAGTAAGCGCGCTGCACCGAAGATCCCGGGTGTTAAAGAATTTGAGGGAAAAGGTGTCAGCTACTGTGCAATCTGCGATGCTTTCTTTTACAGAGGCAAGGATGTAGCAGTTCTTGGAAACGGTGATTTCGCCATGCATGAAGCAAAGGAATTGTCCAATACTGCTTCTACAGTAACCATTTATACAAACGGTGAAGAACCGGAATTTACACCTGAAGAAAATATCAGTGTAAACACAATGAAGATCCAGTCTGTAGAGGGCGATGATTTGGTATCCGGAATCCGTCTTGAACCTGATGTGCAGGCAGAGGAAATAAAGGCAGGAGCAGGTCAGCAGGCAAATGATTTCTGTCCTGCAGAGGGTGTATTTATTGCAATGGGAACTGCAGGCAGTACTGAGATTGCCCGCCAGATGGGAGCTGAACTTACGTAAAAAGGCAACATTAAAGTTAATGAAAATATGGAAACAACCATCCCGGGACTCTATGCGGCAGGTGACTGTACAGGTGGACTTCTTCAGGTGGCGAAAGCTGTGTATGAGGGAGCACAGGCAGGTATTAATGCAGGGAAGTATGTAAGATCTTTAAAATAAAAAATCTAAAATACAAACTGAAAATTTAACAGGGTTATAGTGTTGATATTATAAAACCAGAGAACTTACATTGCAAATTTTTATAAAGAATAAGCAAAGGAGATATAAATCATGGCAAAAGAGATTACAACAGCAAATTTTGAAACAGAAGTATTAAAATCTGAGAAACCGGTTCTTATAGATTTCTGGGCAACATGGTGTGGTCCATGTATGCGTCAGGGTCCGGTTGTAGAAGAACTGGCAGAAGAGGGATACGCAGTAGGAAAAGTAGACGTAGATCAGAATATGGCACTTGCACAGCAGTTTCGTGTAGTCAGCATTCCGACACTGATCCTGTTTAAAGACGGTGCGGAAGTGAAACGCTTCGTAGGTCTTACTTCCAAAGAAGAGCTGAAGAGTGCATTGGAAGGCTAAAGATTTATGAAGATTTTATTAGTGGCATGCAATGCAAAATATATTCATTCTAATCTTGCTGTTTATGATCTGCAGGCATATGCATCTGATTACGCAGATCATATTGTATTAAAGGAATATACCATCAACCAGCAGAAAGATGATATCATGCGTGATATTTATCTGGAGCATCCGGATGTGGTATGCGTGTCCTGTTATATCTGGAACCTTTCTTTTGTAAAAGAACTGATGGCAGATCTGATAAAGATTCTTCCGGGCGCCGACTTTTGGGCCGGCGGTCCGGAAGTTTCTTATGATGCGGAGAAATTCCTGACAGAAAACTCAGAATTTAAAGGTGTTATGGTCGGGGAAGGTGAAGAAACATTTAAAGAACTTGCCGGATATTATGTGGAAAAAAATCCGCAGAACCTGAAAGATATGACAGGAATCTGTTACAGAGACGGAGATCAGATCATACATAATGGATGGCGCCAGATCATGGACTTAAGCAGTATTCCGTTCATTTACAAAGATCTGTCTGAGTTTAAGAACAGGATCATTTATTATGAAAGCAGCAGAGGATGTCCTTTCTCCTGCAGTTACTGTCTTTCTTCCATTGATAAGAAACTGCGTTTCAGAGATACAGAGACCGTAAAGAAAGAGCTGCAGTTTTTTATAGACAATAAGGTTCCGCAGGTAAAGTTTGTAGACCGTACCTTTAACTGTAAACATGACCATGCAATGGCAATCTGGAAATACATTAATGAACACGATAACGGTGTAACAAACTTTCATTTCGAGATTTCGGCAGATTTGTTAAGAGAAGAGGAACTGCAGGAAATGTCCACCATGCGCCCAGGTCTGATTCAGCTGGAGATCGGAGTACAGTCAACAAATCCGGACACGATTAAGGCAATTCACAGAACTATGGATTTTGAAAAATTGAAAGGAATTGTTGACAGAATCCATAGCTTTGGAAATATCCATCAGCATCTGGATCTGATTGCAGGACTTCCCTATGAAGATTACGACAGCTTCCGGCATTCCTTTAATGATGTTTATGCACTGAAACCACAGCAGCTTCAGCTGGGCTTTTTGAAGGTGTTAAAGGGTTCCCATATGATGGAGATGTGCAGGGAATATGGTATTGTATACAAAACACAGGAGCCTTATGAGGTACTTTCCACGAAGTGGCTGGATTATGACCACGTTTTGAAGCTGAAAACTGTGGAAAATATGGTGGAAGTGTATTATAATAGTGGACAATTCCAGAATACACTTGAATATCTGGAAAACTTTTTCCAGGATGCTTTCTCGATTTATGAGAGACTGGGCAGCTTTTACATGGAAAAGGGCTATGGTGATGTTTCTCATACAAGAATGCGAAGATATGAGATCCTTCTGGAATTTCTTGAGGATGTGCCGGAGATTTCCATGGATCAGGTAAAAGACCAGATGGTATATGATCTCTATCTGAGAGAAAACCTGAAAAGCCGTCCCGGCTTTGCCAGAGATCAGAAGCCTTTTGAGAGACAGATATGGGACTTCAGAAAACGGGAAAAAGTGGCAAAGAATGCACATGTGGAAGTATTTGCAGATGGAAAGGTGCTGCTGTTTGATTATGCAGACCGCGATCCGCTTACCAATAATGCGCATGTGGAAGATATAACTGAGAAAGTCAGCAGAATTTAAAGAGGTGAAGAAAAATGGGTATGTTTAATCCGAAGAACCGTAAAATAATTACCGCGATTATTGCAATCATTTTAGTACTTGCAATGGTAGTGCCGACAGTTCTGTCTCTGATCGTATAATAAATTTTCGGAGGAAAAAAATGAGACTGGGACAGGCGGCAATGGAGGCTCTGAGGGCAGAAATAACCGGATGCCTGAAACCGGGAGATGAACTGGTGGTGGCATGTCCGGTGGCTCTGAAAGGAACCTCTGTAATAGCAAAAAATAAAAAGGACAAACTGGCAGAGAGATTCTCTGCCGGTTTTATTCAGAATTGTATTTCACTTCAGGACGATTATGGAGCCGGCAGTATTGTCTGGAAGATTGCGCAGGAGGCAGATGTCAGCGCATTATATGCTATGGGCGAGGGCGGTTTTTTAAGTGCGCTCTGGAAGATGGCAGAAGCTTCAGAAGTAGGACTGGAAGCAGACTTCCGTAAGGTACCGATTCGTCAGGAAACCATAGAAGTGTGCGAGATTTTTGACCTGAATCCATATAAGCTTCAGGCAGATGGAGCAGTATTGATTGGAATCCGCGGAGGTGAAGCACTGGTACAGAGACTTCGCAATGAGGGATTTATGGCAGAGGTCATCGGTCAGACTAACAGTGGTAATGACCGGCTTCTCTACAGTGGCGGTAGTGCCCGATATCTGGAACGTCCGGCAGAGGATGAACTGCAGCAACTTCTCAAAGAGTAACTGCAGGAAACTTAAGAGACAATTTTCTAAGAAAAGACAGACGATTAATAACAAGAGGAATAAAAACAAAATGGCAAAATTAAATATTGTACTTCACGAGCCGGAGATTCCTGCAAACACAGGAAATATCGGCCGTACCTGTGTGGCAACAGGAACCAGACTCCATCTTATCGAGCCTCTGGGATTTTCCTTAAGTGAGAAAGCCTTAAAGAGAGCAGGAATGGATTACTGGAAAGATTTGGATGTAACTACATATCTGGACTTTGAGGACTTTCTGGAGAAGAATCCCGGGGCAAAGATTTACTATGCAACAACAAAAGCACCTCAGACTTATACAGATGTTCATTATGAAGAAGACTGTTACATTATGTTTGGAAAAGAGAGTGCAGGAATCCCGGAGGACATTCTGGTCAATAATCAGGAAACCTGTGTAAGGATTCCTATGATCGGAGATATCCGTTCTCTGAACCTGAGCAATTCCGTAGCAATCGTTCTGTACGAGGCACTGCGCCAGAATAATTTTGACCACATGAATCTGGAAGGACACCTGAGAAACTACGACTGGAAATAATTACAGTAAGCAGACAGGAGGAGTTATATGCCAAATACCACAAAAGCAGCTCTGGAAGAATCCCTGAAACGGCTTCTTCTGAAGAAACCTCTGGACAAGATCACGATAACAGATATTACCACAGACTGCGGAATAAGCCGCATGGCTTTCTACTATCATTTCAAGGATATTTATGATCTGGTTGAATGGTCCTGCGTGGAAGATGGGACAAAAGCCCTTCAGGGTAAAAAGACTTCTGAGTCCTGGACAGAAGGGCTGACCCAGATATTTGAGGCAGTGCTGGAAAACAAACCGTTTATTATGAATGTTTACAGAAATGTGGACAGGGAGCGGATAGAAAATTATCTTTTTAAATTAACCTATAATCTGATCGTGGGTGTGGTGGAAGAAAAAAGCAAGGGTCTGAATATCACAGAAGAGGATAAGAAATTTATTGCAGACTTCTATAAATATGGTTTTGTGGGAATCATGCTTGAGTGGATCAGGGAAGGAATGAAAGAAAATATTGAAGATCTGGTAAGAATGATGGATCTGACTCTTCACGATACAGTGACTACATCTATTCATAACTTTCAGAAAAATAATATAGAAAAATAGTATAAAAAAATACGGAAGTATAATTACATCAAAATTCTTTACAAAAGCCGCAGAGTGATAAAAAACTTATCATTCAGCGGCTTTTGTAAATTGTAGAATCATATTTTTACTGTTAATATACAGCCATAGCAACAAACAGATGATTCAGACGGATGAAATGCTTATGATATGGGAAACATACAGATAAGAATGTAAAAGTCATGAAGATGTCTGCCGGGAGATCAAGAGATTTCCGGCAGGCGAAAAGAGTTTCCGGAACATGGGTAAAGCAGAGAGAACGAAAAGCATTTAAAATCACAGAACTGAAAGAACTTCTAAAGAAGAATTTAAGAAAGGTGGATGTGTATTATGAGTAAAAATAAAGGTTTAGGACTTGTATCCGCATT